>Ga0209345_10004020_pt1 | contig 14552 bp, 12 predicted proteins | sample Cruoilmetagenom7_FD_187294 | JGI IMG/M metagenome (GOLD analysis project Ga0209345, IMG submission 187294) | Oil polluted marine microbial communities from Coal Oil Point, Santa Barbara, California, USA - Sample 7 (SPAdes) (version 2) | ecosystem: Environmental > Aquatic > Marine > Oil seeps ... | reverse complement strand
ACTGTGGTTCTTTGAGAAAATCGGGCCATGGGGCTGGCTCTATTGCTGGATTGCCATAACAATATTCCAGATATTTCTCATGTTTATTGCTCCGGTCGTTATTATGCCGCTTTTCAACAAGTTCGTGCCTCTGGAAGAATGTGAACTCAAAAGGGCAATTGAAGGCTATGCTGATTCACAACGGTTCAAGATGAAGGGCGTTTTTACGATGGATGGATCAAAACGCTCTACCAAAACAAATGCGTTTTTTACTGGTTTTGGCAAATTTCGAAGGATCGCCCTGTTTGACACCCTCATTGAAAGACATACGGTAGAAGAACTGGTATCTGTCCTTGCCCACGAAATGGGCCATTACAAGAAGAAGCACATATTTAAAACCATTGTTCTGTCTATACTTACCACCGGATTGATGTTTTATATCCTCTCTCTGTTCATCAATAACGGGGAATTGTTTGCGGCCTTTAAAATGCAGGAAACCTCGATTTATGCAAGTCTTTTTTTCTTTGGATTCCTCTACACACCCATTGATATGATTATCGGTATTTTCGGAAATGCGCTTTCCCGCAGACATGAATACGAGGCAGATGCCTATGCCGTTGAGACGTACCCGAAACCGGAGTCAATGGTTCTTGCACTGAAAAAGCTGAGTACTGAAAATCTTTCGAATTTGACGCCGCACCCCCTTAAAGTATTTTTGAGCCATAGCCACCCCCCTGTCCTTGAGCGAATCCAGGCTATCCGCAGGGTCACAAAATAAACTGAGACGTTGCAACAGCACATTCAAAGGGGAGACAATGCCAGTACAATACATTGTTGTTGTCAATGGCCCGGAGGCAGGGCGAAAGTTAATAATAAACCGGGAATTTTCAATCGGGCGCGGTTCGGACAATGACCTCTGTATACCGGATAATAGTGTTTCCCGGCATCATACCCTTATCAGGCATGAGGATGGCAAGACAGTTATTCATGACTTGGGCGCGGCCAACGGAGTCGTTGTCAACGGACAACGTATCGATAAATTCAGGCTCCGTTCCGGGGATGAAGTTCATCTCGGCAAAACAATACTTCGTTTTGAAGAGGTAAGATCGGAGGTCGATATAAACGGGGCCACCGGGGGGGTAATTGTTGAATCTAACTCATCCCCGACAATCATTACCGCATCATCCTTTCAGGATATCTCCAATGACTTTCTGAATGCTTCAGAGGTCATTGGAGATACGGAAGAACTTATCAGTGCCAGAAGCCGTCTTGCGGCTGTATACAAATCAAACCAGATTATCTCCAGTGAACGAAACCTGAAAAAATTGTTGGAGCGAATCGTTGATCAGGTGCTCTCATTGATCCCGGCTCACAACGGCGCAATCCTGCTTAAGGATGACAGAACAGGCAGGCTGTCTACAGAATATGCCAAGTCTACTTCCGAAAAATCGGATATCGTCATCAGTTCGACGATCGTTGAACGATCCGTTGAAAACGCAGAAGCAATAATTACAAGCGATGCCTCCGGTGATACAAGATTTGGCGCGGCGGAGAGCATCATACTTCAGAATATCAATTCCGCCATGTGTGCGCCGTTAATGTACCTTGACGAAGTTCTGGGGGCGATATATGTTGATGCCAGAGGCCTCATCAATGCTTTCAAAAAGGAGGATCTGGAACTTCTTGTGGCCCTGTCAGGCCCTGCGGCAATTGCCATAAAGAACGTATCCTACGTCAACCAGCTTGATCAATTTTATCGCGATACACTCGTTGTTCTTGCCAATGCCGTTGAGTTGAGAGATCATTACACTGCCGGCCATATCTGGCGGGTCACCAACTTCGCTGTTGAGATGGCCCGTGACCTTGGCTGGGATGATGAAAGGGTCAAGCTTGTTGAAATGGGAGGCGTCCTGCACGATATCGGCAAGATTTCGGTTGATAATGCCATCCTGAGTAAGTCAGGAATGCTGACTTCTGAAGAATACGAAAAGGTTAAACTGCATCCGGAGCGAGGTGCGTGGCTGATGGGGGATTCCTTTTTTCTGAAACCCCTTATACCCTATTGTCTTTACCACCATGAGCACTACGACGGGACCGGTTATCCATTTGGCCTTGACGGCCATGATATTCCGTTGGAAGGAAGGTTGATTGCAGTAGCCGATGCGTTTGATGCGCTAACAAGCAACCGCCCCTATCATGAGGCCCTGCCGATAGATGAGGCCGTTGAAAAAATCGTGGCGTCTAAAGGGACACATTTTGATCCGGAGTGTGTGGATGCCCTGGTACGATGTTATCATGACAGAAAACTTGATTATATTTTTCAGGATTACATGAAGAACAAGAAGAGTATTGTCTGCCCTTTCTGCAGCACTTTTATCAGAATTCCCGAGCAGGTGGATTTGTCCTCGACATTTAAGTGCCCTGTCTGCCATAGAAAAATCAGGCTGCGTCGAGATGTCGATAAATATTTTGGAGAGCTGACCGCATAGGGAAGTGGCTGTTACCCAGTACCCAGTGATCAGTCAATGTCGTTAAATTAACGATTTTCAATAAGGGTTCACGCAAAAATAAATTCACATTTTGGCGCCCAGATTTAGGTTAATACTACTGAAAAATGCATCTGAAAGCTCTGTTGAAGTGCTGCCGGTGGCCCTGAGCCGGAAGGAAAGAATGCCGGCCGCGGTGGTCAATTCCCCGGGCATGGCAGAACAGAAGTATCCGAGAATTCTACCCCCTGATCCTTCCATTTTTCAACTTCAGGATTGACAATAGTCCCCGCGGCTTGGGCAAATTTCTGGAAAGCCTTTGAATTAATTCTGGTATCCAAATTTGTTACCTCCTCGTCCGGGTAAACAACAGGCAGTAATCCTGTTATTCAGTTTTTAGCTTTTTGTGTTTTTTAAGTCCTGCCACAGGTCCTCAACCTGTTTTCTGGCGTCATCAAGCGTTTTTTCGTTATTAACAACAAAGTCGGCATATCCCAGCTTCTCATTAATGGGCAGCTGAGATGCAATGATATTTTCAGCCTCCTGTTTACTGATGCCGTCCCTCAATGCCAGCCGTTCTATCTGGGTTTCTCTGGGTGTATATACCACGAGAATTTTGTCAAACATATGCTGCATATGGCCTTCAATCAGCAGGGGAATGACTACCTGAATCACTGCATCAGGTGTTTTTGAAGTGATTTCATCCACCTGTTTCATAAATTCCTCCCTGATCCTGGGGTGTGTAAAGCTCTCAAGCTTCTTTCTTTTCTCGATATCGCTGAAAACGATCCCGGAAATTTTTTTCCGGTCCAGGGTTCTGTCTTCCTGAAGAACCTGCTCGCCAAAGAAGGAAACAATTTCCTTCCAGGCAGGCTCCTCCGGCTCAACAACCTTTCTTGCGAGAACATCAAAATCAATAATCGGGGCTCCCATCTCTTCAAGCATATTGGCAACAGCGGTCTTCCCGGTGGCTATGCCTCCTGTTACACCAAGAAGCAGATGTTTCCCATTCCCCTTAAAATTCTCTACCTGAGCAATATTGCCGTATGATTCAGGCAGTACCGGGCTGATATCAAGTTCTGCTCCCGCATAGCTTATTGGATAACGTATTCCCCTGCGGTATAATTCTTCCATGCCTGCAAGGGCTTTTTCCATCATATCTGCAGGGACTGCCATAACCATATCTTCGTCCTGCGCATGCCCGTACCTGCGCTCACCGTAACAGGGGATTGTCAAAGACGGTTTCCCGGTCAGATAGCACCTCGTTATTGCATCGGAACAGGATGACTCACCCACACAGAAAAACTCCATGACTTCATAGTTTTCAAACTGAAGTGAATTTATAAGAAGCATTATCTGTGCGGGATTTGCATAGATAAGCACAATATCAGGTTCAAAAGGATTGTAGACCAGAGGCGCCATGGCAACGGCTTCATATTTTCCCAGGGGCAGCCTTGGAATTGATGCCTCATATTTTTTACCGTCTTTTTTTGTCTTTACCCATACAATACTGCGAAATGTACCGTCTTTCATGAATTCCGGGATATCTGAAAGTCCGATGATCGAAGCGCAGCCGGGGCCCCCAAAATCTTCTGCATCAGCGCCAACAGTCCAGTCAAAATTTCTAACCAGTGTGATGAGCTGGCAGATGGTTTTTTTCTTTCCCACCCTTCGCATAAAAGGAATACGGTCCAGTTCCTCTTTTTTCTCCAGCATCTTGAACGCCACCGGAAACGATTTGAGCCGCATCAGGAGTTCAAGCCTTCGAATCAGTTTTTCCCAGTCTTTTTTTGCCTCCATGCCTTACCTCATTGTTTAGTTGTAACAGTTGAGTAAATGTCTACTGGTGAATACCTTACCTTTTTCAAGGCGTCAACAAGATCCTGTTCATTTTTTATAATATCATCGAAATGGGTCGCATAGCGTCCCACTTCCACAACTTCATGCGCATCACTTCCGCCTGTAGCAGGAAGACCAAGCCCGGATGCGACTTTTGAAGCAAATTCATTTTCCTTTTTCGTTACTTTTCCGTTCATAACTTCCACCGCATCAACGAACTTTAAAAGAGGCCTCTCCATTGCCTTTTCCGGTGTGAGACCCATTTCATCTACACCCACGATAAGGAATCCCCGGAACGGGTGTGCGACTATTATAAAGCCGTCTTCAGCAAGGACCTCCGCACGCAGATCCTCCAGGGTGATGATTCCCTTAATATCCTTTTCCATCCCGAAAACAAGCATATCTCCCTGATTTGTCGTAATCTCATTTCCTCTCAAGACAAGAAATCCATGCTTTTGCCGAAGTTCTTCAACATCGTCTTTGCTCCAGACATGGTTGTGGTCAGTCAGGCAGACAGCATCCAGCCCAATTTTTTTTGCTTCTTCAATAAGCTGATCTACGGGTGCGGAGCTGCAAGGTGATGCAGGATAAGTGTGTACATGAAGATCGATCAGCGTCCCTCCGGACGTCTTTTCATATACAATTCGATCAATATCATTTTTGTCCTCAGGATGGACCTGGCCGGAGGAAACTGCTACGGATGTTGAAGTCGGCGGAAGATTCGGTGTTACGTTTTTTATATATTCGTTAAATGTCAGATCAGGATTATCAGATTTTGCCTCCTCCCACTGCATGAGGCGAACTGCTTCTCTTGCGCTGTGCCCGCACTCTGCAAGAAGATTTGCATAGTGCCTGCATGCTTTCCGGCCTACAAGTTTAAACATTTTTTGGCTGAAATCCTTTTCATAAGCGCTTGAACCAACCGCTTCATTTAGAAACAGTAAGGCCCTCGGGCACTCAGGGCTTGTCCATCTGTTCCATTTTCCTTTGATAGAGAGTATGTTGAGATCTTCTATATTGAAGGATACATCAATCTCAAGACCGTAAACGTCATCATCCAGGACACCGTGAACAGCCAGTGTTTCCCCATCCTTTTTTATACTTACCAGTTTGTTTCGCTGGAATTTAAACATGCGTATCCTTTTTCCTTTTTACCCGCGATCTAGGTCAAATCAATGCCTTCGACCATCGAACTTCCGGGTGCAAATGCTGCGCAGCGATTGAAAAGCCTGACATTGTCTCTGACCATCTGCTGGTACTGTTCAACCGGTATCTCTTCACCTTCAGGAAGCTGAAGCAACTGATCCTTAGTAAAAGACAATATCACCCCGTGACAGCATTCTTCTATCATGAACCCAAGCTGTCTGCAGCCAGTGGCTTCTGCAACAAGTCCCTTGATAATTTTAAGCATTCCTGAACCTATCCTGACGCCTTTCATTTTTTCAAAGGCCTGGGAGATGTCCAGACATTCATCTTGACAAGTCCGATAAAATTCACCCGTAACACCGGTAATTTCGAAATCCGGCAGTTTAACGGTTATTTGAACAAAGGCATCATTCAGGGGGTCCTGAAGACGGCAGGTTGATTTAAAGGTTTGTTCGTCTATTTGTTCGACCGCGGTACATCTGTTTCGTGAAAAAACGAGTGGCCTTGGCATAAAGTGTGCTCCTTATGTTGGGGCGTTTATATTTCAGCGGCAAGCGCTTCCAGATGAAAGGAGGGCGTGCCAAACTTGAGTTCGAATGCCTTTGCCCTGCGATAATAAAAATGCAGGTCATAATCCATGTCAACGCCGATGCCGCCATGAAGCTGCTGGGCGCTGAAGGCAACCCGCTGGCAGGCCTTGCTGGTAATGGCTTTGGCAATGCCCGGCTCTCTCGAGGCCGGCATTCCCTCGCTCAGACGTCACACCGCCTGATAGGTTGTCCATCGGGCGGCCCGGGCATCGATGTACATGTCTGCCAGTCGATGCTGCACGGCCTGAAAGGTTCCGATGGGCCGATCAAACTGTTCCCCTTTCCAGGATTGCAAGCGTTCCCATCACCGTGGCAAACATGGGGCCGGGCATTGCCGCACGCCCGATTTCCTCAAAGAGCACGGCCAGGTCAAGCAGGCTCTATCCCATGCCGTCATAGGCCTCGGCCCAGACAGATCGCCCCTTGGCCATGTTGTCAACCACATTGTAATTGAACAGCTTGAGAACTTCAACCTGTGCCAGTAGTTCCGCAAATTTACACCTGACGCCCGGCTGGTCTATAGCGGGCTTCCCGTTGACCTTTGTTTTCTTTGCCCACTCGATTGTATCCTCAATGCGGCGTTTCATTGCCAATGAGGGAACCAGCGCAATGCGCTCACGGTCCAGTTAATAAACAATAACCTCGTAGTCTTTGTTTTCCTCACCTATAAGGCAGCTCTTGGGAATCTTCACGTTATCGAAGAAGGTAGCGTTGGTGCGGTGACCGCCCAAGGTATAAATGGGCCCGATTTTAATGCCGGGTGTATCAATGGGAATCAGAAACAGTGATATCCCTTTGTGCTTCCTGCAAGGATCAGCATCTGTGCGGGCCACAAGCCAAAGGTAATCCGCAATGTGGGCAAGGCGGGTAAACACCTTTTGCCCGTTGATGATATAATCGTCTCCGTCTTTGACCGCATTGGTGGTAAGGGAGAACAAATCAGTGCCGGCATCAGGCTCAGTATAGCCTATGGCGATTTCCAGCTCTCCTTGTAAAATGCGGGGGAGGAACTCGTCCTTTTACTCCTGGGTGCCGAACTGCATTATTGTGGGCCCTATTGCATTTAGAGTCAATACCGGAAAAGCCGCCCTTTCGCTCCAAATTGATATTTTATGGCATTTTGATAGGTTTTGTGCTTTACTGGGAAGCCGACAAAGAATGCCCATGGTGTTTCTTAATAGACAGGAAGACGCTTTGAAAGTCAAAGTCTATGCGCCTGCGTTTTGCAGTTTTAAATATAATGGTATCGTTACACTGGAAGCACTTTGGATGGAACAAAGATACAGGGTTTCCCGAAGATACGACGGTTGCTGAACTCCATTTAAAAGAGCTTCTGGCATAGGCATCATTTATTTTTGGAAGAGAGCAGAAAATGGGTAAATTGATAAAGGAAGAACCGGAAAAGGGAAGATTGCACATTGATTCCCCACTGATGGGAGAATCATTGGTCAGCAAAGAACTCCTTAAGCAGACAGAGGCAAAAGAATATTTCCGAATGCACCCGGATATCAATGTGCTTAAGATAGGCGGGCAAAGTATAATGGATCGCGGAGGGAATGCCCTGTTTCCGATTCTTGAAGCCCTGATAGCAGCCAAAGATAAACACAAGATTTTGTTGATGACAGGGGGAGGTACCCGGGCGAGGCATGTATACAACATCGGTGTGGATTTAGGTATGCCCACGGGAGTGTTGTCTAAATTAGGGGACAAAGTTTCATGGCAAAACGCTGAAATGCTTTCCGTTCTATTGGCAAAACATGGAGGTGTGAAAATCGGCCATGGGGACAATTTAGAGCAGCTCACCATGTTTTGCCGTCTGGGTTATATGCCCATCACCTATGGAATCCCTCCCTACGGTTTTTTTGAACACCCTGCGGAACATGGGTCGATTCCTCCTCACCGCACGGATTGTGGCGCTTTTCTCCTGGCAGAAAACATCGGAGCGCGTTCTCTTATATTTCTTAAGGACGAAAAGGGACTATTCGAAAAGGACCCCAAAAAAGTTCCAGAGACAGAACGTGAAAACCTCCAATACTACGACCGGATCTCTGCCCGTCAGCTCATTGATCTGGACCTGGACGATCTAATTATTGAACGGCCTGTTCTCACGCTCCTGCAACGGGCCAAGTGTTTGAAAGAACTGCAAATAATAGATGCGATGCGTCACCCGGAGCATATTATGGCGGCGTTAGCGGGTGAGCATGTGGGAACGATCATCTATAAAGAATAGCGGTAAATACTGATCACTGAATACTGGTTATCCCCTTATTGGCTGCTACCATTTTTCTGGCCTTTTCCGGCATCTAAATTGACGATAGCAGCACCGGTTTCTTTGCTGATTTGTTCTAACTCTTTTTTGCGGATTTTTTTTACGTAGATTTTAACGTCTGATCCGCTAACTCCAACGACTCGAAATCTTGGTCTTTTTTCCCCTTTTTTGATTTTGCGTCTTTCGCGAACAAATATTTTCGTGGCCATTTCAGTCCCTCCATGGGTAATGGTTAAGGTTTCTTGCTAATATCAATAAAAACATATATCCTTTTAGGATATATGTCAAGAAAAACAATGAAAACTCCCAAAAAAGTCCGTCGGCCCGGTTCGAAGAAACCGGAACGGTATATGCAGCCGTCAATTTTGATCTCATTAAAGCAAAAACCCTCGTATGGTTATGAGCTGATACAAAACATTTCGCAATTCGGATTTATTGAAGGCAAGGCCCCGCCGGGGATGATATATCGTCACCTTAGAGATTTGGAAGAAAACGGTCTTGTTTCATCAGAGTGGCAGACCGATGAAACCGGTCCGGCAAAAAGGATCTATCATTTAACAGAAGAGGGTGGCGAAGTGCTTGATTACTGGATTGTGTACATGAAATCCCAGGCAGAAAATTTATTGAGTTTTATCGATATATATCGGGACCTTGAAAAAGAATAAAATCTAGCCCATCTTCAAATCCATTTGATATCATCAATGCTGTATTGAACCCATATGGTTTTTCCCGGGTAAATGGCCTGAGCCTGGATCTGTTGATCTGTCAGGCCCACAGTGAATGGGTGACTTCCAACAATAATGGTGGCATGCACCAGGCCTGTGATTTTATTTAGAGACAGCAGTGAGATGGTACCGCTGAGGGTGATATGATTGGGGCCTTTTTCCAAATTATCCTCTTTGACAGAAAAGACATCAATTATGGCGAGAGCATCCTTATCCGGGGGTTCAGGTATCCGTATTTCCTGATTATCTGATAATTTTTTCCCCCATTTCCCCTTTCCCAGTTCCTGCCAGGGTCCGAAAACAATGTTTTCGCGGCCCGTACCAAAAATTTTCCCTCTGAATAGATGCAGCATGTTGTCGCAGATTTCATAAAGCCATTGCCAGTCATGGCTGGCAACGACAAGTGTTGTGCCCCACTCCTGACGGGCTCGCAGGGCGGCTTCTTTGATCAGTTGGGCGCTTACAGCGTCTACACTGGCAGTTGGTTCATCCAGTAGAAGCACCTCTGGTTTTAATGCCAGTCGGGCTGCCAGTGCCACACGCTGGATCTCCCCACCGGAAAGCGCATACCACGGCCGGCGGGCAAAGACTTCTTCTGATAAACCCACCAGTGAAAGCGCTTCACCCACCCGATCCCCCAGGTTTTCATATTTCCCACGCAACTTGAGGCCATAGGAAACGTTCTTAAATACGCTGCGTTTCATAAGGAGGGGTTCCTGGGGCAATAACGTGATTTGAAATCTGGTTTCATCTGAAAAGGGTTCAGCCGAACGGCCATTAAACCTGATCTTCCCCCGCGTGGGCCTTTCAATCAAGCCCAATAGCCTCAAGAGGGTGCTTTTACCACTGCCGTTGGGACCTACAAGTCCGACAATTGACGAATCCGCGATTTCCAGATGTCTAATATCCAGGACGGGATTATCATTATAGAAATGAGTTAAAGAGCTTATCTCATACGTCGGCGCATTCAATTTCAGAACCTTCGGCGTAAAAATGAAACAGAAATGTTAACAAAAAGAGCAAGGGTCAAAAGAACAATACCCAGGGCGATGCCCATACCGAATTGTCCTTTATTTGTCTCCAATGCGATGGCTGTTGTAATTGTACGTGTGTGCCATTTGATGTTGCCCCCCACCATCATGGAGATTCCGACTTCCGTCATGACGCGCCCATAAGCGGCGATGGCGCCGGCCAGGATTCCGTGTCGGGATTCCCACAGGCTGCTCAGAAATAGTTGTCGCCGATTGGCCCCCATGGACATGATGGTCGTTCGAAGCTTCTTGTCCATACTTTCCACTGCCGTGGCGCTCAAACCAATCACAATGGGTAATGCCAAAATTGCCTGACCGATGGCGATACCGGGCAAAGTAAAAAGAAGTCCGAAATCGCCAAATGGGCCCCGATGTGTCAAAAACGCATAAACAAGAAGGCCGATAAATACAGTGGGCAGGGCCATCAGTGTATCCACAATGGTCCTGATCGACTTCTTGCCTTTGAACTCGAAATAGCCCAGGCAAAATCCAAGCGGTATCCCCATAATAAGGCTGCACCCCATTGAGCAGCTGGATACTTTTATGGTGGCCGTTATCGCAGAGTAGGTTTCAGCGTTACCTGTGATCAATAAATGTATGGCCTGGAAAAATCCTTCGAGTATAAATTCCATGTCAGTTCCAGTCTCGATACTGCTTTAAAAAAGCTAAAGCGCTGCTAATGGTCTGAAGACTTTTTCGCATTCGGTGTAAATAAGGGCTTTCCTAGGAGTTTAAAGTCGCTGATCAGTTGCTGCGCTTCCGGATTTGTGATCCATTTGATGAATTCCGTGGCCGGACCGTATTTGACATTCGGGCAATGCCTTGGATTTACCGCTATAACGCTGTATTGATTCAACAATGCTTTGTCACCTTCCACCAGAATCTTAAGCGGAGGATTTCCCTCCAAATTGTCTTCATGCTTAATGTAGGTGCCTCTGTCCGTCATGGTATAGCCATTACGCTCTGCTGAAATATTAATAGTTGTAAGCATTCCCTGGCCGGTCTGAATATACCAGCCCTCTTTATCAGGCACTTGAAGTTCCGCCGCTTTCCACAGGGAAAGTTCTTTTTTGTGTGTTCCGGAATTATCACCACGGCTGACGAAAGTTACCTGCTTATTTTTCAATATCTTCAATGCATCTTTGATATCATTTCCTTTAATTCCAGTGGGGTCCGCTGCCGGCCCGATAATCACAAAATCGTTGTACATGATTTCACTCCGATCAACACCATACCCTTCCTCCACAAATTTCTTTTCTGCAGGTGGTGCATGCACCATGAGGATGTCTACATCACAATTTTCACCCAATTTCAGGGCCTTTCCAGTTCCAGTTGCTGTCCAACGCAACTCAATGCCTGTGGCTTTTTTAAATTTTGGGGCAAGATAATCCAGTAGACCCGTATTATCCGTGCTGGTCGTGGTCGCCATCATCAATACTTTTTTATTTTCAGCGCAGGCTGACGCGGTAAATAACAGGATAAACAGGCTGACAAAAAGAATTGATCCCGCTTTTTTCGTTGCCTGCAACATATTATGGTCTCCTCTGCTCTAAGGGCTCGCGCAAAATTTCTTTCTCAAGGAATCCAATGGCGCAAGACCTGTCATTTTTAGTGATCATGTTGATATGTGAAATTTAACAACTACTAATTATGGTCAGAAATTTCAATATATTTTAATGCTGTGGATTAGATTGTCTAGAATTACAAAAACAAACTGTTAACAACTCATGAAGACCTTTCCCGGTAAGAGCTAACATTGAAAAAGTGATAGATGTAAAGACATCAAAGTGCGTGAGGCTACCGCTCATAATGATTGCAGGCAGCCCTTTTCTAATAAAATCCGGAATCATTGAGCTCTCCTATCCACAAGAGCACCGGGCAAGATGTATTTGAATGTTATTCTGGGTAATATATGGTTATTAATAGCTTGTATAATATACTGACTAATTATTTTTAAAATAAATTGACAAATATTTACCAATATGATTCATTGTCCCCGGACAAAATGCCGGGGACGCCCCTTTAAGAGAACATAGAACATTGAATCCTTTTTGTGGCAGCAGTTGAGTCGGCAGAGAAATAAGGGAGGGGAGACAGAATGAAACAAGGCAGATGGTTTGGATTACTTTTATTAACACTCATAATGAGTTCCGGTTTGGCAAGGCAAGTATATGCACAGGGCTCAATGGATAACACTGAGGTTTATTCGCTGGGGGAAGTCGTCGTGACCGGAGAAAGGGCGGGGGTTGAAGCCATTGGAACTGTTATGGAAGTCACAGCTAAAGACATTGAGGATAAGAATGCGAGAACATTGGACGAGGCCCTGGAACTGCTCCCCGGTCTTGATGTGCGAACCGGGGCCCAGGGCATACCCCGCATAAATTTGAGGGGGCTTCGTTCCCGGCACGTCATCCTGCTTCTGAACGGTATTCCGTTCAATTCCACTTATGACGGACAATTTGACCCATCCGCCATCCCGACGGAAAACATTGCTAAAATCAAACTCACCTACGGCACACATTCAGTCCTGTACGGGCAGGGAGGGCTTGGAGGTGTCATCAACATCATAACAAAAAAGGGCAAACAGGGTTTCAACGGAGGCCTCTCAGGGGAAATAGACGAAAGGGGCGGTAAACTCGGACGTTTTAACATGTCAGGTGGTGGCGAAAAATATGACTTTTTCTTAAGCGGCAGCGCAGAGAATTCGGATGGATTTCGACTGTCTCATGATTTTGATGCAACCCCTGAAGAAGGTGGTGGCCTGAGGGAGAACAGCGATAATGAGAGAGAAAATCTCTTCGCAAATGTAGGGTTCGCGGCTGGGGAGGACTGGAAAATTGGCTTGACTGTACAAGGCTCAGACGGTGAGTTCGGAAAACCACCTTCTGTTATCAATGACGGGAGTGATGATTTTGCAAAGAGTCCAAAATATGAGCGGGTGGAGGACTACAATGGATTTTCTACGCAGTTGTCTGTCAGCTATGATCCGGAGACCCCATTCGGGTTTCGCACATGGGTTTTTTACAACGAACTGGAGGAGGATCTGGCCAGATATAACAGCCCCGATTACAATTCGATCGCAGGACATAGACGTTACTACCGGAAGGACGATGAAACCCGCAGACAGGGTGGTGCTCTTCAGGCCAGCTATGAACTCGGCAGGGCAGGTCGTCTGGTGGGGGCGTTTTCTGCCCAAACGGACAAGTATGAATCCGACGGGGAAAACGGGAGAGGGGATCCTATAGATTCAGACGAAGAGCTGGATATCTATAGCGTGGCCCTGGAATACGATGTTTCCCCGTTCTCGGATCTGGAGTTTGTCGCGGGTTGCAGCTACCACTGGCTGGATAAAGACGGCGGCAGAGATGATGACCAGGGCAGTTTTCTAGTGGGAACCCGATATCATATCTCCGAGAAGACCCTGGCCAGGGCATCTGTTGCAAGAAAAATTCGATTCCCCTCCATCAAACAGCTCTATGATACAGACGGCGGCAACCCCGATTTAACCACTGAAAAATCCACCAACTATGAGTTGGGAATTACCCATCAGCTCCCGTGGGATATGGAAGCGGATCTGGTGGGGTTCTGGATCGATGTGGACGATTACATTGAAAAGGTTGACCAGATTGATGGAACAGAACTGTTTGAGAATCATGATGAGTATCGTTTCAGAGGCATTGAGTTCACCCTGGAAAAACGGTTTATGGAAACCGGATCCGTGCGCCTGGGATACACCTACCTGGATTCGGAAGACAGATCATCCGGCACACAGGTAGACGAACTGGAATACCGTCCTGAACACAAAATTGCCCTGGATGGACGCTATGCCTGGAATTTCGGACTTTCAGCATATGCAAGCGTCATGTACCTGGCTGACCAGTACCATTACTCGGACACAGATCCGCTGTTGAAACGAAAGCTGAACAGTTATACACTTGTGGATATCAAACTTGAACAGAAGCTCATAAGTGAATGGTTTTATGCCTATGCAGGAGCGAACAACCTCTTTGACAAGGATTATGAGGAAAGCTATGGGTTCCCCCAGGCGGGCCGTATGGTATATGGCGGGATGAAGGTGGCATTCTAATTTGACCGAAAAAAGGCGCACACTACTTTATTCAACGATATTTTTGGCCCCGCTTGCCTGTATTTTTATCTCTCTCTGTGTGGGTCGGTATCCCCTGCCGGTAGTCGAGGTGATCAAGACGCTGGGGTGCCGGCTTTGGCCGGGGGATTGCACAACGCCGGATATCTATCAGACAATCATATGGGAAATACGACTGCCGCGCGCCCTGCTGGGAAGCCTGGTCGGCGCATGCCTGGCAATCAGCGGAACAGCTTTCCAGGGACTTTTTCGTAACCCCCTGGTCAGCTCGGGAATCCTGGGGGTCAGCTCAGGCGCCGGTTTCGGGGCTGCGCTGGCCATTCTGTTGTTTAATACCGTGGCAGTGGCATATCCGTTCGCACTTTTTTTTGGCATTCTTGCA
>Ga0209345_10004018_pt1 | contig 14559 bp, 12 predicted proteins | sample Cruoilmetagenom7_FD_187294 | JGI IMG/M metagenome (GOLD analysis project Ga0209345, IMG submission 187294) | Oil polluted marine microbial communities from Coal Oil Point, Santa Barbara, California, USA - Sample 7 (SPAdes) (version 2) | ecosystem: Environmental > Aquatic > Marine > Oil seeps ... | reverse complement strand
CAGGTTTTGATCAATATAAACGTAGGAAATATCCGTTAGATAATGGAGATGTTGTGTTAACATCTTAATTTTGCAGCGCATGGAGGAGATATTTCGATACGGGAAAGCTGGAATCAGAAAGTTTTTCAAAGAGAATCAAAAAGCGATTCTCTATACGCTCATAATTCATCTGGTCGTATTGATCATCTTTATTTTCCTGAAGGTGGAAGGTTTGAAAAATGATCAGGAGCTGGGAATTGAGCTGGAATTTGAGGAGAAAACCCTTGAGCAGCTTCTTGAAGAGGAAGAGGTTGATATCCCGGCCCAATGGCTTGAGGAGCTTATGCGTCAGCGAGAGCTCTCCAGCAACAGAGCGGTCAACCTGAATGCAGAGGAGAAGCTCAATCAGGAAATTTCCACAGACGATTACGTAAAGGATCTTCTGGACCAGATTGAAGAGGCCAGAAATCAGGAGGATCGTGAGAAACTGGAGGAGTTACAATCGATTCTTGCTTCGGCCGATTATGTTCCACCTTCTGCGGAAGAAGAAGAGACAGCTGTATATGCCGGACCTACTACCATCACCTTCGAATTCCTGGAGGAACCCCTGAGCAGGGGTAAAGTCGAGCTTACAATTCCCGTTTACCGTTGTCAGGGATCAGGAGTGGTGAAAGTAGAAGTAAGCGTTGCGCCTGATGGCAGGGTGCGGGAGGCGCAGGTACTTCAACCCATCATCGGCGACGATCGGGTCTGTTTTTCTGATGCTGCCCTCTCAGCGGCCCGGTCTTCCCAATTCAGGATAGAATTAAGCGGTCCTGAACGGCACAGAGCCATAATCACTTATTCCTTTATTGCACAGTAGGAATCAGTCTGAAGAGCCCCAGAGCTGTTTGGCTGATCTGGCTATTTCCTCCAGATCCTGTTGCAGCATGCAGTTGAAATGTCCTTTTGGACACTTCTGATGCCCTATCTTAGAACAGGGCCGGCAGCTTAATCCGGGCACTTCAAACTGAACAGAGGAGGGATCGGCCCGGTAAGGGTACATACCGAATTCAGGCACCGTATTGCCCCAGACGGATATAATCGTTTTTTGAAACGCAGCTCCAATGTGCATCAGACCGGTATCGTGTGTTATCAGTAATCTGGCCCCCCTTACCAGTGAAGCTGATTGATGAATGCTGTAAGAACCGCAGGCATTCACAATATTTTTTTCCGGAAGGGAGGAGGCAATAATTTTGCCTGTTTCTCTATCCTCTGGACCGCCCAGGACCACTACCGGATACTCAAGCAACCGGCAGAGTTTGACCAGGCTTTCCGGAGGTAGTTTTTTGGTTTCATGCTGAGCTCCGATGGATAGGCCTATGTATCCGTGAAAAAAGACCTTGGGAAGGGAGTGGATAGGAAGCTCTTCCTTTTTGGGAATAAAGTAATCGAGCCCCCCCTTATCCCGCTCCTCAATAAAGGAGTTGATGGTATCGAGATTCCTGTCAACTATATGCCTGTCGGGCAAACGATCCAATTTTAAATTCACCAGGAGCCATTTTTGCCAGTTCAGTTTCCGGACGGAAAAGCCGACTCTTTTTAATCCCTGTTTAATTCGTGCAGATCGGAGATTGCGATGGAGATCAATGACGTAGTCAATTTCCAGCTTCCTGAGAGCAGCGATGCAGGATCTTATATCCCCATCAAAGGAGTGTATCTGGTCAATATATGGATTCTCTGAAAGCAGGGAGGCATAGCCCGATTTGGTTAGAAAATGAATTTCCGAATCTTCCACCTCTTGTTTCAAATGACGAAACACAGGAGTTGTAAGAATTATGTCCCCGATAGAACTAAACCGGACAACCAGGAATTTAACCATCTACATAAGTTCCTTGAAGAAGAGAATCAGGGCAATCCAGTATTCGGTGCTTTGTTTATATTTCTCAGAGAGAGAGGCAGATCCACGTTCGCCTGGACCGACTTTGGGTTCAAAAAGAGTGAGGTAGTCTTTGCCAATGCCCGAAGCAAGTTCCGAAACATAAGGGAACTCGGCTTTACTGGAAGAGATAAAAACCGGTTTCATCAGATGAGCTATGGTGTCCTGTATCTTAATTTCGGGCATGAAATACTCTCCCGGGCTCATGGCAACAACGGCCCTGACCTGCTTATTTGAAACAGCAATTTTCAGGCTTAAAGATCCGTTTGCTCCACTTCCAAAGAGAATAACCGGATGATTGGATTTATTTTGTGCGTATTTGATGGCAGCCTCCACATCCTGTTCAATATCACGGATGCCTGCGCTAAGCCCTTCCTCCCTTAATTGCCTGGCCGTTTGATTGGAGACAAAATTATTGTTTCCGCCATTTCGAAGGTCCACGGCCAGACAGTTGTATTCCAATTTGCAAAATCGGCGGGCAATGGTATTAAATTCGCCTCTGCTGGAACCCTGTTCGTGAAAAAGAAGTATGTAGGGCTTTTCGGAATCCAGTAAATACTCATCAGCGGTGACTTCAAGGCCATCAGCAGCAGTAAAGGTAATAGTCTTTACACGGATAGTATTGGAGGAACTGAATACAAACGATAAAAACAGGATGCAGGTAAGAGATAAAAACTGTTTTGCCTTACTCTTGAGATCTTTATGTCTTTGCTGTCTCTGCAAGAACTATGATTTTATTGTTTTTCGCTTCAATAACACCACCATCCACATCAAAATACGTGGTACGCCCCTTTACATCAACGATTTTGATCTTTCCTTGATCAAGGGTAGAGATAATGGGAGCATGATTCCTGAGAATTTCAAAGGAGCCCTTGGAGCCAGGAACCTGGACCAGGTCTACTTCTCCTGAAAATAAATTTTGATCCGGTGCAATAATCTCAAGCAACATACCTCGTTAAGCTTTTGTATCAGCAAGCATTTTCTTCCCTTTTTCAATGGCCTCCTCGATGGAGCCAACCAGGTTGAAAGCTGCCTCAGGATATTCATCCACCTCCCCATCCATAATCATATTAAATCCTTTGATGGAGTCTTCAATGGGAACAAATACTCCCGGGATACCGGTGAACTGCTCAGCCACATGGAAAGGTTGAGACAGGAACCTGGATACGCGCCTGGCCCGGTGTACTACCTGCTTGTCCTCTTCGGAAAGTTCATCCATACCCAGAATGGCAATGATATCCTGTAGTTCATTATAACGTTGTAAGAGCACTTTAATCCGCTGTGCAGTATTGTAGTGTTCTTCTCCAACGATATCTGCTTTCAGGACCCTGGATGTTGAATCCAGCGGGTCCACTGCAGGATAGATCCCCAGGGATGCAATTTTCCGACTCAATACAGTCTGGGCATCCAGGTGGGCGAAAGTCGTGGCGGGAGCCGGGTCAGTCAGGTCATCAGCCGGTACATAAATAGCCTGGATGGAGGTAATAGATCCCCGCTTGGTGGAGGTAATTCGTTCCTGCATAAAACCCATTTCCGTAGCAAGAGTAGGTTGGTATCCCACTGCCGAAGGCATTCGTCCAAGCAGGGCCGAAACCTCGGAACCGGCCTGTGTAAAACGGAAAATATTGTCCACAAAGAAGAGGATGTCCTTTCCTCCGCTCTCCTCATCTCCGTCACGGAAGGTTTCTGCCACGGTCAAACCTGATAAGGCTACTGTAGCACGGGCTCCGGGGGGTTCGTTCATCTGGCCGAAGACCAGTGTAGCCTGAGACTTTTCAAGCTCGTCATGATCGATTTTATCCAGGTCCCAGGATCCCTCCTCCATACTCTTCTCGAAGGCATCACCATACTTAATTACACCTGATTCGATCATCTCACGAAGCAGGTCATTTCCTTCCCTGGTTCTTTCACCGACTCCTGCAAAAACGGAAATCCCTTCGTATTTCTTAGCGATATTATTGATCAGCTCCATGATGATCACCGTTTTACCTACACCGGCACCACCGAACAGACCGATTTTACCACCTTTGGCGTAGGGCTCAAGCAAGTCAATCACCTTAATACCGGTGAAAAGCACCTCAGTTTCGGTTGATAGCTCATCATATTTGGGAGGATGGTTGTGAACCTGGTAGCCCTGGCTGGAGTCCACTGCACCAATCCCATCTATGGCCTCACCAACAACGTTTAATAATCGTCCTTTTACCGTATCACCTTTTGGCATTTTGATAGCTTCACCTGTTGCAGTTACCTTCATTCCTCTTTGCAGACCATCTGTGGAATCCATGGCAATGGTCCGGACAGTATGCTCACCAATGTGCTGCTGAACCTCAAGAATTAACTTTTGCCCTCCTTCTCGGTCAATTTCGAGTGCCTCATAAATGCTGGGAAGTTTGTCCCCGGTCTCTTCAAAACTCACATCGATCACAGGCCCGATCACCTGTATGATTTGTCCAATCATTTTTGCCATTAGTAGAAAGCTGTTTTATGCGGTAAAAAAAAGTAATTTTAGACGCACAAATTTAGCACTTTTTTCATGTGTTTTACTTATTTTACCTAGAAAGTTGGTCCCTGGAAAAATGCTTGGAATTTAAGTGATTATTTGAAACCAGAACAGGTCTATTTTCGTAGAATCAAAATCTAAACCTGAATCAAGTGAAAATTCCCAGGCTTACAAAGTTTTTATTCTTTCTGACAGTTATGCTCCTGACGGCATGCCTGAGCAGTTTCGGACAGATCCACAGGGTCGGTGGTGGATTTACATTCTCAACAGGAGCCGAATTTAATTATGGAGAGACAGGTAATCCGGGAATCGTACTGAAAACCTGGCTTGCGATGAATAAAGCAAGTACCTTTCATATTGTTCCTTCTGTAACGGCGTTTAACCGTTACAAGTTGGAAACCGGGTATTCCATTCTGACCAATTTAATGTTCCAGGGGGATCTGGAGGTTCAATATACTTTTTTCCAGGAAGGGAACGTTAAGACTGTAGCCTTTGGGGGAGGAAACGTGACTTATTTGAATTCAGATTTTGAACCTGTAGTAGTCACGGGAAATGAGACTATTACGGATGAGTCAGATTTTGCTATTGGTGCCAATGTGGGTGCCGGACTGGAATTGAGGATGGCCCCCAAGTGGGACTTTAATATTAGCGGAAAGTACCTCTTTTCGAAATACTCTCAGTTCATTATTTCGGTACAGGGAGTGTACTATTTTAAAAGTAGGCGAAGATCCTACTCGAGATGATTTTTTATATCTTTAGTCACTATATATTGAGTATTAACCTGTTTCAGAATTGATAATATTATGGCAAGTTTGAGTTTTATACTTGGAATGGTACCCAGTACCGAGAAGGTGGAAACAGCAGATGATCAGCTGAGAGCTGATTATCAATCGTTCAAGGACTATGAAAATTCAGATGAATTGAAAAACTACCTCGAGCTTGAGAAGGAGGTGAAGTCCAATGCCTTTAAGGTGCGCAAGAAAAAAATGAAGAAGGCTGCCTATAAGGATTCTGAAGAGTTCCAGAAAGAGACCGAATACCAGGTTTTAAAAAAGTCTGAAAAGATTGTGTGGTATTACAAAACCAAGAAGAAATATCCTTTTAAGGAGATTGAAAGATGGGACCTGACTTTCGATGAAAAATTTAATGAAAGTAAACTGGATGAATCCAAATGGATGACTCAGAATTACTGGGGGGAGAAAAGCATGAATGAGTCCTATGCCATGGAAGATGACAAGAGCTTTCCCACCAATGGCAAGAACATTGAGTTTTATGACAATAAGGCCAGGATCGTGACAAAACCAAGCAAGGTTGATGGCCTGGTCTGGAGGTCCGAGCAGGGATTTGTTCGCGAGGATTTTGAGTTTACTTCAGGACTCATCAATACAGCCAGGAGCTTTCGGCAGAAATATGGGGTGTTTAATGCCAAAATAAAGATGGCCGGCGGTTCAGTGGCGCAGGCATTCTGGATGGTGTCCGAGACCATGCTTCCACACCTTGATGTGGCCCGGTTCGAAAGCGGTAAGCTCTATTCAAATTACTTCTGGGGTGCCGGTGCATCTCCCCACAAATCTTTGTCAAAGACCGGGGGGACCAAGTACGCAGATGAGTATTTTATCTATACCCTGGAGTGGACTCCTAATAAACTTACCTGGAAAATCAATGGCAAGGTGTTTAAAACTCAGACCTCAGGCGTCCCACAGGAGGAGATGTATCTCAACTTTTCATCCAGCCTGAAAAAGGATGCCGCCGAGACCGGGCTTCCCTCAGCTATGGAGATTGACTGGATAAGGGTATATAAACTGAAAGAAAAATAGACCCGGTTCTGATAGATCCTTCCCAGGAAAATATTGGGATCAGAAAGAGTATAATATACCCTGTTCACCTTGGTGGGCAGGGTTTTTTTGTATTTTGGTAGCGGAAAGAGATCCCATAACTCATATTTATGAAACATGAAGAAGATCATATTTAGCCTGAGTCTGTTTTTGCTATTCAGTACAGTTTTTGGGCAGGACAGGATTACGGGAATGCCATTTGCCACCCGCTCCGAAGTGATTGCCCAGCACGGAATGGCCTGTACCAGCCAACCCCTGGCCACGCAGGTGGCTCTTGATATATTGAAAGCCGGAGGCAACGCTGTGGATGCTGCCATAGCTGCAAACGCCTTGCTTGGATTGGTGGAGCCCACTGGAAATGGGATAGGTGGAGATCTGTTTGCCATTGTCTGGGATGCAAAATCCAGACAGTTATATGGCCTGAATGCCAGCGGCCGGTCGCCCCGCTCCCTCACCATCGACTATTTTAAGGAGAACGGTTACGATCAAATTCCTGCTTTCGGACCGCTTCCGGTATCTGTCCCCGGGTGTGTGGATGGTTGGTTCGAGCTGCATAAACGCTTTGGGACCATGGAGATGGATCAGATTTTAAACCCGGCAATAACTTATGCCAGGGAGGGGTTTCCGGTAACAGAACTTATTGCTCATTACTGGACCTCAGCCAGGTTTTTAAGTCGCTACCCCCATGTGAAGGAAGTTTATATGCCGGGAGGAAAGGTTCCTGAAAAGGGAGAGATCTTTAAGAATCCTTCCCTGGCCAACACCCTTGAAAAAATTGCCGAGGGAGGCAGAGATGCATTTTATAAAGGGGAGATCGCGAGAACCATCGATGCCTTTATGAAAGAGCAGGGAGGATTTATTTCTTACGAGGATCTGGCAGGTCATACCTCAGAATGGGTCGACCCGGTTAGTACCAACTATCGCGGATATGATGTCTGGGAATTGCCTCCCAACGGTCAGGGGATTGCTGCCCTCCAGATTCTGAATATTCTTGAAAAATTCGATATTGCTTCCATGGGATTTGGAAGCAGTGAATATATCCACCATTTTGTGGAGGCCAAGAAACTGGCATTTGAAGACAGGGCAAAGTACTATGCCGATCCGGCATTCAATGAACTACCTGTTGAGGAGCTGATATCCAAAGAGTATGCTGCAGAGCGAGCCAGACTAATTCAGCCTCATAGGGCTTCCCGCAATCTGGATGCAGGGGAGATGGAGCACGGCAATACCATTTATTTGACGGTGGCTGATGGGGAAGGAAATATGATTTCGCTGATTCAGAGCAATTTTCGCGGACTGGGTTCCGGCATGTGTCCTCCCGGACTTGGCTTTATCCTTCAGGACCGGGGAGAATTGTTTACCCTGGAAGAGGGCCACTTCAATGTGTATGAGGCGGGGAAAAGACCCTTTCATACCATTATTCCTGCGTTTATTACCAAGGATGGGTTGCCATTTATGAGTTTTGGAGTGATGGGTGGTTCCATGCAACCCCAGGGCCATGCTCAGATGGTGGTTAATATGGTTGATTTCGGGATGAACCTCCAGGAGGCGGGAGATGCTCCCAGAATCCGTCATGACGGATCTTCACAGCCCACTGGTTCAGAAATGACCGATGGGGGGGTGGTTAATCTGGAATCTGGAATCCCTTATGAAAGTATCAGGGAACTGATGAAACGCGGTCACCGGGTCCAGAATTCAAATGGGGGTTATGGAGGCTACCAGGCCATTATGTGGGATAAGGAGAAGGGGGTCTATTTTGGGGCTTCAGAGTCGAGAAAGGACGGACAGGCAGCCGGATATTAGTGCGGGTTTAGAAGGGCCAGAACCTTGGAATAACCAGCAGGGAAATAATCAGGGCCAGGATGTTGAGCGGCAGTCCAATTTTCCAGTAATCACTGAATTTATAGTTGCCTATACTCTGTACAATCAGGTTGGTTTGATATCCGATCGGGGTAGAAAAACTGGCCGACGCTGCAATACAGATTGTTATGAAAAATGGTCTGGGGTCCACTCCCAGCTGAATGGCCGCTGCGTAAGCGATGGGGAAGGTGATGGCTGCAGCAGCATTGTTTGTGATGATCTCCGTGAATACATTGGTAATAATAAAAATGGCGGCCATTACTCCCAGAGGTCCAAATCCTTTCGAGATATTGATGGTACTGCGTGCAATAAAATCAGCAGCCCCTGAATTCTGCAGAGCGCGGCTGATCCCGATGGCACAGGCGATGGTGATCAACACGTCCCAGTTGATTGGTTTCGTATATCTTTTCGCAGAAAATATTTTCATTAGAGCCATGAGTACCACTGTAACTGCGGCAAAAAAGAACATGTCGAACTGATGTTTGCCCTGTGCGGGAATAAATTGACCGGCAGTGGCGCCGGCGATCATCAGGAATACAAGTATCATGGCAATCCATCTTCTGCGACGGTCCTTGGCATCATCCATTTCGCCCTTCTCGGTCGCCATGTAGAAGACCCTGGATTCGCCCCAGTACCTGGTGAAATCTTCCGTGGTCAGAAGCATCAGGTTATCGCCTGCTTTTAACTCCAGGTTTTTAAGATTGGTGGTTATCCTTTCACCGTTGCGATGCACGGCCATCACAACCGCATTGTAGTGACCGAAAAAATCAAATTCTCCTAGGGTCCGCTGAATACCGGGGAATCGTGGAGCCAGCACAACCTCTACCTGGCGCAGAGATTTTTTGAGGAAATCGGGGGCAACATTTTCAAGTGCCTTTATCTTTATTTCAGTAGCCTGTGTCAAATACCCCACATTCTCAGAGCTTCCCGCAACTATTAGTTGATCATCAGCTTCCAGCTTAAAAGGCGAGTTGGAGATACGTATGTGTTTGCCATCCCTGATTATGGTACGAACCGTAAATTCATTAAGCCCCGGAAGTCGGCGCTTTTCAATTTCTTTACCAATCAGACTCGAATTTTTCGGAAGATAGAGATCGAAATTATATTCTCTGGTATCGTTGGGAAAACTGAACCTGGGTATCTTTTCACCCGGCAAAAGGCGGTTTGAGAAGATATTCATGTAGATAAAGCCGAAAAAGACGATGAACAGTCCCACCTTGGCCAGCTCAAACATTCCCAGCCCGGTCATTCCACGGTCAAGCATCATACCATGTACCAGTAGATTGGTAGAAGTGCCGATCAGGGTACAGGTGCCTCCAAATATGGTGGCATAGGAGAGGGGAATCAGGAATTTCTGCGAGGGCATACTCAGTTTGTCGGCCCATTTTTTCAACATGGGGCCAAATATTATTACCACAGGAGTATTATTTAAGAATGCAGAGATGACTGAAACGGGGATCATAATCTGCATGAGCAGCCTTGGAATGGGTTTCCGTTTTTTCGGAAGGATAAGTCTGCCGATACGGTTTAACACGCCCGATTCTTTTACCCCTTCACTTACCAGGAAGAGTAAAGCAACCGTGATCATTCCCTTGTTAGAGAAGCCCGACAATGCCTCCTCAGCTGATAAGATGCCGAAAGACATGAAAATTACCAGAGCAGAAAAAAGAATCAGACCAGGGCGCAGAATCTCACGGATCAGGGCAACAATCATCAAAAGGATTACACCAATGGCTATATAGGAGGTAATTGTCATTACTTATCCCTTATGTCTACCCACTCGGGTAATGGCCGTATTGCAGGTTTCCGGCCATAAAAAAGATCATCCAATTTAATGGCCAGATACCGGAAAAGCAAATTATTTTTTATTCCCCATCTGATAAAACGGTGAAACAGGTCGTCGGGGTGACTGTAGGGACAGGCTGTGATGCACCTTCCGCAGTCGGTTCCGGAAGTTGTCCAGTAGTGATAACATTTCTCTGAATTAATCTGCCAGCGTTCCGCCCCATCTATATATTCACGGGGGCCATCGGAAATGGCCGCGGAGGGACAAACGGTGGCACATTTTTTACAGTGATGACAAAAATGAAGGGTGGTTCTGTCTGGCTTGCTTTGCCTGTAAGAGACGGGCATATTGGTGGTCACCACGGAAATTCTTACCCTGGGGCCAAGACGGGGGGTCATCAGCAGGCCCATCCTTCCAATGGTTCCAAGTCCTGCATCAACAGCCACCAGCGGACAGATAAGCTCGTATTTACCGTCGATGTGGGCAGTGGCCTCATAACCAAGGTCTCTGATCCATGCAGCCAATTTCAGGGCAAGCACTCCCGATTGTAAATACCGTTCCGAGGACTCCATTACAGCTGTGCCCTGGGGTGCCGATTGCATCATACGATGATCCATCTCAACCGTAAGTGCGATGGCATTTTCGTGTTCTTTAAGAATGGGCGATCCAACTTGTTCACCCCTCCCCTTATGTGAGTATAGGTGATACTCTTGCAGTGGGGTAAATCCAACGCTGTGAGCTCCCGTTCTTTTAAGCCATCGAGTAATAAATCGAGCTGCTTTTTCAGGATCAATCTTTACAGGTTCCCTGGGAAAAGATCCTCTAAGGTCTGCTTTCGGGAGAGTTGTACCGTGGGTGATTCCCCCCAGGAATTTGATGACTTCAAAATTGGCTGAACCAGCGGAATATGTTCCAGGCTGATAAAACTGAGAGTGCTCAGACAGAAGTCCCGGGGCTTTCCTCGAGCGATCATCAGGAATACGGAATTCCGGATGTTTGTAATAATAGGACTCATAAGCTTCGCTTCCCGGGTTTAGCAAACGTCTAGCTAGTACAATATCGGCTTCATGAATCCTTTGCACCGGCCGATTCAATTTGAAGGTGCGAGCCCCCTTAAACGGTAGGAAGAATACCAGTCCCAGGACTATTATGATGCAGCATGCTATGATTAAAAGGGTCATCTGCTTAAGCTTCTATGCTGCAATAGTAAAAAAAAATAGTTAATTTGAACAGCAGCCAATCATTAGGGAACTATGAAATGCTTCAATAATCTGGTGATGCTGGCGATATTTACCTTATCAGCACCCACAGTTCTGGCCCAGCAGGGCTTTACCAATGAAACCCGGGCGCTCTTTATTCTTGATATCTCCAGATATGTCTATTTTCCCGATACCCGTATGGGAGACCAGTTTATTATTACCATTCTGGATAATGACTCCAACCTTTACTTTGATCTCGAGAAGTTAGCAAAAAACAGAAGAGAAATTCAAGGGAAACCTATCACAATTAAAGTTTGTACGGATATTCTTTACCTGCAACCTTCCCAGGCTGTTTTTTTGAACCGGGAGGATGGGTTTGAGATCGATAAAGTAATAGAGAAGACAAAAGGAGGGAATACGCTGCTAATCTCAGAAGGATATCCCTTCCGTTCATCCATGATCAATTTCGTTGTTATCGATGGCGAGCCCAGATTTGAGGCGAATGAAGAGTTAATGATCCAGGAGGGCCTTTATGTAAATGAATTGTTCCTGGCCCAGGCCATAAAGACCCGGGAGGATTGGGAATCTCTGTATGAGGTCACAGAAGGGGAGCTGGAAATTGAGAAAAGTATTACCGAACAGCAATATTTATTGATTGAGCAGCAACAGGATCAGATACGCGATCAGGAGCTTCTGATCAGGGATAACCGGCAGACCCTGGAGACCCTGAGAGATGAGATTGAGGATAGAGAACTCGAAATTGAACAGAAGACAGAAGTGCTTCAGATCCAGGGTGCTGAGATTGAAATGCAAAATTCGACCATTCAGGCGCAGGTTGAAGAAGTGAAGCAGCAAAAGGAAGTGCTGGCCGATCAGGAGTTAAACATCAGGGCAAAAGAGGAGGCCATTACGCAAAAAGAGGAAAAGATCAGAACACAGGATGAAAAAATAGTCGTTCAGGCAGAGGCCATTCAAAAACAGAAAATTATCATATATGCTGTTGCCCTGGCTCTCCTCCTTGTATTTGGACTGGTATATTTCATATGGCGGAATTTCCAGAATAAGAAAAGGGCCAATATCCTATTGCAGGCGCAAAGGGATCAGATTGCCTATCAGAAGAAACATATTACCGATAGCATCGAGTATGCGAAGATGATTCAGACCGCCATCCTTCCTTCCATGGAACTATTTTCCCACAAACTGGATCATTTCGTTTTATTTAAGCCAAGGGATATTGTGAGTGGTGATTTTTACTGGGTGGAGGAGATGGAGGAAAGGGTCCTGATCGTCACCGCAGATTGTACGGGTCACGGGGTTCCGGGTGCATTTATGAGCATGCTGGGAATCAGCCTTTTAAATGAAATTATTATCTCCAAAGAGATCGTCAGGCCTGATCAGGTCCTGAATCATTTGCGGGATAAGATCATTGAAGCTCTAAGGCAGGAAAGCGGAAGCATAGTCAAAGATGGAATGGATATGACTGTCTGTCTGTTTGACCGGAACACGCTACAACTGCAATTCAGCGGTGCCAATAATCCACTGTACCTGGTATCTGATGGCCAGCTTACACAGGTTAGAGGAGATAAAATGCCAGTAGCCATTCACGATATCATGGATCCATTTGTATTGCACGAATTGAAATTAAAACCGGGAGATAGCTTTTATACCTTCTCGGATGGATTTGCGGACCAATTTGGCGGTCCGAACCGAAAGAAATTTCTGGCAAAAAATTTCAAGAAGCTCTTACTTTCCATTCAGGAGCTCTCTATGATTGAACAGGGGAACCGCCTGGATGAGGTATTCACGGAATACCGGAAAGAGGTAGAACAGATTGATGATGTAGTGGTAATCGGAGTGAAGGCCTAATAGCAGTTCCAGTAGGTGGTGATCCCGCCGATGGTAACTGGGGGTGCATCTTCCTTGTCCTTTAGATCATCTCCACAAAATGGAAGAGGGGTTCCATAGGTGACATTTCCTTGTCCATCATCAGTGACCAGTTCACAGGTGCCGCACTCTTCAACCAGGTCGCATGCCGGAAGAATGCACATGGCCATAACAACAACGGCTGCAATTGCTATATTTCTTTTTTTCATCTAAATGTCAGTTATCCTGCAAAATTACAACAAGTAGCAGGGATATTCAATACCGTATACGATGCATTTTGGTAAAAGGTTCGTGTGGATTGACGGCTTATTATTAATTTAGGTTTAGATTTATCATTTTTTTAAAGGTGGCTAAACGAAAAGTTAAAATTCTAAGAATAGTAGCCTGGATTATTGGAGGGATTATTTCCCTGGTCCTGATCGCAACTCTGGTTTTTTACCTGGGTCGGAACTATTTCCTGAACAAAGCTGTAAGCTACCTGAATGAGCGGCAACCGGGAGAGGTGCAGATGGGACAAATGAACCTGATACCCTTCCTGAATTTTCCGGATATCACCCTGCAACTTCAGGCGGTTAACTATTATGAAAAGGAGCTGGGATCAGAGGCTCTCTATCAGGAACCCATACTCTCACTTAAGGAAATAGGGGTTACGCTGGATCTGATAGAGCTCATAAAAGGGGGAATCATGGTTTCTGAGGCTAAACTTGAGGATGGTTTTGTATATGTGAAGATTTACGAAGACTCGGTAAGTAATCTGGAGCATGCGCTGGGGATCCGGTTTGGAGCGCCCATAGAAAAAGATACCCTGGAGGACAAGGGACCGCTGGCCATCGATCTGGATAAGATTGAACTTGTGAATGTTCGTGCCATAATGGAAAACCGGCTGGAGGATGAACATGTAAGTGTGGAGGTGAATCGCTTTGAAAGCAGTTTTAGCTATCTGTCGGGAAAGATTGAAGCGGGACTTGAAGTGGATATTGATATAGATAGTGTTAAATATCAAATAATCAATGATAAAATTGATAAGAATGTAACTTTAAATGGAAGTATTGTGCTTATTCCGGAGACCCAGGAGATGGAAGTTCAGCCCAGCAGTTTGAGTGTGTCCGGGTTTGACTTTGAGACCTGGGGGAATCTTAGCTTTGGAATAAGCCCCCGGCTGGATCTGGCTTTTACCGCAGCCAACGAAGGTTTGGAACTGTTGAATTACCTTTTCAGAGGAATCCTGGATCTGGATGAGATCGAACAGATTGGCGAAGGGAGCATTCATATGAACGGGACTGTGCAGGGAGGAATGGGAGGAGAAAAGCTGCCCGTTGTTCGAGTGAATGGAAATGCTGAAGACCTGGGTTTTAGAATCAAAACTCTGAACAGAGAAGTAAGCGGTATTTCATTTCAACTGTTTGGCACAAATGGGAGTAAGAGTGATTTGAGTGAAGCATACATGGATATCCAGGACTTTAGCGCATATTTTCCTGAAGGATATATAAATGCCAATATAACAGCTGGTAATATTATATCACCTGAATTAGAAATTGAGTTAGATTGTGCAGCAAACCTGGAGGGACTGGAAGAGATGTTCGAAGGCGATTTTTTAA
>Ga0209345_10004017_pt1 | contig 14562 bp, 11 predicted proteins | sample Cruoilmetagenom7_FD_187294 | JGI IMG/M metagenome (GOLD analysis project Ga0209345, IMG submission 187294) | Oil polluted marine microbial communities from Coal Oil Point, Santa Barbara, California, USA - Sample 7 (SPAdes) (version 2) | ecosystem: Environmental > Aquatic > Marine > Oil seeps ... | reverse complement strand
ATACTATATATAACATGCTAATGATTGGTCCGCCGGGTGCAAAAATATATATAACAGAAATGGGGCCTTCTTTTATTATTCTGCAAAAGTCAGCCCTGTCCATAACATTGAAAAGGGTATTAAAAAACCAGGCATTCTTTTGTGATTACTAGCACAAAAGCCGGCCTGGTTTTTTAATACCCTTTGAATCCTATTCGCTTTCGCGGTAGAGGTAGACGAATCCTTTGTATGGAGGGTGGCCCCGGTATCGTTCCGCATCCCATCCCACGGCTTCGATCACATAATAGTACACTCCTGGCTGGGCAAATTTATCCCCTTTTCCATCGATGGTTCCATCCCATCCAGCCCATTCGAACTTCTCCTCCTTTTGTTCAAATTCATATACCTTGCGGCCGGAACGACTGAATATATGGATCCTGAAAGACTTGAGAGACTTTGCCTGGACGAGGAAAAAATCATTGACCCCATCCCCGTTGGGGGTGAAAACATTGGGAGCATCCAGTTCAGATGGTTGGACTATAATGTCAATCCTTGTTGCCAATGGAAATGAATCAACACAACCCGCCTCGCTAAAGGCAGTCATAGTCGGGTAATAATGGTCTGGAATGTAATAGGTATAAACCACAGAATCCTCTATGGTTTCTGTTATGACTTCTGAATCCTCTTCGCCGGTTTTGGCACTATCAACCAGGGTCCACTGAAATTCAACCCCGTTTTCAGACAGGTTGATGAACCGTACCTCGAGGGGTGCTTCCCCAGATGGATTAGCCTCTTCTATCCAATCACCCATATTCTCCTCGTCTTCTATATAGGTAGTAAACTCAGCCTTGACATGCACACTCTCATACAGCACATCATCTTCCCTTGACAGGCCAAAACTGTCAACTGCTGTCAGGGTAAACCTGGTATCCTTGGTGGGTGGCCGAGAATATGGAGGACCGTTATATATGATCAGGTCAAGGAACTTGTCAGCACCGAGGATCTCGTATTCAGTATCATCAGATGTCCATTCGAAGGTCATCCCGTTAGGCAGGTTTACAGGATTCCCATTGGCAAGGTCATTATAGCTATGTACCTCTGCTACTGCTATACCATTCAGCCATAGGTAATCGCAGGTGTATTTATAGGGTTTTATCTTGCCATTTGCATCTTTCTCCACCTCCACCTGGGAATCATTGGAAAACACCCATGCCCTGAATAATGTGTCAAGATCTGCAGCTGTAATTTGCACCTGGTAACAACCGGGATCCAGGTTATCAAGCCTCGAGGTAGCCACCCCGGATTCTGAATGGAAGGGTGGATCAAAAGCATTGATGGATGAATTATACATGCTCCAGCTAAAATCAAATCCAGGTGTTCCGTATGGTGGAGTCGCCAGTAGTGATCCCTGGACAGGAATCCCTGGAGTGCTGGTATGAAAAATAAAATAGGGATCATCTGCAGCATAAACCGGGTAATCCAGCGTATCTGAAAAATTCGCAGTGGGCGAGCTTATTTGGGCATTCGAAAGACCGAAATTCACCGCTAAAAAACATAAAAGAAAAATACGCGATATGAATACCTCTGCTGATCTCATGAACAGGTTTGAAGGGGATTTACCCTTAATAACTGGGTTAGGTAACTTTTTATTATTGATACAAGATTTAAAGTGGCAAAGATATATAATCTCCGAGAAGAAAAAATCATTAATTTTGGCAGCTACCGGAAAGATATGGGGAAAGATTTCATTAAAGAACTGAACGAAGCACAGCAAAAAGCCGTCATGGCAATTAACGGTCCTAGCCTTGTCATTGCAGGGGCAGGTTCCGGGAAAACAAGGGTCCTGACATACAGGATCGCATACCTGCTCAGCCAGGATATCCCCCCTGGCAGCATCCTGGCATTGACATTCACCAACAAGGCCGCCCGTGAGATGAAGGAAAGGATTGGAAAGCTCGTCGGACCGGAAAAAGCACGGTATCTTTGGATGGGGACCTTCCATTCTGTCTTCTCAAAGATCCTCCGAAGGGATGGTCATTTGCTGGGTTACCCTTCTACTTACACCATCTATGATTCTGCTGATTCAAAAAGCCTGGTCAGGAAGATCATCAAGGACCTGGATCTGAATGACCAGATCTACAAAGCAAATGAGATTTTTGGTCGGATCTCCTCGGCCAAAAATAACCTGATCACCCCGCAGGCATATTTTTCCAGTGCACAACTGATGGAAACGGATAAGCGAACCCGTCGACCCAGGATCGCAGACATATATAAAATATATGCCCTCAGATGCAAGAAAGCCGATGCCATGGATTTCGATGACCTTTTGCTTAATCTGTATATCCTGATCCGGGACTTCCCAGACGTCCTTGCCAGGTACCAGGAACAATTCAGGTATATTCTGGTGGATGAATACCAGGATACAAATTACCTGCAGTACCAGATCATCAACCAGTTATCTTCCAGGTATAAGAATATTTGCGTGGTGGGAGATGATGCCCAGAGTATATATTCATTCAGGGGGGCGAGGATAGAGAATATCCTGAATTTTAAACATGATTACCCGGACTACGGTCTCTTTAAGCTGGAAAGAAATTACCGATCCACCCGGAACATCGTTGAAGCTGCCAACAGTATTATCGCAAAAAACCGTGACCAGATAAGTAAGAAGATCTGGTCAAAAAAAGAGACAGGGGAAAAAATCAAACTTTTAAGGGCTACCACAGATAATGAAGAAGGATACCTAATCGCAAACCTTATAAAAGATGCTGTATATGCACACCAGTTGCGCCACCAGGAGATCGCCATCCTATATCGGACCAATGCCCAGTCAAGGATCTTTGAGGAAGCCCTCCGGAAACTGAATATCCCGTACAAGGTATATGGCAGCCTTTCATTTTACCAGCGAAAAGAGATCAAGGATCTCCTGGGATATTTCAGGTTGACGGTGAATCCATTTGATGAAGAATCCCTTCGCAGGATAATCAATTACCCTGCGCGCGGGATTGGCCAGACAACAGTTACCAGGCTTGAAGATATAGCGAACAGCCAGGACAAAAGGATCTGGGACATCCTCCTGTCAATTGATGATTTTTCCGGAGTATTTAACCAGGGAACAATACGCAAGTTGAAGGCGTTTACGGCCCTGATCAATGGGTACCGGGATAATCTTCAAACCATGGAAGCTTTTGACCTGGCTTATTCTATTGCAGAAAGTTCAGGGATAATGAAGGACCTTCATTATCAGAATTCTCCAGAGAACCTGAGTAAATGGGAGAACCTTCAGGAGATCCTGAACGGAATCAAGGAATTTGTTGAATCCCAACAAGAGGCTGAGGATACCACCCTCGAATCTTTTCTCCAGAGTGTATCCTTGCTGACCGATGCGGACAATGAGAAAGAAGAGGACAGGGATAAGGTAACCATCATGACCGCTCATGCTGCAAAAGGACTGGAATACAGGTTTGTTTATGTCACGGGATTGGAAGAGGAGTTGTTCCCATCGCGTATGTCTTCCAATACAAGAGAAGAGATAGAAGAAGAGAGAAGGCTGTTTTATGTAGCGGTTACCCGAGCCATGGAACAGGTCACCCTGAGCTATGCCATCACCCGTTACCGTTGGGGTGTTCCTGTTAATGCTGTCCCCAGCCGTTTTATCCGGGAGATAGAACCGGAATATATTGACAGCCCATTGGAGGAAAAGCAGGCGGAACCACTTCAACCTTCATGGAAATCCACACAAACTGCCTGGAAACCCTCACAGAAAAAAGTGGAACGTGTCCCTGTAACGACAGAAAAGATTAAAAGGATGACGCCCGTTTCCAGGGCAACTCCTGCGTCAGGTTCAGGTTCCTCGTTCACGGCGGACGATCCCGCTGAAATCCAGACGGGAATGAAGGTAGAACACCCACGCTTTGGTTTCGGAAAGATCATCAACCTGGAAGGAGCTTTTCCCAACAGGAAGGCAACGGTATTTTTCAAGGAGCATGGACAAAAACAACTTTTGCTGAAGTTTGCCAAATTGAAGATCATCCCTTAGCAGTAATTGAAAACATTTTGAAATCCCCGCAGATTTGTGTTCATTTGCATTTAAATTCAAATTAATGGAATACGATTATAATTCACAGCGCTCCAAGATGATACTCCCGGAATATGGACGGAATATCCAGAAGATGGTTGAATATGCCGTTCAGATTGAGGATAAGGAAGAAAGAAATAAAGCATCCAGGGCCATCATCGCCATCATGGGGAACCTGAACCCCCACCTGAGGGATGTCACCGATTTTAAACATAAATTGTGGGACCACCTGTTCATTATATCAGATTTCAAATTGGATATTGATTCCCCGTACGAAAAACCTACCCCTGAGACTTTGTTTGAAAAGCCCAAACAGGTTCCCTATAATGACTATGCTATCAGGTACAAGCATTATGGTAAGATCATCGAATTGCTTATCAAAGAGGCTTCTGAATTTAAGGAAGGTGAGGAAAGGGATGCATTGATCAGGCTGATAGCCAATCACATGAAGAAATGCTATGTCACCTGGAACAGGGATGTTGTGGATGACAGATCCATTTTCGAAGACCTTAAGACACTGTCTGGAGGGAAGATCGTTGTAGGAGATGACCTGAAACTTTCTGATACCAGGGATATCCTTTCGAAAAACAAAAAGAAAAGACCGCCAAAAAAGAAATAACCCGCATGGGCACATTTGTTGTGAACGGGGGGAGGCCCCTTTCCGGCACACTAACTCCCCAAGGTGCCAAAAACGAGGCATTACAGGTAATCTGTGCCAGTTTACTCACAGATGAAGCAGTCACCATCAGGAACGTTCCCAATATCCGTGATGTCACCAACCTGATCTCTCTCCTGGATGACATGGGAGTTATGGTTAGCAATCCCTCCGGGGGCACTTATACCTTCCATGCAAAAGAGATAAATCTTGATTATCTTAAAAGTGAAAAGTTCAGGGAAAAGGGGACTAGCCTGAGGGGGTCCATTATGGTCCTGGGGCCTTTGCTGGCAAGGTTTGGCAAGGGTTATGTACCTGCACCCGGAGGAGATAAAATTGGCCGCAGAAGACTGGATACTCATTTTGTTGGTTTTCAGCGCCTGGGAGCATCATTCAGCTATGACCAGCCGTCACAGCTGTACTCCGTAGATGCACCTTCACTACAGGGATGTTATATGTTACTGGATGAAGCATCTGTCACCGGAACCGCCAACCTCCTGATGTGTGCCGTCCTGGCCAAAGGCACCACAACCATATACAATGCTGCCTGTGAACCTTATATACAGCAACTGAGTAATATGCTGATCCGCATGGGGGCTAAGATCGATGGGATTGGCTCCAACCTGCTTACCATCAATGGAACAGAATCCCTTCATGGCTGTGAACACAGCCTTCTGCCCGATATGATAGAGGTTGGCAGTTTTATAGGATTGGCAGCACTTACCCGGTCAGAACTGACCCTCAGGAACGTCTCGGTCGAAAACCTTGGGATCATCCCTGAACAGTTCAGAAGACTGGGGATTGAGATCAGGCAGGAAGCCGATGATCTTTTTATTCCCCGGCAGGAACATTACGAGATAGAAACATTTATTGACGGATCCATCATGACCATTGCCGATGCTCCATGGCCAGGACTGACACCGGATCTGCTCAGCATATTCCTGGTGGTGGCCACCCAGGCAAAAGGCAGCGTCCTGATACACCAGAAAATGTTCGAAAGCAGGTTGTTCTTTGTCGATAAGCTGATTGATATGGGTGCACAAATTATTCTTTGTGATCCCCACCGGGCAACCGTTATAGGCATAAACAGGCAGTACCCTTTACGGCCTACCACTATGAGTTCACCCGATATCCGTGCAGGTGTGGCCCTCTTGATCGCTGCTCTTTCAGCAGAAGGAAGCAGTACCATCCATAATATCGAACAAATCGACCGCGGCTACGAGGATATTGAACAACGCCTGAATAATATCGGAGCTGATATTTCCCGCTTGTAATTTTTCCCTATATTTGGCTGGTTTTTAAGCTATCACAATATGAAAAACAAAAAATCTTTAGCACTCATCCTACTGGCAGGCATGTGTATTATTATTATGGCCTTTAGTTCAACGAGCAACTCCACAGCTGAGCCTGCTCCAAATGTAGGATTGAATATTGGGGACATTGCCCCGGAATTAGTATATGAATCCCCCGAGGGAAAGGAAATTGCCCTGTCATCCTTAAAGGGACAATTGGTCCTGATCGATTTCTGGGCTGCCTGGTGCCCACCCTGCCGCGCTGAAAACCCAACCCTTGTCAAGGCATATAACACATTCAAGGATAGCTCATTTGAGAATGGAAAAGGATTCACCATTTACTCCGTTTCCCTTGACCGCACAAAGGAAGCCTGGATAAAGGCTATCAAGGACGATAAGCTTTCATGGCCCTCCCATGTAAGTGATCTCCTTTACTGGAACTCAAAGGCTGCAGAAACATACGGAATAAGGGGCATCCCTGACAATTTTCTCATCGATGGCGATGGTGTCATAATAGCCAGATATCTCCGTGGTGAAAATCTACATGCAAAACTGTCTGAATTGCAGAAGTAATCCCAATTAACTGTCAAAATACCCAGCGATATTTGCTGGCATGTCAATTTGTCCTGAATTTAGGTCTTGGCAAAACATTTGTTAATGATCGGACACATAGATTTTTTAATAAAATGAGCTGATAAATGGCAAACAAAGAGAATATAAAAGATACCACAGGGAACAAGGAAGCTAAGGAGAAGAAGGTTGACGGCCAGAAGCAAAAAAGTGCCAGTTCCAGGCAAAAATCCTCAAGGACCAAAAAAAAGCCTGATGAATCAACCAAATTGAAGGCACTGGAGCAGGAATTGCAGGAACAAAAGGAAAAATACCTCAGGTTATCGGCCGATTTTGACAACTACCGCAAGCGTACCATGAAGGAAAAAATTGATTGGAACAAACAGGCCGGAGCGGACATATTTGCCAGGATACTGCCCGTACTCGATAACCTGGAGAGAGCCATGAAAGCAGTTGAAGAGGCAAAGGACCTGGAAGCAGTCAAAGAGGGAATGCATCTGATCTATAATATGTTCAATGAGTACCTCGGACAGCAGGGCGTCAAGGAAATAGAAGCCATGCACCAGGAATTTGATACGGATGTACATGATGCGGTCACCAAGATCCCGGCACCTGACAAGAAATTGAAAGGAAAGATTGTAGACGTCATTGAAAGGGGCTATTTCCTGAACGATAAAGTCCTTCGTTACGCAAAAGTAGTTATAGGAGAATAATGGGAAAGAGAGATTTTTACGAAATACTGGATGTCTCGAAGAATGCCAGCAAGGATGACATTAAGAAAGCCTACCGCAAACAGGCGCTGAAATTCCATCCCGACAAAAATCCGGGAGATGACAGTGCCGAGGAAAAGTTCAAGGAGGCTGCTGAAGCCTATGAGGTATTGAGCGACGATGACAAAAGGGCCAGGTATGACCGGTTCGGACATGCAGGTCTTGGAGGAGGAGCCGGTGGAGGTTTCGGTGGCCAGGGTATGACCGTGGAGGATATATTCTCAAGTTTCGGTGATATTTTCGGGGATGCATTCGGTGGATTTGGTGGATTTGGTGGCAGCAGGAGATCATCCCGTACGATCAGAAAAGGTTCCAATCTCAGGGTAAAGGTAAAACTGGACCTCCAGGAAATTGCCAATGGCGCGGAGAAAAAAATCAAGGTAAATAAGTATGTAAGCTGTACTTCCTGTGATGGTACTGGCGCAGAAGGAGGCTCCAGTTATTCTACCTGCAATACCTGCAATGGAAACGGCCAGGTGACCAGGGTATCCAATACTTTCCTCGGACAAATGCAAACGGTGACATCCTGTCCAACCTGTGGTGGAGAAGGTAAGATCATTACCAATAAATGCAAAAAATGTTATGGTGAGGGGATGGTTAAGGAAGAAGAAGTCATTCCCATCAGTATTCCTGCAGGTGTGGCCGAGGGCATGCAAATGACCGTTTCCGGAAAAGGAAATGCTGCCAGGAGGGGTGGCGTAAACGGTGACCTGCTGGTTATGATCCAGGAAGAAAATCATCCTGAATTAATCCGGGATGGCAATGATCTATTGTATAATTTACACATCAGCATCCCCCAGGCATCTCTGGGAGCAGCTGTAGAGATCCCTACGGTGGATAGCAAGGTAAAAATCAAGATAGAACCCGGAACCCAACCTGGGAAAATCCTTCGTTTGCGCAATAAGGGCATCCCGGATGTAAATGGATACAACAAGGGAGACCTGCTGGTCAGCATCAACGTCTGGATACCAAAAAATTTGACAAAGGAAGAACAAAAACTTATCGAGAAATTCGGAGATTCTCCTAATTTTATACCTCGCCCGGACAAAAGTGAGATGAATTTCTTCGAACGGATGAAGGGTTATTTTAATTAAACTGCACATGGAGGAGATCTTTAAGGCTGATAAGGTTGTTAAGAAATTTATCAATACCGTAGCCCTGGACCAGGTCTCTGTTTCTATTCCCAAAGGAAGTATTTATGGTTTGCTTGGACCCAACGGGGCAGGTAAAACCACGCTGATCAGGATCATCAACCAGATTACGGCACCTGATGAAGGGAATTTAATTTTCAACGGTGAAAAAATACGTCCTGAGCATATTTCCCGTATTGGTTACCTCCCCGAGGAACGTGGCCTGTACAAAAAAATGAAAGTGGGAGAACAGGCGCTATACCTTGCTCAGTTAAAGGGCCTGTCCAAGAAAGAAGCCATGGCCCGCCTCAAAAAATGGTTTGGTAAATTCGAGATACTCGATTGGTGGAATAAGAAAGTTGAAGAGCTCTCCAAGGGAATGCAACAGAAGGTCCAGTTCATCGTCACCATCCTGCATGAACCTGAGTTACTTATTTTCGACGAACCTTTCAGCGGATTCGATCCCATTAATGCGGACATGCTTAAGAAAGAGATCCTGGCACTCAAGGATGAAGGCGCAACGATTATATTTTCTACCCATAATATGGGATCTGTTGAGGAATTATGTGATCATATTTCACTGATTGACAAAGGCAGGACCCTCATTGAGGGAGAGATCAGGGAGATCAGGGACAGGTACAGGACAGACACCTACGAGATAGCTTTCCAGGGTGAGGAAGATACCCTGAAGCAATCCCTGAACGATCACTATGAGCTGTTGGAAACTGTCAGCGATGAAGGCTTCAAAAAAGCCAGGATCAAGCTGCTGCATCAAACCAGTGAGAATGAGCTCCTCTCATTGCTCATCCCCTCAGTACATGTTATTTCATTCAATGAGGTATACCCGAGTATGAACGATATTTTTATCAGGGTCGTCAAAGACAATTAAGCCATGAACAAAATCGGACTGATCATCAAAAGGGAATATACTACCAGGGTCCGGAAACGGTCTTTTATCGTTATGTCCATACTGGGACCCATACTATTTGCCTCCCTGATGGTGGTACCTGCATTGATTGCCATGTCGGAGGACCAGGAAGTAAAACGGATTGCAGTGGTGGACAGTTCCCACATCTTTTTTAATGTCATTCCGGAAACTGAATACTTGAAATTTGATTACCTGGAAAACGCACGTTTGAATGATATCAAGCAAACATATTCGGCAGGAGGTTACTATGGTGTGCTGTATATCTCGCATATAGTAGCTTCTGAACCTAACTCGGTGGTATTTTATTCTGATAAGCAACCCAACCTGGCCACCAAGATGCATATCAGCAAAGCCATGGAGAATTATGTCAGGGATCAGAAATTAAAAACCTACGAGATAGAGAACCTGGACAATATCCTGAAATCTGTGAAAACCAGGATCAATATCCGGACCATCAAGATTACAGATACGGGGAGGGAGAAAGAAAGCCATACCGGGGTTGCTATGGCAGTCGGATACATAGGAGGATTCCTTATATATATGTTTATCTTCTTCTTTGGTGCCCAATTGATGAGGGGGGTGATAGAAGAAAAGGTAAACCGTATTATAGAAGTCATAGTCTCATCGGTCAAACCCTTTCAGCTCATGATGGGCAAGATCATTGGCATTGCCATGGTAGGACTTACACAGTTCATGATCTGGGTAGTAACTACCTTCCTTCTGGTGACCCTGGCTACTACCCTGATATTCCCGGAAATGAAAATGACAGCAACCGAGCAGGTAATATCCCAGGATATTATGTCATCCGGACCGGTTGAAGCCAAACCTGAGGCTAAGTCAGAGGACATGGACGAGATTATGGGATTCCTCTCGGGACTGAAAGACATCAATTTTGCCCTGACCCTTGGAACATTTATTTTCTATTTCCTGGGTGGCTACCTGCTGTACGGTGCTTTGTTTGCCTCCATCGGAGCGGCCGTTGATAATGAAACAGATACCCAGCAATTTATGTTGCCACTCACCATACCCTTGATCCTCGCCCTGCTCGTACTGGTGAATTCCATTAATAATCCCGACAGTGCTATCTCATTTTGGTTTTCCATCATCCCCTTCACCTCACCCATCGTAATGATGGGCAGGTTACCATTCGGGGTGCCGGATTGGCAGGTAGGATTATCCATGGCCCTGCTGGTGCTAACGTTTATCGGGATGACCTGGCTGGCTGCAAAAATCTACCGCGTTGGCATACTGATGTATGGCAAGAAAACAAGCTACAAGGAAATCGCAAAGTGGATACGGCATAGTTAGTGAACTTTATATAAAAATACTGATCCTTTTATCATGGCTAAGATTTTAGTAATAGACGACGAAAAAAGTATCCGGAATACACTATCTGAGATACTAGCGGCAGAGGATCATGAAGTCCTCGCGGCTGAAGATGGTCCCTCGGGACTTGAACTTTACGGTGGGAATAAGCTGGATGTCGTTCTCTGCGATATCAAAATGCAGGAAATGGATGGCATGGAGGTTTTGGAGAAAATGCTGGAACAGCCCAAGGATGTACCAGTGATCATGATTTCAGGACATGGAGATATAGAAATTGCCGTCGAGGCCATTAAGAAGGGTGCATTTGATTTCCTGGAAAAACCGCTTGACCTGAACAGGCTGTTGATCACCATCCGGAATGCCCTTGAAAGATCCGATCTGATCACCGAGACAAGGGTACTCAAACGGAAAATCAGCAAAACCAATGAAATGATTGGTGAGTCTGAGGCCATCGTTAAAATCAAGGAAATGATAACACGGGTTGCCCCCACGGATGCCCGGGTTTTGATCACAGGCGACAATGGAACCGGCAAAGAACTGGTTGCCAGATGGCTGCACGAGAAAAGCAACCGTGCAGCAAGTCCCTTTATCGAAGTAAATTGTGCAGCTATCCCCTCTGAACTTATTGAAAGTGAATTGTTCGGGCATGAGAAGGGGGCCTTTACAAGTGCCCATAAACAACGCAAAGGAAAATTTGAGCAGGCCAGCGGTGGCACGCTGTTCCTTGATGAGATAGGTGACATGAGCCTCTCTGCCCAGTCGAAGGTATTGCGAGCCCTCCAGGAAAACAAGATCACCCGTGTTGGAAGTGATAAGGACATCGAAGTAGATGTCAGGATCATTACGGCTACCAATAAAAATCTGAAAGAAGAAATTGATAAAAATAATTTCCGGGAAGACCTGTACCACCGACTGAGTGTGATCATCATACAGGTTCCTACCCTGAAAGAAAGGGCCGGGGACATACTCCTGCTGGCTGATCATTTCAATGAACAGATCTGTGCGGAACATGGTATGGCAAAGAAAGACATTACCGATGATGCCATAAAAGAGCTTCAGAAAAAAACATGGACAGGCAATATCAGGGAGTTCAGGAATGTCATTGAAAGGCTGATCATCCTCTGTGATAAGGAGATCACAGGCAAAGATGTCTCTTCCTTTGCCTGAGCTGATCCTTTAATAGAACTTATGCTCCCTTTTCATATGGTATATTTGTTCTGCAGTCATACGGGTTGCTTCGGGAATGCTAATATCCATGCGCCTGGCATACCTTCTTATATCCCCCGGAAGGGTCCTGCTTTGCTGTATCTCCAAGGTCACTGCCTGTATACCTGCCTTCTCTGAGATTCCATCCAGGTATGACCAGTCTTCACTCATATCATAAAATACATAAATCCCCTTCCTGCATAGTTCCTCATCATGCCTGGAAAGCAAGTTCCCGTGAACATACTCCACTTCATGCCTGAGGCGTAAAAAATTAACCCAGTAGGCCTTCTTTGACATTGAGTCCCAGTGAATAGCTGTCCCGCGATAATGCCTGGTCTGTAGAAGCTGAAAGCAAACCAGAAAGCCTAAAAATCCAAGCATGCTCAGCTTCACCAGCCTTTTTTTAAACGAAAGAATGCTGGTAATTAATGCGGCAAGCGGTAGTGCCATGATGCCATACATGTCAATGTATATTCGTCCACCAAATCCTCCACCAAACCACCAGGTCCACCAGCAGGACATCACATATATCATCAAAACCACATAAAGGATGATAGACAGCCTTGCACCCTTGATTTTTCGTTTCAAGGGAATAAGTCCGGCGATGGCAAAAATCATAACAGGTGTATACAGAAGCCATCCTTTCCGGTAACTGAAAAGGGACTCGATGATATGGGGATTGTCAAAGAAAAAGCGGTCACCATGTGCACCATACGAATAATACAAAACCTGCCCGGTGATCATATGCCAGTAAAGAAACTGGGGGATCCAGGGTAGCAAAAAAGCAAATATCATCAACAATAACTTAGGTGTGTTCCGGAGCAGGAACCGTATCCTTTCCACAAAACCGGTCCAGGAATCAATTCCCCAAAACAAAAAAATCGTTAAAATCAGGATATTCGATGGCCTGATTAATACAATCAATCCAAAAAGCATCCCCAGTAAAAATGTCCTCAGCCAGGTTGCCTCCTCATACCATTTTAGAATCAGATAGAGAAATATAGTGATCAGTACAAAATTATAGGAGTGAGACATGACCGCCTCATGCGTTGAATAATAATACAGGTTCGTCCCAATTCCCAATATAAGCAAGGTGATGGCTGTGACCAGGGGGGTGAAATAGCGCAATAATATCTTTTTCAGCAAGATGATTCCCAGGGCAACATAAAACAGGGCACCGAATACCATGAAGAACTGGTATATGGAGCCGAACCCGTCCCTGGCCTCTCCGAATACGGGTGCCAGCAAATGTGCGATAAAGAAGAAAGGGGCATACATAATGGAAAGACCGCAGGACATGTAGATGATCTTCCTTCCATTCTCTGTTGGTGACCACCAGAATTTGTTATCATTGTTTAAAATTCCTTCATCCAGAAAATCCAGGCTTGGATCACCGTAAATAAAAGTAGCAGGAAGATACCCGTAATAGGAGATTATATCCCATTTGATTACCCCCCGGTTGGGTCCATCATCCCGCGTCCAGTTATGGTGTACAAAATTGCTAGCCGTATAAAAAAGCAACAGGAAAACAATAACAAAACGAGGAGAGTTGTTGACAGTAAAATGTTTCCTCAATTTGAAGAATGTCATGAAGAGACAATTTGTTGAAAGGAAAATATCCTGTGGTTAAATATAATGAAACGAATATGATTTTTAAAAATTTATGCCCCTGATCTGAACTAGTCCCTGGGCTCCTTGACGGCCATGACGAAGTCATCAATGTAAACCCTGTGCCCTCCACTGTTCCAGAGATAAATCTTGACAATATCGGTCTGTGAACCCACGTCGGGCAGATGATATTCAACAAGTGTTTCCTCCCATGTCTGCATTTCTTGCATGTTGATATCCCATGTACGGTAGAACAAGACCTCATCCCCATGCTGAATACTTATTACAAGGAATAGAGGATCTTTTTGTGGTTGAACGGATTCGAAAAGATGGGAAATCCGGATATGTAATTTTCCTCGATCTCCAGGTTTTATCAGTTCAAGGGGCATTTCAATCCCTGGCAGGAAAGCCCGATCAGCATTGAGCAAACAGGATTTCGATCTGGATTTGGAAATAAGGCTGCTATGGTAGGTTGAATCCTGCTCTAAACCAGTCATCTCACAATCCTCATATTCCAGTATCCTGATCCTGTAGGCTGCATTCTCACGTTTCTGAACCTCATCAAGAATTTTTTGGATTTCTTTGTCATCAGAGCTTTCCAGACGTTCAAAAATGTGAATCTCATAATTATACCCTCCTAGAACTGTGAATGGAAATTCAGGTTTAAAAACCCTCAATTCAAAAAAATCAGGATTTCCCCTCAGTTTTTCAAGGGGGAGCCTACCTTCATTGGGACCATAGTGTGCATCCCATAGGACAATTTCTCCTGGCATGATATTCCTTCCGGGATTATTCCGGTCATAAACCCCTTCCATTATTAAAGGATTGCCGGTGGGGGCCTTGTCCATGAAATACCACCAGAAAGGATCCCAGTAATAAATCTTCCTTTCGTCATAATCCATGTCCTCCAACCATGAGGCAGCTTCCTTAATCAGTGTTTGAGGAGGGGCCAGTGGGACCGGGATAGTGTAGACCAGGAATGGGACAAATAAAAGCAAGACTGCCACTATTACAGCGATG
>Ga0209345_10004016_pt1 | contig 14565 bp, 15 predicted proteins | sample Cruoilmetagenom7_FD_187294 | JGI IMG/M metagenome (GOLD analysis project Ga0209345, IMG submission 187294) | Oil polluted marine microbial communities from Coal Oil Point, Santa Barbara, California, USA - Sample 7 (SPAdes) (version 2) | ecosystem: Environmental > Aquatic > Marine > Oil seeps ... | reverse complement strand
ATGTCGCCAATGGCGCCATTTTACCGCGCTGGCTGAGTGCGCCAGAAACCAGCTGCAGCATCGCCAATGCTGCTGCAAGCCACAATGCAGCCAGTCCCAATTCTGCGATCATTTGCCTGCTTCCGCAGCTGCTGTTCCAGAATTCGCAGCCGCATCCCCAGCCGCATCCTTCGCTTGATGTTCGGCCATATCCTGCATTTCGCGGGGCACATAATTTTCATCATGCTTGGCAAGCAAATTATCGGCCACAAATGTCCCGCCTGCATCCAGCCGCCCCTCTGCGACAACGCCTGATCCTTCCACGAACAAATCGGGCAATATGCCGGAAAAACGCACAGGCACCTCTGCTTCTGCGTCACCCACCAGAAAGACACTCGTCAGGCCATCGGGCAGGGTTTCAAGCGATCCCTCACGGACCATCCCGCCCAGGCGAACAGCCTGATCCGGGCTGGGCGGCTGGGTAATTATCTGGGCTGGCACATAAAAATAACTCGCCTGATTGCGCAGCGCCCATGATGCAAGCAGCCCCGCACCGATCAGCGCCAGCAATGCAATCAAAAGCAGAACCAGCCTTTGGTGCTTAGGCTTAATTGCCATGGTCATTTGCGCCGCACCTTATCGCGGCGGGCCTCTGCGCTGCGCATGGCAATCCAGCTCCATATTACCAAGGCCAGCGTCCCAAAAATGCCAACGCCATAGGCCGCCATGACAAAGACCATCTGATCAAGGCCTTCACGCATCTTCGGCCCCCAATGCCTTGCGCCGCAGGCGCGCCTCTGTCTGTGTTTCAGCCAGTAATGTGCGCATTCTGGCTAACGTAATGCCCCCGAACAATAATGAAAAACCCAGCGCGGCAATCAGCAGCGGGATCAAAAAAGTATTGTCGATCGCGCTGCCCCCCATCGTGATGCTGGATGGTTGGTGCAGCGAATTCCACCATACAACCGAACGGTTGATAATCGGGATATTGATCGCCCCGACCATTCCGAAAATTGCCGGAATACGGCTGGATCCGCCGCCCCGGTCCACCGCCTGCGCCAATGCGATATAGCCGATATATAGGAACAACAAAACCAGCATCGATGTCAGGCGGCCATCCCACACCCACCATGTGCCCCATGTCGGGCGGCCCCAGATCGATCCAGTAATCAGACAGATTGCGGTAAACACCATACCCGGCACCGCAGCGCCGCGCGCGGCCAAGCCCGCCAGCGGGTGGCGCCAGACCAGGAAAACAAGGCTGGAAATCGCAATCGCAGCCCAGCCGCCCATGCCCAGCCATGCTGTGGGAACATGCAGGAACAAGATCCGCACGCTATCGCCCATCAATTGATCAGGCGGCACCATGAAATACCCCCACGCCAAGGCCCCGCCCACAAGCAGCAGGCCGCTGGCCAGCAGCAGCGGGGTTAACCAGCGCGCGATCGACAAAAAGCGCTTGGGATTAGCAAAGCCGTGCATGGTTCCTGCATTCCATTCGACCCCAGCCTTGGCAGGACGCAACGTGCCTCGCAAGGGTCAGAAACCTGAAATACCGCCTAATCAGCGGCCAATCAGCTTTTGCGCCATCCGGTCGGCAACCACATCAGGTGAAATTCCTGAACTGTCTGCCTCATGCCAAATTTCTTTAAGCCGCTCTGGTATCTGCGCCAATCGCTTGCGAACCTCGTTAATGTCGCTTTGCTGGCCATGTTGCCGGGTAAGATATTCCAGCGTTACGCTGATAATCCCGCCGGCATTAATGACATAATCCGGCGCATAAAGAATGCCCCGATCAGCAAGTTTACGGCCATGATCTGCACGCGCAAGCTGGTTGTTCGCCCCGCCAGCAACAATTGGGGCATCCAACTGGGCGATGCCCTGATCATCCAGAATTGCGCCCATTGCATTGGGGCTAAACACATCGCATCCGGTACTCATAATCGCATCAGGCGGCGCCGTAGCTGCACCCAGCGATTGTGCCAGCATGCCTGCGCGATCCTGATCAATATCAGACACAGTCAACCGAGCGCCCTCCCGCGCCAGAAGCCGGGCCAACCCGCCGCCAACACTGCCAGTGCCCTGAATTGCAACATGCACGCCCTCGATCGAGGATTTGCCCAATTTGTAATGGACCGCCGCCTTGATGCCGTGAAATATCCCCATCGCTGTGAACGGGCCAGGATCACCGCCAGCAGCGCCGGCCCCATCAGCAGGCAGGCCAGAAACATAGGATGTGCGCGCGGCCACTGCGACCATGTCCGCTTCGTTGATGCCGACATCTTCTGCCGTTACATATCGGCCGCACAGCGCATTCACTGCATCGCCAAAAGCGGCCAGCATTTCAGGGGTCTTGCCCCCGTCCTTCGGCGCTAGGATTACCGCCTTGCCGCCGCCCATCGGTAGGCCGGCCATGGCGTTTTTATAACTCATCCCGCGCGACAGGCGCAGCGCATCGCGCATCGCATCCCCGCCATCTGAATAATGCCAAAAACGTGTGCCGCCCGCGCCGGGGCCAAGATGGGTTGAATGCAAAGCAAGAATTGCGGTCAGGCCAGAAGCGCGATCATGCACCAGCTGCACCAGCTCATGATCGTCAAAATCATCTTCGGTCCAGAATGCCGTCATCAATCAAGCCCCGATTTCGTGCAGCCCAGGCCGCAACATCTCACGATCCATAGGGCCAAAACTGGCCATACATCAGGCATATTCGGGAAAAATGGGGCGACCGAGGGGTCTCGAACCCCCGACCTCCGGTACCACAAACCGGCGCTCTAACCAACTGAGCTACGATCGCCACATGCCCCAAAATTTACCCAAAGCCAGCCAATTTGGCATGCCATGTTCTGGGGCTGATAAGCACACAGAAGCCGCCGTCAAGCCGCTTCCAACGCGGGGCGAGCCTGTTGCATAGGTTCCCCTTCATGGGAAGCAAAAACTGCGCATAAATCCGGTTTACGTAAGATTATTACAACCCTTGCGAGACTGCGCTGGCCAGCTATCAACTGTAGGGGTGGGAAATTCCGGCGAATCTTCAGTTGAACAATTGCTGTCCTGGCCCAGCTTGCAGCGAATTCCGACCGATAGGCTGGAGATATTTCAGCTGCGTAATTTCCTCGATGCTGACCTTTGTTCATCGCTGATCGACTTGATTGATTTGGGCCGCAGGCCATCAACCATTGCCGATGATAATGGCGACCAATATTTCCGCACCAGCCAGACTTGTGATCTGGCATCGGCCGATCCGATTGTGGCTGAACTTGAAAGACGTCTCTACGCCCTGTCGGCCATCCAACCCCAATTTGGTGAACCAGTGCAAGGCCAACGCTACAGTGTCGGACAGGAGTTTAAGCCTCACACCGACTATTTTTCGCCCGGTGGCAGTGATTTTGAGGAATATTGTTCCGTTGCAGGCCAACGAAGCTGGACCTTCATGATCTATTTAAACCGGGTGGACAGCGGCGGCGGCACCCGCTTCAAATCGATCAAGAAGATATTCCAGCCCGAAACCGGAAAATTGCTGTGCTGGAACAATCGCCGCCCTGATCGCAGCGTAAACCCAAACTCGATTCATCACGGGATGAAGGTGCGCAAGGGGCTAAAGTATGTCATTACGAAATGGTATCGTGAAAAACCTTGGGGATAGATAATGTCTGAATTTGCTGAACTTACCGAACAATTGCGGTCACGCTTGGCCCAGCTCATCGCCCGTGCAGAAGTGATTGAAGATGATTTACGCCAGCCGCTCGATCAAGATTGGGAAGATCAGGCCATCGACCTGGCCGATGACGAGGCGCTTACCGGGATCGACGAGGTTCTGCGCACCGAAATCCAGCAGATTAGATTGGCATTGCTGCGTATCGAGAACGGAACATATGGCACTTGCGCCAAATGCGGCAAGGAAATCCGTCTCGAAAGGTTGAAGGCCCGGCCAATTGCCACGCGTTGCATCGCCTGCGCCTGATGCAGGAAAAATGTTTCTGATTGGCCGCATCTGATTAGTGTCACCTGATTGGCCCCACCTGATTGGGGGCGCCGATACGGCTATTTGCAAAAAACGCGGCCCACTCAAACAATAAGCGTCAAAACGATAGACGCCAAAATAAGAAGGGCGGCCCGATGGACCGCCCTTCGACAGGCAAACCTAATGGATGCCTAATTGCTTAGCCTGCTTGTCACTTCTTGAGTGAAAGGCCGCCAAAACGCTTGTTGAACTGCGCCACACGGCCGCCTTCCTGAATTTGCTGCTTGCCGCCGGTCCATGCTGGGTGGCTGGTAGGATCGATGTCCAACGTCATCGTATCGCCTTCCTTGCCCCAGGTCGATCGGGTCTGAAATTCGGTGCCATCAGTCATTTTGATGTTGATGGTGTGGTATTCGGGATGGGTATCGGCCTTCATGGCATAAATCCTTCGTGCATCTGTCCGGTACCGACCGGCCTAGCAATGATAAAAAGCAACAATGACAAGCATTGAATTAGGAAAGGCGCGCCACTAGCGGCGGCGGCCGCGTTTGGCAAGCCTTACTCCGCCTCGGCGGGCGGATCAGCGATCATTGCGGTGAATTTAACCTGGCTTGCAATCTTGTCTCCGACCATTGCCCGCCCCCAGAATTTGCATACTCTTGCCCGTTTCTGGACAAAACCGACATGCAGATCCAGCAGGCAGCCAGGCTCAACCGGATTGCGAAATTTAGCATCCTCGATCGCCATGAAATACACCAATTTTCCGCTGCCGCCCAATTCAAGCGTTTCAATCGCTAAAATTGCCGCTGCCTGAGCCATCGCCTCAATTTGCAATACCCCAGGCATAATCGGGCGCCCAGGGAAATGGCCCTGGAAAAATTGTTCATTAAAAGTCACTGCCTTTACCGCGTGAATTTCCTCGCCAATGGTCAGCGATTGCACACGATCAACCAGCAGCAAGGGGTAGCGGTGCGGCAGGGCCTGAAGCACCTTTTGAATGTCATATGCGGGCGCACCGCTTTCACTGCTCATACCCTGCCTGCCCCCTTGCTTATCTTAACGGCCAACGGGTTGCTGATCAGCAGGCGCAGCAGTCTGCCCCGAAGCAGCCCGCGCCGCCGCAATGGCTTCTTGCTGTTCGCGCATTTCACGCGGCATCCAGCCAGGAGGGGGAACCAATTGCGCCGTCGGCAGCAAAATGTTCAGTTCATCAATAACGTCCTGCGTCACATTGTATTTCGCATCAGCAAACACCACTGCGCCCGCCGAAGCATCAAGGATCAGAGTGACCTTTTTCTTCTCTGCCGTGGTCTTCACCGCATCATGGAGCAAATCTTCAATCTGTTCCCGCACATAGGCACGGCTAAGCCCGAGCGGCTGAAGGATTTGCTTCAGTTCACGTTCGCCTGCCTGTTCGATTTGGCTAATCTGCGCAGCTTGCTGCTGCAGCGCCGCATTATCGACATTGGCGGCCTGATCAGCCTTAATTTTATCATATAGCGGCTTGAGCTGTGCTTCCAACTGGCCGGCGCGGGTCGTCGCCTGATCAAGATGAGGTTTATAGGTAATCGGGCGTTGCTTTTCAGCCTCGATATTCGCATTTGAACTGGCAACCGCAGCAGGTAAATTGACCACAGCTGCGCCCGGCACAATCTGCTGGGCAGCAGCCGGGGTGGCCACAACCGGGGCCAACGCAGTCAAGAACAAGCTGGCTGCGAATGCCGAACGGATCGCAGGCCGACCTGCAAATTTGGAAAGGTTTTTCATCAGAATTGTGTTCCTACGTTAAACGAGAAGCTCTTGGTGTCGTCGCCATCGACAATTTTTAGCGCGTGGGCAAAATCAATCCGGAACGGCCCGAAGGGCGAATTCCAATTGACCCCAATACCGATTGTGACACGCGGGGCGGCCGAATTTCCGAGGAATACTTCCTCAAATGGATCAGCGATTTTTGTTTGGGCGCTGTCATAAGCATTGCCCATGCCATCATCAGCATCGGTTGTAAGTTCAACCGGGTCCGAACCGGGCAGGACATAGAGCAAATCACCATTGGCATCGCGTGCATTAATGAATGTTCCGCCCGTCGCGAACGAGCTATCCTGCAAATCAGGTGTCGCAACGCTGAACAAGGCACCAACGTCCATAAAGATGGATGGCCTAAGGCCCATTTCTCGCGCGCCTGAACCCAGCGGAATCTCCAGCTCAACACGGCCCATATAATAGGCATTCCCGCCAATCGCATCATCACTGATCCGGTCACGGTCGGTTATGATCAAAGGATTGCCTGCGCCATCATCGATGATCGGACGGCGAAGGACGCGCGGACCCACCCCGCGAATATCGAAGCCGCGCATCTGGGGTTCACCCAGGAAGAAACGGTCGGTCAACAATACCTTGTCGAGCCCGGGGCCGCGATCCTTCAGGCCCTTAATATAACCGCCTTCACCCGTCACCGACAGGACGAAGCCATTAAAAACACTCCAATATTGAGCAGCCTTGCCCCGGAAACGCAAATAACGGACCGAACCACCAAGACCGGCAAACTCTGCACTGAAGGAAGCAGAACGCCCCCGCGTTGGGCGATAGCGACTGTCAGTCGCATCATAAACCATCGTGGCCCCAAGGATCGAACTGGTTCGTTTGCCAATCGCTTCGCACAAGAAGCGCCCTGCAATCAGCGGTTCGCAAGTGCGCACACCGTCGCCATCCAGATCGGCAAAAAACTGATTCTCATCCAGAGACACATCGTCATAATTGAACGTATAACTGCCAATCAGCGACATATATTCAGTCAGCGGCACCCCAACCCGGAACGATGCACCCGTTGTCGCCTGCTTAAAGGTCGTATCCCGGTTTTCATTAGTAAAGCTGAAGCTGTTGGTATCACGCCGGTAAACGTCAATCCCGGCAGAGATATTGCGATCAAACAGATAGGGTTCGGAAAAGCTCAGATTGAACGCGCGTGAATAGCGTGAATAATTGATGCTCATCCCAACCGTCTGGCCGCGGCCGCGGAAATTGCGCTGCCGAATGGAACCCGACAGAATGAAACTTTCAATTGAGGAAAAGCCTGCTGACAATTGCAATTCGCCAGTCGGCTGTTCTTCGACATTCGCCTCAAGAATGATCCGGTCAGCCTGGCTGCCCGGTTTCTGAACCGCCTCGAAATTTTCCTGGAAATAACCGAGTGATTTTATTCGATTTGTCGACCGTTTTACTTGCACAGAATTAAATGCATCGCCTTCAGACAGGCGAAATTCCCGGCGCAGCACCTTATCCTGCGTCAGCGTATTGCCGTTCACATCAAGGCGTTCGACATAAACTCGCGGCGCCTCGCGCAGGACAAAGCTGATGCCCATTGTGAGATCTTCTTTGCTGCGCCTGAAATTCGGCTGCACATCAGCGAATGCATATCCAAAAGTACCCGCAATCTCGCTCAATTGCTCAACGGTATCCTCGACCTCTTTTGCATCATACCAATCGCCGGGTTTCATCGGCAGATTGCTGGTCATCAACTCGCTGTCAAAATCGCGAATCTGGCTTTCCACTTTGACGTCGCCAAATTTGTAACGCTCACCTTCTTCGACCACGTATGTGATGATGAAATCGCGCTTGTCCGGCGTTAATTCAGCAACGGCGGATACCACTCGAAAATCGGCATAACCTTCGGTCAGATAATATTGCCGCAATTTCTGCTGGTCAAAGGCCAGACGATCAGGATCGTAGCTGGTGTTGGAACTGAGGAAGCTGGTGATGCGCGCCTGTTTGGTCACCATTTCGCCGCGAAGTTTACTGTCAGAAAATTCTTCGTTGCCGATGATATTAATCTGGCGGACCTTGGATTTTGGCCCTTCGGTAATTTCAAATACGATATCAACGCGGTTCTGACTAAGTTGAACCATCTTTGGTTCAACGCTCGCAGCGAACCGGCCCTTACGCTTGTACAGCTCAACGATTCGGGCAACGTCAGCGCGAACTTTTGACCGCGTGAAGATCTGCCGCGGGGAAAGTTTGATTTCCGGGACAATCTTGTCGTCCTTCAACCGCTTGTTACCTTCCAGAATAACCCGGTTGATAACCGGGTTTTCTGTCACGTCGATCACGACATTGCCGCCGTCATTGCGCACACTAAAATTGGAAAACAGTTCTGTCACTGCGAGATCTTTAAGCGCCTGATCGGCAGCGACCTGTGTGTAGGGCTGGCCAACCCGCAGACGAATATAACTCAGGATCGTTTGCGCCTCGAGGCGTTCAGCCCCGACCACAGCGATCGACTGGATAACATCCTGCCTCTGGACCGGCGCCGGTGCCGGTGTAGGTGTCGCTGCTGGTGCAGGTGCCGGCGTTGGCGCCGCTTCCGCCTGCCCGGCCTCATCTTGTGCAAACACCGGCGCGGGCATGCCTGCAAGCATGGTGCCGCCAAGCAAAGCCAGCGCGAGACGCGCGGCAGGTTTCATAGGTTTGTCGCCTGCCATTGTCCGTCCATTCATCGGCGCGTGTATCCCGTCCAATTACCAAAAACATTATTCACCGCCGCCAGTCCCGTATGAACCAACAATGGCATAGTGCCGCCCTGTGCCCGATGCCGTGCCCTCGATCAAGCAATCCGACGCGCCATCCCCCGCGCATTTATTTCAGCGGCCGGGAAACAGCCATTTTTCCGCCCACCCTAGCCACCGAAAATCGGCAGCGAGACAATATCGTTTGCTGTAACAAACAGCATCAGCACCAACACTAGGCCCATACCAACACGGTATGCCCATTCCAGGCCGCGCTGGCCAACCGGTTTGCCGCGAACAGCCTCGATCGCGTAAAAAGCCAGATGGCCACCATCAAGAGCAGGGATTGGCAGCAAGTTAATGAATGCCAAATTAATTGAGATGAGCGCAGCAAAGCCAACAAAGGCCTGAGCGCCCAAACTCAATTGTTCGCCGGAATATTTGGCGATCTTTATCGGGCCGCCTAATTCTCTTACGGATCGATCGCCCGTCAGTATTTGGCCGATACCTGTCACCATCATTTTGGCCAGAGCGATACTTTGATCAACAGCCAGCACCACCGCTTCGCCGGCACCAACCGGCACGATATTGGGCCCGGCTGCATATATCCCCAGCCGTCCGACACGCGATTCATTGCCGAACCGGTCTTTTTCAAGGCTGTTGGTCAATTTGACCGGAATGGTCCGCTCTGCCCCCTCCCGCGCCACCGTGAAGGATAGAACCTTGCCCGGATACATAATCACGCGTTTGCTGATGTCTTCAAAACTGGACATTGGCTCTGCATCAATAGCCACAATCAAATCGCCAGTTTTGATGCCTGCATCGCGCGCCGCAGAAATTTCCGAAAACTTGCCAACTTCATTGCTGGCCTCAAATTTACCATAGGCAAGATTGAATGCGGCAAAGATCGCCACCGCAACCAGCAAATTTGTGGCTGGGCCGGCAAATACGATCAATGCCCGCCGCCACAAAGTAGCGTGATGAAAACTGCCATCGCGATCTTCTGCGCTTAGCGCATCCAGCGCCTGCCCATCGGGTATGCTGGCGGGATTCATATCGCCCTTAAACTGGACATAACCGCCCAGCGGTATTGCTGACAATTTCCACCTTGTGCCGTGTTTATCCGTCCATCCTGCCAGTTCCTTGCCAAAACCGATCGAGAAAGCATCAGCCTTTACGCCAAACCAGCGGCCAACCAGATAATGGCCCAATTCGTGAATGGTGACCAAAGGGCCCAAGACCAGCAAAAAACCTGCCAGCCACATCCAAAAAGGCGGGGAATCAAACACTCAACAATTCTCCATAAATTCAGCGGCGCGCACGCGCGCTAAACGATCAATTGCCAGAACATCTGCAAGCGTGGCAGGCACACCGGCCATATCGCAGCCCAAGACCTGTTCGACAATTACCGCAATCTTTGTGAACCCAATCTTACCCGACAAAAATGCAGCAACTGCCGCTTCGTTGGCCGCATTGAGCACAGCCGGGGCCGCCCCGCCAGCCAGCGCCGCCCCGCGCGCAAGGCGCGTTGCCGGAAATAATTGTTCATCCGGCCCGAAAAAGCTGAGCTCGCCAATGCGGGCAAGATCAAGTGGATCGCACGGCGTATCCATCCGCTGGGGCCATGCAAGACATGATGCAATCGGCACCCGCATATCGGAAGGGCCAAGTTGGGCAAGGCTGGAACCATCGCGATATTCCACCATCGAATGAACCACACTTTGTGGGTGGACCACGATCCGCAACCGGTCCAGCCCCACGGGAAATAGATAATGTGCCTCGATCAATTCGAGGCCCTTATTCATCATGGTGGCTGAATCGACGCTGATCTTTGCGCCCATGTCCCAATTGGGGTGGGCAACAGCCTGTTTTGGCGTGGCTGCGGCGATCTGATCGGCATTCCATGTTCGAAAAGGCCCACCGCTCGCCGTCAGTGTAATCCAGCGCACATCTTCAATATCATTGCCCTGCAGACATTGAAAAATCGCATTATGTTCAGAATCTACAGGCAACAATGTTGCACCGCTGCGCTGGACCGCCGCCGTCATCACAGCGCCCGCTGACACCAAAGCTTCCTTATTGGCCAGAGCGATAGTCCCGCCCTGCTCGATCGCAGCCATAGTCGGGGCAAGCCCGGCGCAGCCAACGATTGCCGCCACCGTCAGATCAACTTTGCGCGATGCAGCCTGGCACAATGCATCAGCGCCGCCGGCCGGCTCAATCCCGCTGCCCGAAAGGGCCTCTCGCAGTTCGGGCAGGCAGGTTTCATCGCCAACCACCGCAATCTGTGCATCAAATTCCCGCGCGAGGCGGGCTAGCTTCTCCGCGCTACAATTCGCGGTCAGTGCGACAATACGCCATTGGCCCCGATTACGCCGGATCAAATCGAGGGTCGATGCCCCGACCGATCCGGTCGCGCCAAGAATAGAAATAGTGCGCGCAGTCAATTCAAAACACCCAACAAGCCAGCAATCAACGCCACTGCCAACAATCCATCCACCCGGTCAAACACCCCGCCATGGCCAGGTATCAGTTTCGAGCTGTCTTTGACCCCGGCCTTGCGCTTCAACCAGCTTTCAAAGAAATCGCCGGTCTGTGCAGCAACAGCCAGAATGGCGCCGACAAGAACCGCGCCCACCACATCACCGCGCAGCATATCGCCCCACGGCCAATGGCCTGCGTCCACAATGTTAAAACTGCCGCTGCGGTCAAAAAACCCTGCCCACAGGCCAAGCCACGCCCCGGCACACAGCATCCCGCCAAACAGGCCAGCCCACGTCTTTGACGGGCTGATGCGCGGTGCAATCTTGGGCCCGCCAATCGCGCGTCCAAAAAAATAGGCGCCAGTATCGGTTGCAATCACCGCGCCCAATATTGCGATCAGGACATTGGGATCCAAACGGAGCAAAACCGTAGCGGCAATCCCAATATAGGCTGCCCCGCCGATTATCCCGGCAATCCGCATGGCAGGATTGGCCCCCGCCTTGGCCGCCAACAACCCAAATTCAACAAACACCGCCAATGCAACAGCAATGATAAACAGGTCAAAGACCATGCCCCCTGCATAAAATGCAAGACCCACAATCAATAGCATTACCACCGCTGAACCAAGGCGCACAGGCAGGTCGGATTTGCCCTTTGCGGGCGGGGTCAAATTAGCGTCCGCCATAACGGCGGTCCCTTTGCCCAAAATCATCAAGCGCAGCCTGCAAATGATCGGGCGTGAAATCAGGCCACAATACGTCGATGAAATTCATCTCGGCATAGGCGCATTGCCACAGTAAAAAGTTCGACAAGCGCACTTCGCCCGAAGTGCGGATCAGCAGATCAAGCGGCGGCAAATCAGCCGTGAATAGATTTGCCTCGATGCTTTGGGGCGTGATGGCCCCTGCCTGCGCCGCCAACGCGGCAGCACGCGCAATTTCCTGCTGCCCGCCATAGTTCAGCGCGACCGCCAGAATACGTGACCCACCAGAGGTTTTATCCAGCGCATCTTCGAGCATTTCGGCAATATCGGGCGCTAATGATTTGTAATCACCAATTATTTTAAGCCGGACATCATTGGCAATAAATTCGGGCAGATCGGATTTAATGAATTTGCGCATCAAATTCATAAGATCAGATACTTCTTCTTCGGGCCGCTTCCAATTCTCGCTCGAGAAAGCATAAAGCGTCAGGCAATCAAGGCCCATTGGCCCCACCGCGCGCACCAGTTTACGCACCGCTTCTACGCCGCGTTTGTGCCCCATTGCACGCGGAAGATGGCGCTGTTTTGCCCAGCGGCCATTGCCATCCATGATGATCGCAACATGGCGCGCGCGGGGTTCACCTTCGCTCATTGAAAATTCCGGATCCTGGCACCCTTACCCTGCGTCCTCACTGGGTCAGGATTTCCTTTTCCTTTGCCTCTGCGGCACTATCGACTTCAGCGACATATTTATCGGTCAACTTTTGCACCTCATCTTCCAACCGCTTGCGATCGTCTTCAGAGATTTCCTTCTTCTTTTCGTCTATCTTAAGCGATTCCATCCCATCACGCCGCACATTGCGGATCGCGATCCGGGCCTTTTCAGCATAGGAACCCGCCAGCTTGGCCAGTTCCTTGCGCCGTTCTTCGGTAAGATCCGGGATCGGCAAGCGGATTGTTTGCCCATCAGTCATCGGGTTGAGGCCAAGGCCAGCCTTTGCAATGCCCTTTTCAACTGCGTTAGTATTGCTTTTGTCCCACACTTGCACAGACAACATTCGCGGTTCAGGCGCCGACACGGTGGCCACCTGATTGAGCGGCATTAGCGCGCCATACACTTCGGCAACGACCGGGTCGAGCAAGGTGACATTAGCGCGCCCTGTGCGCAAACCGCCCAGATCACCCTTGAAGGATTCCACCCCGCCCTGCATCCGCCGTTCCAGATCAGCCTTGCTATATTTTGCCATTTTCAGGAATTCCCTTGCACTATGGTTTGAACACCTTCGCCGGCCAATACGCGTGCAACATTACCCCGATCGCGGATCGAAAAGACCACAATCGGGATATCATTTTCACGGCATAGCGACACGGCCGAAGCATCCATAACCTTAAGATTATCAGCCAAAACCTTGCCATAAGTTATTGTTTCAAAACGAACTGCATCGGGGTTTGTTTTAGGGTCCATATCATAGACGCCGTCCACGCTGGTGCCCTTAAGCAATGCGTCACAGTTCATTTCCGCAGCACGCAAGGCTGCGCCGGTATCGGTGGTAAAAAACGGATTTCCCGTGCCGGCTGCAAAGATCACAATGCGCCCCTTTTTCAGATGCCGTTCGGCCCGGCGGCGGATATATGGTTCACATACCGATGACATGGGGATCGCTGATTGAACGCGAGTCGGCACACCCAGCCGTTCCAGCGCATTCTGCATCGCCAGAGCATTCATCACCGTGGCCAGCATGCCCATATAATCACCCGTGGTCCGGTCCAGCCCCTTGGCCGCGCCTGCAATCCCGCGAAAGATATTGCCCCCGCCGATAACCAGGCAAACCTCAAGCCCGGTTTCCTGCGCCGCCTTCACCTCTTCGGCCAATCGCGACACAAAGGATGGATCGATGCCATATTCCTGCTCGCCCATCAAAACCTCGCCCGAAAGTTTCAAGAGGATGCGTTTGAGTTTAGGCAGGGCCATTGGTCATAAATCTTTCAAACAGGTTCAGCGAAGCGCTGCCCTTATAGGGCCGCTCCTGATTGTGCCAAGAGCCAAGCCTATCTGATACGAATGTTCGCGCGCGCCTTAGCCCAGCAAAAATAAGGCCACTGAACCTTTAAAAGGTCCAATGGCCGTATTTTCGTTTATCTACACCTGACGGCGTATTGGAATTAGCCTTTAACGGCGGCAGCCACTTCCGCAGCAAAATCGCTTTCTTCCTTCTCGATCCCTTCACCGAGCTGGAAACGGACATAATTGGCCAATACGATTGGAGTGCCGGCCGCTTTGCCTGCCTGTGCAACCACATCTGCAATTGGCGTCTTGTTATCCACCACAAAAATCTGGCTGAGAAGCGCGTTTTCTTTAGCGAACTTCTTGATCGCGCCATCAACCATTTTCGCCTGCACTTCGGCTGGCTTACCGCTTTCGACAGCCTTTTCCGCCGCGATGGAACGCTCGCGCGCAATCACATCTGCATCGAGGCCATCAGCATCAAGCGCCTGCGGAAATGCAGCCGCAATATGCATGGCCAGCTGCTTGCCCAGCGGCTCCAGCACATCGGCGCCAGCTTCGCTTTCCAGCGCAACCAACACACCAATTTTGCCAAGGTTGGTCGCAGCAGCATTATGCACATAAGGCACCACGATGCCCTTGGTTACTGCAACGGACTTCATCCGGCGAACCTGCTGATTTTCACCAATCGTGGCAACATTGCTCGTCAATTGGTCAGCCACAGTGCCGCCATCGGGATAGGCTGCGTCCTTAAGCGTGTTCACATCATCAGCAGCGACACCCAAGGCAGCTTCGGTGGTCTTGCGCACAAAATCCTGAAACTGTTCGTTCTTGGCAACAAAGTCAGTTTCCGAATTGACTTCAACAGCAACCCCTTTGGTTCCAGCAACAGCAACCCCAACCAGACCTTCAGCGGCTGTGCGGCTTGATT
>Ga0209345_10004015_pt1 | contig 14571 bp, 14 predicted proteins | sample Cruoilmetagenom7_FD_187294 | JGI IMG/M metagenome (GOLD analysis project Ga0209345, IMG submission 187294) | Oil polluted marine microbial communities from Coal Oil Point, Santa Barbara, California, USA - Sample 7 (SPAdes) (version 2) | ecosystem: Environmental > Aquatic > Marine > Oil seeps ... | reverse complement strand
AGCTATTCCAAAAAGAGCACCTTGAAACATTGCATTAATAATTATGGAGTAAAAAACAACACTCATAACAGAAGATAGCTCACGTGCTAAAAGTGTACTTTCATCAACTGACATCTGTACAACACGCTTTAGGAACTCTACTATATGAGCACCATTATATTGAGCAAAAAAGTAAAATACAATTACAAGAAAAGCATTTTTCAAAAAGCCTGCGCTAAATGCTCCCACCTGTCCTGCAACGCTCAATGCATTTGCAGTAATAGTACTGATATTTACATCTTTCATCACATCACTAAGATATGGCTTTAAAAAAAGCAAATACTCTGGTGGGGTTTCTAAAAAGTTTTCTATGTAAACTTCTATTTTTACCACCATCTCTGGTTCAATGGAGTTTAGTTGAATAGTTAAAGTTGCCAGAAAATAACCAAGTGGCGCAAAAAATAGGACTGCGAGTAAAAAGCTAGAGACTAAAGCTGCTAAAAATTTATGTCCAAACAGTTTTTCAAAGTAATCTTGTATATTTGAGGTTGAAACAGCCAACAGTGCTGCGATTGTCATACCAAGTAAAAATGGAGCATACAGAAGATACATCCAGTAAAGTGATGTTGCAAAAAGTATTGCTATAAAATACTGCGGCTTCATTTATATCTGTCTCCTTTTCCAAGAAAGTGTACCACAAGGGCAGAACCAATTCCTTGAAAAATTCCTCTCACTTTTAGCTAAAGCTTTATACAGATAAATCACTAAATGGTTTTCTGTAAAGCTACGTCTATCGACGAGAAATAACTTTGAAATTATAAATTTCAAAACAATGTCCCGTCTTCATTCACGTGAGCTATATTTAATACATCATAAGTCATTCTAGTAGCCTTTCTACCCTTAGCCGTTCTCTCTAAATAACCGTTAGCAATTAGATAGGGTTCAAGTACATCTTCAACTGTACCCTCATCCTCACTCAGAGCGGCTGCAATGGTGCTAAGTCCCATTGCTCTACCATTTGCACTAGCTAGTAGTTTTAAAAGCCTTATATCCATCTCATCAAAACCATGAGAGTTAATTCCAAGTTCATCTAAGGCGTATTGTGTTCTATTATGGTTTATATCAATTTCATCAGCAACATCTGCAAAATCACGTACACGACGGAGCAAACGCAGTGCAATACGTGGAGTTCCACGAGAGCGTTTAGATATCTCTAATGCTGCTTCATGGATTATCTCTTTATCAAGTTTATTAGAAGCCTGAGCAATAATTTGCGCTAGTTCAAGTGAGCTATAAAACTGCATACGAAAACTCATACCAAACCTATCACGTAAAGGGTTAGAGAGCATCCCCGCTCTTGTAGTTGCACCGATTAAAGTAAAACGCGGCAGGTCAATCTTTACAGTCTGAGCAGCTGGCCCGCTACCAATAATAATATCAATACGATAGTCCTCCATAGAGGAATAGAGAATCTCTTCTACTGCAGGAGAGAGACGATGAATTTCATCTATAAAAAGAATATCACCCTCTTCCAAGTTCGTTAAAATTGCAGCCAAATCACCACTTTTTTCTATCATCGGAGCTGCTGTAACTTTTATATTTGCATTCATCTCATTAGCAATTATAAGTGCTAAAGTAGTCTTGCCAAGCCCTGGAGGTCCATAAAAAAGAACATGATCAAGTGCTTCATCACGTTTTTTAGAAGCTTCAATAAAAACGCCAAGATTCTTTTTAATCTGTTCTTGACCTATATACTCACTCCATGCATCAGGACGGAGTGTTATCTCATTTGACTCTTCATCAGCACTAAATGTCTCAATCTCAACTAATCTGTCCATTTTACTCTCTTAGTAGGTGTGAATTTCTTGGGGAAACTCTTTTGCTACAACTTCATCAGAGTATTTTTTAACAGCTTCTTTTACAAGAGATGCTCCATCCATATATTTTTTTACAAATTTTGGTGTAAACTCTTCAAAGAGCCCTAACATATCTGAGAATACAAGTACCTGACCATCAACATCAGCTCCGGCACCTATTCCTATCACAGGGACAGAAACAGCCTTAGTAATTGCAGAGGCAACATCAGCTTTTACACCTTCAAGAACTATACAAAAAGCCCCCGCTTTATCTATGGCTTTTGCATCTTCGAGAAGTTGAACTTGCTCATCATTCGTTTTACCCTTAACTTTATAGCCACCCTCACTTCTAACAGACTGAGGAAGAAGACCGATGTGCCCACAAACAGCAATTCCGTTTGTAGTTAAGTACTCAACTATATCAGCTTTGTCCTCACCACCCTCAATCTTTACACAATCGGCTGGTGTCTCTTGAAAAACTTTAATGGCATTTTTAAGTGCTTCTTCTTTACTGATGTAAGTTCCAAAAGGCATATCACACACTACAAAGCTATTTTGCGCACCCATACAGACTGCGTTTGTATGATAAATCATCTGATCAAGTGTTGCACTGATAGTGTCAGACTTACCTGCGAAACTCATATTTAGGCTGTCACCAACTAAAATCATATCACTACTAGGCTCTAAAAGCTTTGCAAATAGTGCATCATATGCTGTAATCATTACTAAAGGCTTTACACCTTTACTCTTTTTTATAGAAGATATCGTTAGTTTTTTATTCATAAAAGTATTTTAACTAAAAACTGCTATAATCCAAACTATATGGGAGAATTATTGCATGGGTATAAGAAGCGATTTAGACGCTAACTTCGATTATGAGATTGTTGATGAGTTTTTAGACCACTACTCTATGATGGTTGACAGCATGGAGGTGATGATAATTGACCTCTCAAAACCTAACATGTATAAAAGAAGTACTGATGAGTTGTTTCGTGTTTTTCACAACATAAAATCAGCTTCTGGTTATCTAAAAATAGTTCCAATGAATAAGTTGGCTTCATTCGTAGAAGATGCCTTGGAAGAACTTCGTAAGAGAAATACACCGGTATCAAAAGAGACTGTAGATTGGCTTCTTGAGATTAGCGATACTTTTGCAGCTTGGCATGATGATCTTAAACTTGACAATGAATTAACTCACGTGAAATTCTCTTTACTAAAATTACCTGACTTGGAAGACTAACACAATACATGAAAAAACTAGTAGCATACATTACATCTGGATATCCAGAAAAATCTTTTAGCATAGACCTTGCATTAGCACTTGGTGAGAGTGGAGTTGATACTCTTGAACTTGGAGTTCCTTTTTCTGATCCTGTTGCAGATGGCCCTTTAATAGAAAGAGCAAACCATAAAGCACTTGAACTTGGATTTAAATTTAAAGATCTTTTAGAAATTTCTAAAGAAGTAGCACCTCACGTAGACACATTATGGATGGGTTACTTTAACAGTTTTTATCAACAAAATATGGAAAAGCTTATTCCACTTGCCAGTGAATTAGGTGTAAATGGTCTTATTATTCCTGATGTTCCTCACGAAGAAGCACTGGCTTATAAAGATCTGTTTGATACTAATAATATGGCAAATATTAGTTTTGTTGCACCAACTGATAGTGAGGCTCGTATTAAAGAAGTTGTAAGTGATGCTAAAAAGTTTATCTACATGGTAGCATACACAGGTATTACAGGCTCAGGTTCAACAGAAGACCTGCAACCTTTTCTAGCCTCAATTAAAAAATATACTCAAACACCTGTATATGTTGGGTTTGGAGTAAATGCAAAGACAGCTAAAGCTAAAGTAGAAGGTGCAGATGGTGTTATTGTAGGAAGTGCCTACATCGACATACTTTTAAAAGAGCAACTCACATACACACAAAAAATCAAAGAGTGCTCTGAACTCTCTAAAATCTTAAAAAACGAAATCAACTCTTAATCAATTATTTCAAAAAGCACCAAAAGTGTTTTTTGAAAAAAACTTCCATTATCATCACTAACCATCAGATATCTATTTTTTTCAACTTTTGTAAGTCCTTCAAAATTATCAATCTTCCATCCATCTGATGAATCAAGTCTGGCTAAAACTTTACTTTTACATACACCTTTTTTACATTTTTTTAAATTTACCTCATAAAGAGCAGTCACTCTTTTTCTAGTAAGTTCATTAAATTCTCTTAGTAGTATAAGTAGTCTATTCTTATCTATAAACTCTAGTGCTGTAACACTTCCCTTAGCCTTAAACTTCCAGGTTTTATCTTTTGAATAGAGTGTGTGATAGGCTTCATTTTTATATTTTAAAGGTAACTCAGGAGCTGTAATTACTCCATATTTTTTGGAATACGCTACCGCTTCAAGACCCTTGTTTTTACTTTCATAATTTTTGGACTCTCTCAGACTCTTGTGTATCTTTATCTTTTTAATTTTCACCGCACTTAAAGAAAAAAGTTCTACTCGATGTTTTCTTTCAAAAGATATAAGTAAGTCATCGTCTAAAAATACCAATCCCTCTGAGTCTCTATTTTTTTTCTTGAATTTTTTATCAGATTTCTTTTTTAGTTTAAAAGCTTTCTTCAGAAATAATTTTTTTATTTTGGAGTTTTGAATCTCTATGTCAAAGTGATACAGGTAGCCTTTGTCACTTAAAGCATAAAGGACAGAATCTCTATATGCCAAAGCCGAAAGCTCAGTAAACTCTATGCCATCTAACGCATCAAACCTCAACTCTTTTGAATCTAAGATATTGATGTGCATATATTTTGAAGAAGTTAAATCTTTTGGTGTAACTGTGTACTCTAACATTACAGCTTGCAAGTTTATCGATGCAAAGAGGGTCAAAATTATTATCTGTTTTACTATACTAAACCTTTTTGAAGAACTACTTCCATCTCATCTGCTGGCATCGGTTTAGCGTAAAAATAACCTTGAATATCACTACACCCACTCTCTACTAAAAACTCTTTTTGCACTTGAGTTTCAACACCCTCTGCAATTATTCTTAGGTTCAGACTTTTTGCAAGTGCTATAACTGCTTTTGAAATTGCAATATCCTCTTCATCATCTGGTAAATCTCTTACAAATGACTGGTCTATTTTTAGCTTACTGATAGGTAGTTTTTTAAGATAAGAGAGTGAGGAGTAACCAGTTCCAAAGTCATCAATTGCCAAATTTATTCCTAACTCATTAATCTGATTTAAAATATTGATAGCCTCTTCTGGGTTTACCATAATCTGGGACTCTGTAATTTCAAGTTCTATAAACTTAGTCTTACACCCACTCTCTTTAATTATATTGCTAAGTATAGATATAAAATCTTTTTGCTCTAACTGTTTCATAGCAAGATTAAGAGCTAATACACCTGGTTCTAAACCTTGTTCACACCACTTTTTCATCTGTGTCATCGCACTTTTCATGACAAACTGATCAAGTTCAATAATAAGCCCTGTTGATTCTGCTAAAGGTATAAATTTCGCAGGAGAGACAAGACCCATAGTCGGATGCTGCCACCTTACTAATGCTTCCATACCTATAAGTTTATCTCTCCTTCCATCTACCTGAGGTTGATAATAAACAACAAACTCCTCATTCTCTATACCTGCTCTAAGGCTTGTCTCCATTACAACTCTTTCAAAAGCCAACTCTGTCATTTCAGAACTATAAAATTGAAAGTTATTCCTTCCTTCATCTTTTGCTCTGTACATAGCTGCGTCTGCATACTTTAAAAGATTTGAAGCTGAGTTACCATCACTTGGGTAAAGACTGATCCCTATACTACTCGAAACATAAAGTTTATGTTCTTCAATAAGGATAGGTTCTGCTAAAACTAACAAAACTTTTTGGGCTAAAAGTGAGGCATCTTGTCCCTGCACTAAGTTTTTCATGATTATTGTAAACTCATCTCCACCTAATCTCGCAAGGGTATCTTCCTCTCTCATCACTTCCCTTAACCTCTTTGTAACAAGCTTTAAAACCTCATCACCAATATCATGTCCAAGGGAATCATTTATCTCTTTAAAGTGGTCTAAATCGAGAAAGAGTAATGCAAATTCACTCTTTTCACGTCTTGAGGTCTGTATCATTTGAGTTAATCTATCATTAAATAACACACGGTTTGGAAGCTGTGTTAAAGAGTCATGATGCGCTAAATGATTTAAAACCTCTTTTTGCTCATATAGCTCATCTTCAAGTAATTTTTGTTTTGTTATATCTTGCACTGAACCTATTGAGATTAAAGGTTTACCCTCTTTATCAAATGTAGTTTCACACTGCTCCCTAACATACTTGACTCTTCCATCTTTAAAGAGTAAGCGGTGTGTAATCTCATATGCCTCTTGATTTTCCAAAGAGTTGCTATAAGCATTATTAACTTCCTCACGGTCATCAGGATGTATAACCTCCATAAACAGTTCATAAGAAGGTGAAGTATTTAGGTCAACTTCAAAAATACGATAAATCTCTTCTGACCAACTTAACTCACTTGCAACAAGGTTTAACTTCCAACTTCCAATATTTGCAATCCTTTGAGACTCTCTAAGTGTGTTATGCTGCTCTTCAAGTACTTTTTCAATTTTTTTACGTTTTGTAATATCTTGAGCATAGCCAACAAAATTAATAGGCTTTCCCTTATCATCTTTTAAAATTGAAAGAGAGAGTGATACATATATAATCTCTCCTGATTTTTTAACATGACTTACATCTGCACTATACTCACCTGTCTCCATTAGTATATCTCTACTTCTTAGAACTTCAGGAATATCTTTTTCCTCATGAAGTATTGAGACATGTTTACCTATCATTTCAGAAGCACTATAACCAAGAAGCTTCTGCGCTCCTAAGTTCCACGTTACTATATTTCCTTCAAGATCTGTAGTTATAACGCTGGCATGTGTCTGCTCAATAACTTGTGCTTGAATATAAGATTTTAGCTGGACCTCTTTCTCATCGGTGATATCAGTGTGGGTACCGATCATACGAACAGCTTTTCCATCCTCATCATACTGCGTTTTACCACGATCAAGCATCCATACCCAAGAAGCATCTCTGTGTCTTAAACGATGAATGTTTTCATAGTACTCTGTCTCACCATCAACATTTCTATAGATATCCGCCCATGTTTCATCTAAATCATCTGGATGTATTCGATCAGCCCATGTTGCTACTTCATTGGGCAATTCATTATCACTATAGCCGAGCATCTCTTTCCAGCGAGGGGAGAAGTAAACACTGTTATCTACTATATTCCAATCCCAAATGCCATCATTAGTACCTAAAAGAGCCAACTCCACTCTCTCACTTAATGCTCCATTTTTATCTATTTCATTATGAATTCTATCTTTCATATTATTATAACTTTTAATCAAAACAGATATCTCATTATCATTCACAATATCAGTCTCTTCAATATTTAAATGCTCTTTGTTTGAAAAATTAATTTTGTTTAATGCTTTTATCAACTGATGCAGGGTTTGTGTGATAATCTTGTTTGAAAAGTAGTAAACTAGTAGCATAAGTATAAAAGATTTAATAAGTGCGTTTATTAAAATAACTATGACATCACTTTTCATTCTCTTTAGAATCAAATTGCTAGATGAAAATAAAGTTACTTGGGCAATAGTATCTTCATTTTTTCTCAAATCAAATGAGTATGAAATCACTTTATCAACATTAGCCACATCTCCTGTTTTAGCTATTACTGACTTTTGCATTTCTAATATAGAGACTCCGACAATATTATCAAGTGCTACAATAGCTTCTGTATTTGATTTTATCTGCTCTTCATCTAAATTCCATACTGCATTTGTGAGTGCTTTGTTAAATATTTTTCCTGTTGTTTGAAGAGAACTCTCTAGTGCTTTTTCGTGAGTAAGATACTCACTGTAAATTTGCAAAGTAGTCAAAATAAAAGCAACTACAACATACCATGCAAATATTTTTTTAAACAGTATTTTTCCTATTTTATTCTGCATCCATTATCCTAATAAAGATAAAAATCTTCAAATTTATTTTTTATGTATAGCTTTTTAAGTAATCCATTATCTAGAATAACTTTAAAATTCTTATCCCAGATCTCTTTAAAGATCCTTCCTCTCTCATCATCTCTAAACGCAGGGTAGAGTTTAAATTTAAATATTTCATAAAAAGAATACTCTGTCGTATCAAACTTAAATCTCTCAATTGCATCTGCCATATCAAACTTTGCATCTAAGAAAACATCAAATCTATCTTTTTCTAAACTCTGCAAAATTGACTTTCTATCGTTGCGTTCATGTCTTCTAATAGGAACACTAATATATTCATCAAAATCGTATCCACGTATCCAGCAAACATCTTTATCCCGTAAACTATTTAATCCATCAAATTTTGGAAACTTTTTCTTTTTATACATTGCAGTAACAACATCTTCATCAAAATAATACCTAGGATAGATTGCATAATCTTCTTCTTCAAGATATGAACCAAGCCATGCATCAGCTCTCTTTTTTTCTACCATCATAGAAGAGCGCTTATATGGATATATCTTAACCTTCACATTTATTCCAGCTGGTTCATATATCATACGTACAAGATCAAAATAGAGTCCACTGCCATCTTTGTTAGTAAGGTCTTCCCAACTCTCAGTTACTATAAAAATTTCTTTAGGAGTCGAACTCCCAAAGAGTTGAAGATGAATAAGTACAATAAATGTGAATATTTTTTTTAGCACACCTATCCCCAACCTCATAATATATTTAAAACTATCTTAATATATTTTATAATATATAAGCATAGAGACAACTTATTTCAAGGACAATTGTATAAAATGGTAAGTTTCTAATACTACTGGAGGGGACTGGTGAATAAATATACTACATTAAATCAATGCCATGAGTCTCATTAATTTAATCTATATGTTAGTTTAAGAGGATTATGTTCTTAGTTTAATGATAAGAATTTTTTTGTTACTTCGACATTAAGTCCTGCTTTAGAGCAAGCTGTTTCAATGTTCTCTTGATTGTCTAATAGTCTTAAAAGTACTTTTACTTTTTCTGTCTGTTTTATATTTCTAATTGACATTTATATTCCTTTTATTTAAAATTTTAATTAAATCATTTAACAATAAGGAGATAACAAGTTGACGGGTTCTAAAAGTGTTTAAGTATACTTAGTATTGCGAGATAAAAGTCTAGTTAAAATTGTTTAAAAATTGTTGTTATAAAACCTATAAATAAAGGATTTAGTATTTGGTTGCGGAAACAGGATTTGAACCTGTGACCTTCGGGTTATGAGCCCGACGAGCTACCGAACTGCTCTATTCCGCGACATTTGTAAGATTAATTCAAGATTTTCAAAGTGAAGTAAAATAATTGTAGTTTAATGGTGCGCCCGACACGATTCGAACGTGTGACCGCTGGTACCGCAAACCAGTGCTCTATCCAGCTGAGCTACGAGCGCACACCATCTCTTATTTGAGAGACCGAAATTATAGCACTTTTAACTTATAATATTATAAATTTTTGCTTATTTATCTATCTTCTTGAGGATTTTATCTATTTCTTGCTCTTGAACGTAGAGTTCATGACTTTTTCTGACATAAGCTTGAAGTAAAACCTTTAAGTCATTATTCCCCTCAACATTAAAGTCTTTAGCCATTTGATTCTCTAAGAATGGTGCAAATTGTTCATCTACATCAACATCAAACTTCCGACCTCCTATGTGAAGACTTATTTTTTTACTCATAGATATCTAACCTAAAATACTTTCTATTTTATTTACAATCTCTTCTATTTCTAGGTCTTTCATTGCATTTTCTTCTCTAAGTTTTTCTATCTCTGTATCTTGCAGTTCTCTCTGAGCTTTTAAAGGTATTAGTTCATTTCTTATAGTTTCATTTTCACTTTTAAGTGAATTATATTCTTGCAGGATTTGAGATACTCTCTCACTTAACTTATCTAAGTTCGTCTTATCTTGCATAAATATTTCCTCATATCTTTTAATATAAATATAATTCTAGCATAAATTATATTCATCAGAAAACATTATCTCTTCTTCGCTATAATTGATCATTATAAAGAGGGTATATAGATAATGAATAATTTTGAAGAATTTTGTACTAAATTTGTCCAATCTGTTGGAAACAAAGAGGGAGCGGTAAGTCCTGCACTTATTACTTCTGCATCTTTTGCTTATGGAAATGCTGAGACAGGTGAGGGGATTTTTGATGGGAGTGTTAAGAAACCGCTTTATTCAAGAATGGGTAATCCAACTACAGCAAAACTAGAGTCAATAATGGCAGATATGGATGGTGGTATTGGAGCAGTAGCTACAAGCTCTGGTATGGGGGCTACAACCCTAGCAACAATGTCACTTCTCTCAAGCGGGGATGAGATAGTCTCTATCGGTGGACTTTTTGGTGGAACATATGCACTCTTTAGTGAGACCCTCTCACGTTTTGGAGTGAAAACACACTTCTTCGACGTAGATGAGTTTGACAACATTACAAACGCTATAAATGAAAATACTAAAATAGTTTTTCTAGAGAGTGTCGGAAACCCCAATATGAGGCTTCCAGACATTAAAAAAATAGCAGCGATTGCAAATTCGGCAGGAGTTGCATTTATAGTTGATAATACGATAACTCCAATGAGTGTATCACCACTAAAACTTGGTGCTGATATAGCAGTCTACTCAACTACTAAAATCATCTCTGGAAATGCTTCTGCTCTTGGTGGATGCGCAGTTTTTCGCGCTATCAATGATAATGATGATAAATTTAAAACAGAGCGATACAGTTTTTTAGCTAAGTTTATAAAAGGTGCTGGAAAGATGGCACTTATTCCAAATGCTAAAAAAAGGGCAATGAGGGACTTCGGGATGAGTGCAAACGCACACTCAAGTTATCAAACAATGCTTGGACTTGAAACACTGCCCCTTAGAATGCAAAGAATTGTCCAAAGTGTTGAGACTGTAGCTTCTGAGTTAGATAAAAATGGCCTCAAAGTAAATCATCCATCACTGAAATCACATCCACAAAACGAGAGATACTTAAGTGATTTCTCAAATGGTTGTGGTACACTTCTCACTATTGACATGGGAACTAAAGATAAAGCATTTGAGTTTTTAAACTCAACTAAACTAGCAACTCTAACAGCAAATATAGGTGATAGTAGAACTTTAGCACTTCATATGGCTTCAACAATCTATAGAGATTTTGATGAAGATACAAAAAAATTTTTAGGCATTAGCGAAGGACTTATTCGTATATCTGTTGGACTTGAAAATCCACAAGATATCATAAATGACTTCCTAAATGCGGCAAAGTAGGATAAGATGGCAACAGGTATAGAATTTGAATTAATGGACGAAACAAAGCTTAAGTACCCTAAAAAGTATAAGGTTTTTATACTTAATGATGACTACACATCTATGGATTTTGTTGTAGATATTTTGATGAATGTTTTTCATAAAAGTTTTAAAGAAGCAGAAAACATTATGTTAGAAGTTCATAAAAAAGACAGAGGACTTTGCGGTATTTATACACATGAAATTGCAGAGACAAAAGTGATGCAAGTTTTTAAAAAAGCAAAAGCAAGTAATTTCCCACTTAAAGCTACTATGGAGGAAGAGTAAAATGATTAGTCCAGCTCTTAATGAGGTTTTCCAAAAATCGATATCTTACGCTAGAGAAATGCGTCATGAATATTTAACAGTAGAACATGTGTTTTTTCTACTATTAGAATCACAGCAAGGTTACAATATTATTAGTTCGTGCGGTGGTAATGTCAAGAAAATGAAAGAGGATTTAGCGATATATATAGAGTCACAAATTGACCCTTTACCAGACAATATTGAAACTAATCCACATGAGAGTGTAGCACTCTCTAGACTTATTGATAAAATGGTTAAGCACTTACAATCAGCACAACAGATTGTTGCTGACATAGGTGATCTTATAGCTGCAATGTATGAAGAGGAAAATACATATTCATTTATGCTATTAAATCAATATCAAATTTCAAGATTAGATATTCTTGAAATTATCTCACATGATGATGAGATTGAAAGCAGTGAAAAAGAATCTAACCTAGACAAATATTCTATTAATCTTCTAGAAAAAGCCAAAGAGGGGAAAATTGATCCTGTAATTGGCAGAAGCAGTGAAATTAAAAGAGTAACTCAAATACTATGTAGAAGAAAAAAGAACAACCCTATTTTAGTTGGAGAGCCTGGTGTTGGTAAAACTGCTATAGCAGAGGGACTAGCATTAGATATTGTCTCCGGGAAAGTACCAAATATCCTAAAAGATGCAAAATTGTATGCACTGGATATGAGTGCTCTCATTGCTGGAACAAAGTATAGAGGCGACTTTGAAAAGCGTCTAAAAGGTGTTATGGATGAAATTAAAAAGATACCAGATGCTATACTCTTTATCGATGAGATACACACACTTATAGGTGCAGGTGCTACAAGTGGAACTATGGATGCTGCAAACCAACTAAAACCTGCACTTGCATCTGGTGAGATAAAATGTATGGGAGCGACAACCTTTGCAGAGTATAGAAATGGATTTGAAAAAGATAAAGCCTTAAGTAGAAGGTTCTCTAAAGTTGACATTAATGAACCTTCAACTAAAACTAGTTATTTAATTTTAAAAGGTTTAAAAGACAAGTATGAAGAGCATCACAATGTGGTTTATACAAATAAGTCTTTAAAAACGGCAGTAGACTTATCAAAACGCTATATTACAGACAGGTTTTTACCAGATAAAGCTATAGATATTATTGATGAAACAGCTGCTTCTTTTCATTTAAAAAATAAAAAAAGAACTAAAGTAACATCTACTGACATTGAAAAAACGATATCAAGTATTATAAGAATATCTGGTTCTAAAATTAATGAAGATGAAGCTTTATCTCTAAAGAACTTAGATACTGATTTACAAACAAGAGTTATAGGTCAAGACCGTGCAGTTGCAGAGGTTAGCAAGGCTATAAAAATATCAAAAGCTGGACTCACACCAAAAAACAAACCCATAGCATCATTTCTATTTTCAGGTCCGACAGGAGTTGGTAAAACAGAACTTTCCATTGCTCTTAGTGATACACTAGGAATTAATTTTGAAAGATTTGACATGAGTGAATATATGGAGAAACATACTATTAGTCGCTTAGTTGGAGCACCTCCTGGCTACGTAGGTTATGAGCAAGGTGGACTTTTAACAGAGGCTATAAAAAAACACCCATATACTGTATTACTACTCGATGAAATTGAAAAAGCACATCCAGATTTAATAAATATCTTACTACAAATTATGGATAATGCAACTCTTACAGATAACAATGGTTATAAAGCAGATTTTCAAAATGTTGTTCTTATTATGACATCAAATATCGGTGCAACTGCAAGAAGTGTTATGGGCTTCAATAAAGACTCATCTATATCTAAAAATGAAGAACTGAAATCTTTCTTCACTCCTGAATTTAGAAATAGACTTGATGCTATTGTAGAGTTTGAGCAATTAAATGAAGAGACTGTAAAAGGTATAGTACAAAAATTTATTACAGAGTTAAATGCAGACCTTAAAAAGAAAAAAATCACTGTTACTCTTACAGAGGAAGCTATTCAATATATAGCAGATCAAGCCTACTCAATAGAAATGGGTGCTAGACCACTTAAAAGGTATATACAAAACAATATAACAAATAAACTCAGTGATGAAATTTTATTTGGTAAACTAAAAAATGGTGGACAAGTAAAAGTAGATTTCAATACTGAGCTACAACTAGAGTTTCAAACCCTTGATACCACAGATAAATAAATTTGAATTAAACTTTCCCCATCCAAATAGCGCTAATAAAGATGGAATAGTTGCTTGGGGTGGAGACTTAAATCCATCAAGGCTTCTAAAAGCATATCAAGATGGTATTTTCCCTTGGTATATGAAAGATGAACCAATACTCTGGTGGTCACCGGACCCAAGACTCATCATGGAACTCGATGATTTTAAACTTAGCCGTTCACTTAAGAAAAACATGAAAAAATTTGAATATAGATTTGATTATAACTTCTATAATGTAATAAAAAAATGTGAATTATCTCCTAGGAAAAATCAAAATGGAACATGGATTCAAGAAGATATTATAAAAGCATATGAGTCACTTCACAAAATAGGTATAGCGCACTCTATTGAAAGCTATCAAGATAATATACTAGTCGGTGGGCTATATGGCATTGTAGTAGGTAAAGTATTTTGTGGAGAGTCAATGTTTGCAGATGTAAGTGATGCTTCAAAATCAGCTTATGCTGTACTTATAAAACATTTAAAAAAATGGGGATATGAGTTTATAGATTGTCAAGTCCCAACAGAACATTTAAAAAGTTTAGGTGCAAAAGAAGTTACAAGAGAATATTTTTTAGAAAGATTAAAAAAAGTCAACACTAACACTATAGAGCACAATTGGAACATTGACAATTCACTGATAAATTAAAATAAATAATGAAATCGTATTTAATTCTAGCTAAGTGATTTAATTATAATTGTAATGAAATAAAAAGTGTATGTGATTGTAAATAAGAAAGAAAATGACGAACTAGGCAACGACCTACATTCCCACAAGTGAAACCTGCAGTATTATCAGCGATGAGGGGCTTAGCTTCTGGGTTCGGAATGGGACCAGGCGTTTCCCCCTCTCTATAGCCACCTAGACAAT
>Ga0209345_10004014_pt1 | contig 14572 bp, 16 predicted proteins | sample Cruoilmetagenom7_FD_187294 | JGI IMG/M metagenome (GOLD analysis project Ga0209345, IMG submission 187294) | Oil polluted marine microbial communities from Coal Oil Point, Santa Barbara, California, USA - Sample 7 (SPAdes) (version 2) | ecosystem: Environmental > Aquatic > Marine > Oil seeps ... | reverse complement strand
CTTTGCCTTGCCTTCGTAGATCTTGTTGCGCCGGGCCATGGGCATCCTTTCCAACAGGGGGCCGGGAACATCCCTGCCGCTTGCGCTTCTCTTAGTGCAACCACCCCGCTGCTGCAAGCAGGGCGCGCGCCTTTCCCCTGTCCCCTTGTGCGACGGTCGGCGCGGCCACATATCATTGGTATCACATTAACCGCTGGAGCGTCCCATGAGTAACTTTGATGACCGCAAAAATGCCTTTGAGACCAAATTCGCCCATGACGCCGACATGCAGTTCCGCGCCGAGGCGCGTCGGAACAAGTTGCTGGGGCTTTGGGCGGCCGAACTCTTGGGGAAATCTGGCAGCGATGCCGAGGATTATGCCAAGGAGGTCGTAAAGTCTGATTTCGAAGAAGCGGGCGACGAGGACGTTTTTCGCAAAGTTTCTGGCGATCTGGGGTCCAAGGCTGACGAGGCCACCATTCGCGCCAAAATGCAGACCTTCTTAGCCGAGGCTAAAGCGCAATTGCTGCGCGAGGCCGACTGACCAAGCGTGCCATTGCGGCGCGAGTTTAGATAAACTGCTGATGAAGACTCCGCTTTCCCGCTTCGGAAGGGCGGGGTTCTTGGTTTTTGCTGGTCGCCCTTAACGGTTTGCAATCCCCCCTGCCCTAATCTGTCCCCATACGCAGCCTGGGGGTGAATATGGGACGTGCGATTGTACCGGGACAGCTTGTGCTGAACCGCTCTTTTCGGTGGGGCATGCCGATGGTCATCAGTGCGCTGACCCTTTGGCTGTTGGCCGAAAAGGTCGCGCCGGCGGATGTAAACGGTATTCTACAGACTGTGCGACATGTCTCAGCGGGCCAACTTCTTAGCGCGGTCCTGCTCAGCGCATTGAGCTTTTGTGCGATCGGGCGCTATGACCTTGTCGCGCATCGCCATATGCAAAGCGGCATAAACGACAAAGCTGCCAGCCGCAGTGGTATCGCGGCGGTGGCTTTGGCGCAAACGCTTGGTTTTGGGCTGATAACTGGTGCGTTGGTGCGCTGGCGCATGTTGCCGAGCCTTAACATGTCTGCGGCACTGCGGCTCTCTGGATTTGTCTGCCTGTCCTTTCTTGGCGCGCTTGCGGTGCTCATCGCTCTGGTCTGTCTGATCCTGCCCGCACCCGCAGGTGCTGCGATTCCGGCGATTGGCGTCTGTCTCGCCCTTCCGGTTGTCCTCTGGATTCTGTTCCGGCATCCCGTGTTGAAGTTTCGGCACATGACGCTGCGGTTGCCGAGCCTCACAGCGGCGGGGGCGATTCTTATTTGGGCGGCGCTGGATACCACGGCTGCTGCTGCCGCCTTCTATGTCCTGCTGCCTGAAAGCGGCCCCAGTTTCGCAGTCCTGCTGCCTGCGTTCCTTATCGCCCTTGCGGTGGCTCTGCTGTCCGGTGCGCCGGGGGGCGTGGGGCCGTTCGAGCTGGCTCTGCTCGCCTTGCTGCCGCATATGCCGGCCCCGGACCTGCTCGGCGCTGTCCTGCTTTTCCGAGCGGTCTACTACGCTCTACCCGCGACGCTTGCCTTGATGGCCTGTGTCGCACCGCACCGTCCCAAAGACTGGAGCGACCCTGAGACGCCCTTGCAAGCCCCGTCGCTGTGGCAAGCAAAACGCGCAGAGGTGGGGGTGATCCGGCAAAACGGCGGAACGCTGCTACTTGAAAAGTCGGCGGCCCATGTTGTTTGGCCAACGGCACAAAGCCACGTGGGTCTGTTTGATCCGCTGGCCGGAGACATGGCGGTGCTTTTGCCTGCGCTGCAAAACGCTGCACGTCGGGAAAACAAGCTGGCTTGCCTTTATAAGATCACCGCCCCCACTGCGCTTGTGGCCCGGGCCGCAGGCTGGCAGGTCACGCGGATTGCGCAAGAAGCGGTGCTGTCGCCTGCGGGATTTGACATTAACACGCCGTCGCGACGTGGGCTGAGGCGCAAATTGCGGCAGGCGGACAAGGCAGGGGTCATGATATGTAAAGCCGATGTTTTGCCACTGCTTGAGATGTCCAAGATTGACCGCGCGTGGCAGAGCAGACGCGGCGCGGCGCGGGCCGGAACGATGGGGTGTTTCGGCGCAGATTATCTTGCTGCGCAGCGCGTGTTCCTTGCTTATCAGCGCGGCCGCCTGGTTGGGTTCGTAAGCTTCCATACCTCGGCCCATGAGTGGTGCCTCGACCTTATGCGCAGCGTTGATGACGCGCCGGACGGCACCATGCAGGCGTCAATATGCCATGCGCTAGATGTCGCCGGATCAGCCCATGTGCCCCGTTTAAGCCTTGCCGCCGTGCCGGATGTGCCAGCACTACAAACCGGCCCTGCCGCCCGCCTTTGGCAGGCTGCTGCCACCCGTCATTGTGCGAAAGGCCTGCGCCAGTTCAAGGCCAGCTTTGCGCCGCGCTGGCAACCGCTCTATGCCGCAGCGCCGGGACGTACCGCGCTTTGGCTGTCGCTGCTGGACATTGCCCGCGCGATCCACCACCCGACACGGACCGCGTCTGCTCATAATGAAGATGAATATAATGAGGTTGCCCCCATATTAGCATCGTGACATGAGGCGAAATCCAACCATCCCCCAAGGAGCGCCTCATGAGCAATGCATTCACCGACCTTCTGGCTGAAAAAGGCACGTTGCTCGCCGACGGTGCTACTGGAACAAATCTGTTCAACATGGGGCTGATGTCGGGCGATGCGCCTGAACTGTGGAACACGGACGAGCCGCAAAAGATCACCAAACTTTACCGTTTCGCGGTGGATTCCGGCAGCGACTTGTTCCTGACCAACTCCTTCGGCGCTAACGCGTCCCGTCTTAAGTTGCATGATGCCCAGTCCCGCGTGCACGAACTCAGCCGCGTTTCCGCCGAACTGGCCCGGGAAGTCGCAGACACCGCCGGGCGCAAAGTGCTCGTAGCGGGCTCTGTTGGCCCCACCGGTGAGATCATGGAGCCTGTCGGCACCCTGACCCATGCGCTGGCTGTTGAGATGTTCCACGAGACCGCTGATGGCCTTAAGGCCGGTGGTGCGGACATCGGTTGGCTCGAGACGATCAGCGCCCCTGAAGAATACCGCGCCGCGGCCGAAGGCTTCGCGCTGGCGGGACTCGACTGGTGCGGCACGATGAGCTTTGATACCGCCGGGCGCACCATGATGGGGCTGACCTCCGAAGGCATGGTCGATCTGGTGCATGGATTGGACAACACGCCAATGGCTTACGGCGCCAATTGCGGCACCGGCGCGTCGGACCTGCTGCGCACCGTGCTCGGCTTCGCGGCCAAAGGCGGCACGCTGCCGATTATCTCCAAAGGTAACGCCGGCATTCCGAAATATGTCGAAGGCCACATCCACTATGATGGCACGCCTGAACTGATGGCACGCTATGCCACAATGGCCCGCGATGCGGGTGCCAGCATCATCGGCGGCTGCTGTGGCACCCTGCCCGAGCACCTCGTTGCGATGCGCGAAGCCCTCGACAGCACCGAAAAAGGCCCCGCGCCAACCTTGGAGCAGATTGCTGAAGAGATCGGCCCGTTCTCCTCGGAAAGCGACGGCACGGATGGCAATGGCCCAACCCGCGCGCCGCGCCGGGGGCGTCGTCGGGGCTAAGCCTCAGAACAGGCTCAGCTGGTCCGTCTCGATTTCAGGCGGGCGAAAAAGATCACAGCGCAGCGGCATCCCGCTGCGCGACAGTCCCAAACGTTTTACCGCCAGATTAAACCGCTGTGCGACCATCTGCGCATAGGGCCCCTCGCCCCGCATCCGAAGGTGCCACGCAGCGTCATATTCCTTGCCCCCATGCATATCGCGCAGTCGCGCCATGATCCGCTCGGCCCGGTCGGGGTAGTGCGCGGCAAGCCAATCTTGCACCAAAGGCGAAACCTCTCGCGGCAGGCGCAGCATGATCCAACTGGCATGCCGCGCCCCGGCGTCGCGGCCTGCGGTCAGGATCGCTTCCAACTCCGGATCGGTCAGCGCGGGGATCATGGGCGAGGCCATGATCCGCACCGGAATACCCGCCGCTGCCAAACGGCGGATCATCTGCAAACGACGCTGCGGCGCAGGGGCGCGGGGTTCCATCAATCGGCTTAGCTTGGCGTCCAAAGTGGTGACAGAAATGCCCACGGCGGCCAACCCGCGTGCCGCCATATCGCCCAAAATGTCGATGTCGCGTTCGATCAAAATGGCCTTGGTGACAATGGCGACGGGGTGGTTGGCCGCTGACAAAACCTCAAGACAACGGCGCATGATCTCATGCGTCTTTTCGATCGGTTGATATGGATCGGTGTTGGTGCCAATGGCGATGGGCGCAACGTCGTAGCGTTTTGACCGCAACTCGCGGGCCAGTACCTCCGGCGCGTCGGGCCGTGCGATCAGCCGGGTCTCGAAATCCAACCCCGGCGAGAGCCCCAAATAGGCATGGCTGGGCCGAGCGAAACAATAGACGCAGCCATGTTCACACCCCCGGTACGGATTGATCGACCGATCAAACGGCAGATCGGGCGAGCGATTATAGGTGATCATCCGGCGCGAGACCTCGATGCTGGTCTGCGTGCGCAGCACCGGAAGATCGTCTTCGCGCGCCCAACCATCGTCTTCGGCAACCCGTGCATGACGCTCAAACCGGCCCACATCATTGCTGCCCGCCGCCCGGCCCAGCACACGATAACGCTGATCTTCCTTATCCATGAAAGAACCCTAGAACATTGCACGAACATCAGCAAGTATTAGGCTGCAAACCCTTGTCCTTTCACCGCAAAAAGCGGTAGTTTACAGGTAAATGCGTCGCGCAAGGCGTGGACCATGTCGCAAATCGTGGTCCCGCCCCATCCGATCCGTGAGACAAGGGCTCAAGTGCCAAGCACCTGCACGCCCAGCAGAAGGAAATACCATGTCCGAAGAAGACGATATCATTCTCTCCGAGTTGGACGACGAAGAGCTTGTTCAGCAGATGTTCGACGACCTCTACGACGGTCTCAAGGAAGAGATCGAAGAAGGGGTGAACATCCTGCTGGAACGCAAGTGGGAGCCTTACGACATCCTGACCAAAGCGCTCGTCGGCGGCATGACGATTGTCGGCGCGGACTTCCGTGACGGTATCCTCTTTGTGCCCGAAGTGCTGCTGGCCGCGAATGCGATGAAGGGCGGCATGGCGATCCTGAAACCGCTGCTGGTTGAAACCGGTGCGCCGCGTGTGGGTAAGATGGTTATCGGCACCGTCAAAGGCGACATTCACGACATCGGCAAGAACCTCGTCGGCATGATGATGGAAGGCGCAGGTTTCGAAGTGGTGGATCTCGGCATCAACAACTCGGTTGAGGCTTACCTTGAAGCGATGGAAGCCGAAGGCCCGGACATCTTGGGCATGTCGGCGCTGCTGACCACCACGATGCCCTACATGAAAGTCGTGATCGACACGCTTATCGAACAGGGCATACGCGATGACTATATCGTTCTCGTCGGCGGTGCGCCGTTGAACGAAGAATTTGGCAAGGCAATTGGCGCCGACGCCTATTGCCGGGATGCCGCCGTCGCGGTGGAAACGGCAAAGGAATGGATGGGGCGCAAGCACAACTCCGCCGCCACCGCCTGAGCCAGCGCCCCTGTGACTGTCCCCGCTGGCCACGGCGGGGACCAGATGCAAAGGTAGGGCAATGACGCAAACTTCAGTGTTAGATGACCGGACCCTCACGGACGACGGGCTTGCCCCTGCCCGTGCGGGTCGGATTTTGCTGATCGCCTGCGGGGCCTTGGCGCGGGAGATCCTTGATCTGAAAAAAGCGAATGGTTGGAAGCACTTAGACCTGACCTGCCTGCCTGCGAAATACCACCTTTACCCGGAGAAGATCACCGACGCGGTGCGTGATACGGTGGCAAAGCACCACGCTGACTATGACGATTTCTTTGTCGTCTATGCGGATTGCGGCACCGGTGGCGGGTTGGAACGGGCCTGCGAAGAGCTAGGCGTCCAAATGGTCGCCGGGCCGCATTGTTACAGCTTTTTTCAAGGCAACGAGAGCTTCGCCAAAACCGCTGAGGACGAGATCACGACCTTCTATCTCACCGATTTTCTGGTGCGACAGTTCGAAGCGTTCATCATCAAACCTATGGGGCTCGACCGTCACCCAGAGCTGCGCGACATGTATTTCGGCAATTACGAAAAGCTGGTCTATCAAGCCCAGACCGATGATCCCGATTTGACAGAAAAAGCGCGCGACTGCGCGGCGCGTTTGGGCTTGAACTTTGAGCGTCGTTTCACCGGTTACGGCGATCTGGAGACATCGCTCCGCGCGCTTTAGCCAATCAAGCTTCCTGCGCTGCCGTCTCGCGGATGCGTTCGATCATTGCCCGCAGGCCGTTGGACCGTTGCGCCGAGAGGTGGTCGTTCAAACCCAACCGGGCCAGTTCGGCACGTGTATCAATCTTGCCGACTTCGGCAGGGGTTAACCCGTTGAAAAGTTTGCGCAACACCGCGATCAACCCCGACACGATCATCGCATCGCTGGCGCCGTCGAAATGCAAGGTGCCACCGTCAAACTGCGCGTGTAGCCAGACCTGACTGGCACAGCCATCTACCTTGGTCGCGGGCACGCGCAGCGGTTCCGGAAGCGGGTCCATCGCTTTGCCAAGGTCAATCACATGGCGATAACGGTCTTCCCAGTCTTCCAGAAACTCAAAATCTTCGACCAATTCTTCAAAGGCAGGCGTGGCCATCGGCGTCTCTCTTGGGTCTGTTGCACTGTTGGACAGGTAGGATGCCGATGCCCAAAGGTCCACCCCCTTCCCAAGGCTGGCCCGATGGGGTAGCAAAAGACAACTCGAATTAACGGCGGATCTCATGCGCAAGATACTTTTGGCTTTTTCAGCTTCGACACTTTTGCTTTCCGCCTGCGGTTTTAGCGACAGCCGCATCAACCCGATGAATTGGTTCGGCCCTTCGCGTTCTGTGGCGGTCGATGCCCAAGCGGGCGACAACCCTCTCATCCCACAACGCCGCGGCCTTTTTGCCAAGCGTCGGGCCGAGGTAGACACCTACGAGGGGCGCCCCTTTGAGCAGATCACGGATCTTACGATTGAGCCTGTGCCCGGCGGTGCGATTGTACGGGCCACGGGGCTTGCGGCGCGTCAAGGCATCTATGCGGTGCGCCTGACCCCTGCGAATGTGGACGAACTGCCGGTGAATGGTGTACTAACCTATCGCTTGGAAGGTGTGCGCCCCGCCAAGGCGACTCGTCAGGGGGGGACGGCCACGCGCGAAGTCATCGCGGCCCGCCGCCTAACCGAACAAGCCCTGCGCGGCGTGCGCGAGATACGGGTTGAGGGTCAGTTGAACGCGCTGGTCTCCCGCCGTTAAGATCAGGTTTAGATCCCGCAGCACCTATACTTCATTAAGATCAGGTACTGCGGAACCGCCCGCAAAGGGGCAGCCAGTGTCAGACTTTGACTGTCTTCACATCGTTACCGTCTGCCGCGAGCGCGATTTTACCTTCGCAAAGCAGCAAGGCATCCGCGCCAAAAACCTCGTGCCGCCAGCCCTTCAGGGCCGGCACGTCGCGCAGCCCAGCCGACAGTTGGTCCAGATCAGAAGCCGTCGCAATCAGCTTCGCCGCAACCCCGGCGCTTTCCGTCTTGGCCTTCAGCAAGACACGCAGGAGGTCTGCCAGGGCCGGATTGACCTGTAGCTTGTCTTTGCGCATGTCGGGCTGCGGCATGTCGGCAGGTTTACAGGCCACTCCAGCAGCGATCCCCTTGAGTATCCCTTCGGCGATCTCTCCCTTTCGGGCATCGCGCAGCAGCAATCGCGCACGGTTCAGCTCTTCGCCATTCGTCGGCTTCAGGCTCGCTAATTCAACCAGCGCGTCGTCCTTGAACACCCGGTTACGTGGGATATTGCGGCTGCGAGCATAGTCTTCGCGAAAGGCGGCCAATTCTCGAACGATGGCAAGGAACTTTGGCGAATTGGTCCGGGTTTTGACCCGCTTCCACGCATCTCGGGGCTGGGTCACATAGGTGTCGTGGCTTAGCAAAGTTTCCAACTCTTCCGCGACCCAGCGGGCGCGGCCTGTCTGCTCAAGTTTGCCAGCAAGGAATTCATAGATCTGGCGCAAATGTGTGACGTCTGCCAGTGCGTAGGTCTTTTGCGCCTCGGTCAGCGGACGACGCGACCAATCGGTAAAGCGCGAGGTCTTGTCGAGCGACTGATGCGCGATCTTGCGGACCAGTGTTTCATAGCCCACTTGCTCCCCAAAGCCGCAGACCATGGCTGCGACCTGCGTATCAAACAAGGGTTCGGGGAAAACTTCTGCATCGACGTAGAAAATCTCAAGATCCTGCCGCGCGGCGTGGAAGACTTTTACCACCGATGTGTCGCGGAATAGCTCGTAGAGCGGCTCGAGCGAGATGCCTTCGGCCAAGGGATCAACCAGTACGGCGTTGCTGTCATCCGTTCCGGGCATGGCCAGTTGCACGAGGCAAAGCTTGGAATAATAGGTTCGTTCGCGAAGGAATTCAGTATCGACGGTCACGTAGTCATGGCGGGCCGCCTCTTCACAATATTGCGCGAGGTCGGCTGTGGTGGTGATGGTTTTCATAAATGCTCTTTGACAAGTTGCACGCCCGGTCATCGGGCCTTGCGCAAAGAGGTACATCACGCACAGAGGTTTGACCAGCGTCAGCCCGTAAGCATGACCGGTTGCCGCTCACCCGCTGCAAAGCGGCGCAGGACTGCGGGATATAGGCGGTGTTCTTGGACCAAGACGCGATCTGCCAGCGTCTCCGGCGTGTCGCCCGGCAGCACGGGAATGCGTGCTTGGCCAAGGATCGGGCCGTCGTCGAGCGCTGCTGTCACCTCATGCACCGTACAACCGTGTTCGGTATCACCGGCCTCAAGCGCGCGGGCATGTGTGTGCAGCCCTCGGTATTTCGGCAGCAACGAGGGGTGGATATTGATCATTCGCCCGGCCCAGGCATCGGTGAAGCCCTCGGTCAGCTTGCGCATGAATCCGGCGAGGCAGATAATGTCAGGGGCGTGGGCCTCAAGTACGGCACTTAACGCCGCCTCAAACGCCGGACGGTCTTTGCCGTAAGGGCGGTGGTCCACAACTTCCGTCGCAATCCCCTGCCCCTGCGCCCAGGCAATCCCGCCGGCATCCGCATTGTTGGACAGCACCAGACAGGGGCGCCCCGCGTGGTCGCCGGTCATATCTTCAACCAACGCCCGCATGTTTGAGCCGCCACCAGAGACGAAAATCGCAACCCGTTTGGTCAAAGCAATGCGCCGGAATAGCTGACGCCGCTGCCTGTCGTGATGCGGCCAATCTCAATGGCTGCGTGGCCGTCTTCGGCGAAAGCAGCCTTTGCTGCATCAAGTTTGTCCGCAGGCACAACGGCAACCATCCCAAGACCGGCGTTAAAGGTTTTCAGCATCTCGGCCTCGGCCATGCCACCTTGTTCGGCCAGCCATTTGAACACGGGCGGCAGTTCCCATGCATTCAAATCAATTTCAGCGCCTAGCCCGTCGGGCAGGACACGCGGCAGATTCTCGGTCAGCCCGCCGCCAGTAATATGCGCCAGCGCCGATACCGCGTCGGCCCGCAGTGCCGCGACTGCGCCCTTGACGTAAAGCCGCGTGGGCGTCAGCAGCGCCGTGCCCAGATCGCCCTCGCCCCAAGGGCAGTCGTCGCCCCAGCCCAAGCCGCTGCGTTCGACAATCTTACGCACAAGACTGTATCCGTTGGAGTGCACACCGTCGCTGGGCAGACCCAGCAACACATCCCCGACCTTCACGTCACGCGGCAGTTCCTTGCCCCGCTCCATCGCGCCGACCGAAAAGCCCGCCAGATCAAAGTCGCCCGCGTGATACATACCGGGCATTTCGGCTGTTTCACCCCCAATCAGCGCACAGCCGGAATCGGCGCAGCCTTTGGCAATGCCTTCGATGATGCGGACCGCGCTGTCGAGTTCCAGCTTGCCGGTGGCAAAGTAGTCTAGAAAGAACAGCGGCTCGGCACCCTGACAGACCAGATCGTTGACGCACATGGCCACCAGATCAATGCCGATGCTGTCGACATTACCGGTGTCGATGGCGATCCGCAGCTTGGTGCCAACGCCATCGGTTGCGGCGACCAACACCGGATCCGTAAAGCCTGCACCCTTCAGATCAAACAACGCACCAAAGCCGCCAAGGCCAGCCATAACGCCGGGCCGCGCGGTGGATTTCGCCGCCGGTTTAATGCGTTCGACCAATTCGTTGCCAGCGTCGATGTCGACCCCAGCCTCGGCATAGGTGATTCCGTTATCCGATTTCGTCATTGCATGGCCCCCGGCGCAGATTTCCCTTGCGCGCGGGGTTAGAGTATTGCGGCACAAGCTGCAATGATTTGGTGCAGCTAATGTCTTGACGCCCCGGCTGCGCCGTTTTACCCAAACGCCATGGCGGGCCTGTAGCTCAATTGGTTAGAGCAGAGCGCTCATAACGCTTTGGTTGCGGGTTCAAGTCCTGCCGGGCCTACCATACCGCCCTATCCGTGCTAGCGCGCCGCGCTTACGTGCCAGTTTACCATCATTTCCACCACCGTCTCATCCGCCGCGTTACGGATGTCGACCGCGACGTCAAAGGCGATCTTACCGTCTTTTTGCAGCGCCGCCAGAAGATCCGCGCCGGGGCGCGATGTTTTGGCGTAGGCTGTCAGCGTGCCTTCTGCGATGCGTTTAAAGGCGATTTGCCCCATCGCTGCCACGGGTCGCATATCCATGATGACGGGCGCAATGGCGCCCGCCATTGCAGCGCCTGAGGCCGCTTCGCCCAGGGTGAACATCGCGCCCGCATGTTGGGTGCCGATATGGTTGGAGGTTTCATGTCGTTGCACCAATTCGGCGCTGGCCTCTCCGTCACTCAGCGTGAGCAGCTTGACCCCCACATGCGCCGCGAAGGGCACTGCGGAATCGAGGTGGGATTTAATCATGTCATAGGGGGTCATAGATGCGCTCCGCTAAGGGTTTTGCGCAGTCTGGCAAATACCCTCAGGCCGTTCAATCCTGCCGCCGGGTCAGCGCGCGATGACAATATCCGCGCGCAGCCCCCCCAACCGTACTGATTCTCCCAGTCGCAGCACGCCGCCATGCGCGCGCGCGATGTCAGTGGCGATGGCAAGACCAAGCCCCACACCGCTGCCCTTGTCCTGATTGCGCGCCGGATCAAGCCGGGAGAACGGGCGTGTGGCTTCATCTCGGCGTTCTTGTGGGATGCCGGGGCCGTCGTCTTCGACCCGGATGCGCAGAGTGCGATCACTGAGCATGACCGACACTTCGGCCTTCGCGCCATAGCGCACGGCGTTTGAAATCAGGTTGTCGACCGCACGCCGCATGGCCACGCGGCGCAGCTTCACCGTCCCGTCCCCGTCACCTTCGGGCGGCAACAACACCACAGGGCGACCACCCCGTTGGGCATCTTCGACAATCTCGGCAAGAAAGCCATGTGGCTCGACCCGCTCCGGCTCTCCCTCAGCCGCGCCTTTGGCGAAGTTCAGAAACTCGTCCAACATGCGCTGCATATCGTCAACGTCTGCCAAAAGCGGCGCGGCGTCGTCTTCGTCGATCATTGACAGGCCGAGCCGCATCCGTGTGAGCGGCGTCCGCAGGTCGTGACTGACCCCAGATAGCATTAAGGTACGCTGTTCGATCTGCCGCTCAATCCGCGCCCGCATATCTACAAACGCATTGCCCGCCGCACGCACTTCAACTGCACCCGCAGGGGTGTAAGGTTCATGCCGTCCCCGGCCAAACGCCTCTGCCGCGCGGGCGAGCCGTTTGATAGGGCGCAGCTGATTGCGCAGATAAATGGAGGCGATAACGGACAGTAGAACACTAAAGAACAGCGTATAGACGAAAAGCTGGTGCGGGTTCGAAGCCGAAATCCGGCGCCGTTCAAATTGCAGACGCAGCGGGCCGTGCTTGCTCTCGACATAGAGCACAACAAAATCGTCATCGGCAAGATCGACGGCTTTAAGACCCTCCATCCGCTCCTTAAGGCGCGGGATTAACACGCGGCCTGAATAATCATACCAGAGCATGCTGTCTTCTTGCGGCAGCGGGCGATTGGCGGGCATGACTATGATGTCAAGCGGCGCCGCCCGGGCCTTGACCGCCATCGGAACCGATTCTGCGTCTGGTGCTGTGCCGACGGCCAGCATGACCAGCTCCAATTCGCGCAGAACCGCATCGGTCATCTGGTTGGTTACACCTTCGAAATGTCGCTGCGCAAAGATAATGACAACGACCAATTGCAAAAACACCACCGGCAACAGCAGGATGAGCGCGGCGCGTCCGTAGATGCCGCGCGGCACATATCGTTTGAGCCAGGCAAAATTCATGGCTAGACCTTAGCCAGCCCCCTGCCCCTGCGAAAGGTGAAACCATGCTGCCGCCCGATGACTTTGATCCCAAGATTGGCCGAGCCGACCTGCTGGAGCCGGGCTTGCGGCGGATCGTTGCGCCGAACCCGTCCCCGATGACCTATCGCGGCACCAATACCTATCTTGTGGGAACCACGGACATTGCCGTTGTCGACCCCGGCCCCCCCTCATCCGCGCATCTCAACGCGATCCTTGCGGCCATCGAGCAGGGCCAGCGTATCACCCATATTATCGTGACCCATACGCACCTTGATCATTCCCCCCTAGCCCGACCTTTGGCCGAGCGGTCGGGGGCACCGATCTGGGCTTTTGGCGATGCGACGGCGGGGCGGTCTTTGATCATGCAGGAACTGGCACAGGGCGCGTTGATGGGTGGCGGCGAAGGCGTTGATCTCGATTTTATACCGGATCATAGGCTGGCAGGGGGTGAATTTTTGCGTGGCGAAGGGTGGGCCTTGGAGGCGTTGCACACCCCCGGCCACATTGGCAATCATCTCTGTCTTGCGATGGGCGACGCCTGTCTGACAGCAGACCACGTCATGGACTGGGCCACGTCGCTCGTATCGCCCCCCGATGGGGATTTGACTGACTTCATGGCCTCTTGTGAACGGCTTGCCGCGCGAGACTGGCGCATTTTCTATCCCGGCCACGGTGGTCCGGTAAAGAACCCCGCTGAAAGGGTCCGGTGGTTGATGCAGCACCGTCGGGCGCGCGAGGCATCCATTCTCGAAGCGCTCCAGTTGCAGGATGCAACAGCAGCAGGACTGGCGGCGATAATCTACACCGAAACCCCCGCTGCCCTGCTCGGTGCCGCCACCCGCAACGTCCTTGCGCATTTGATAGACCTGACCGGGCGGGAACTGGTTGCGCCGGTCGGGCCGCTGCGCGCAGATGCCTGTTTCCAACACAAACCATGAGGCGATACGTCGCAAATTAGCAACAAAAGTCCTCATCCCGGCACAAAGTCGCCCTTTTATGGACCTCAACGCCATCCAAGCTCGTTTTAGCGGTGAAGCAACATGCACGCCGTGAAGCAAAGGAGCAACCCGATGGCCCGTCTAGATAAAACCTCGCAGTCCCCCAAGCCCGCGCCTAAGCCGCAGGTGATCCCCAAGACGACCGCTGCGCGACCGCCACAGAAACCGACGCCGATCATCACTGACTATGCAAGCATCTAACTTAAGCTGCATTTGAGGTCCGACGACGATACCTTGAGGGCGGAACCCTCTGCCACAGCTTTGCGTTGACGCTTTACAGCAACATCGCAGGTATCCAATGGCCCCGCACGCCCCGTCACACGAAGCCGACCTCGCCCGCCTGCGCCGCTTGGCGCAGAATATGGACAGCGCATTTAAACTGCCGATCGTCGGCGTTCGCATGGGATGGGATTCCATCCTCGGGCTTGTCCCAGTGGTCGGCGACACGCTCGCGCTTTTGCCCTCTGCCTATATCATGAAGGAATCGCACCGCATGGGCGCGCCAAACAGCGTTCTTGCGCGGATGGCTGTGAATGCAGGCATCGACTATGTGATCGGGTCGGTCCCGCTCGTCGGTGATTTGTTTGATATTGGGTGGAAATCGAAACTGCGCAATGTCGATCTGTTAGAGCGGCATTTGCAAAAAGAGGCGGCCAAGGTGCCCCCGACCGGTGACGTTGAGGGCCGCATGTCCTCGCACCATCCCACGCTGAACAACTAGACCACTTCCCAAAAACGAAAAAGGGCTGCCCGAGAGCAGCCCTTTCTCATGTCATGTAAGCCCGTGGCTTAGCCGACCAGTTCAAGACCGGAGAAGAAGTAAGCGATCTCAACAGCCGCTGTTTCCGGCGCGTCGGAACCGTGAACGGAGTTTTCGCCAACGCTTTCAGCGAATTCGGCGCGGATGGTGCCTTCGGCGGCGTCGGCAGGGTTGGTCGCGCCCATGACTTCGCGGTTCTTCGCGATGGCGTCTTCGCCTTCGAGAACCTGAGCAACGATCGGCGCGGAGGCCATGAATTCGCACAGTTCGTCATAGAAGGGACGCTCGGCGTGCACTTTGTAGAACTCGCCCGCCTGTGCCTTTGTCAGGTGGATGCGCTTTTGTGCGACAACGCGCAGGCCAGCGTCTTCGAATTTCTTGACGATGGCGCCGGTCAGGTTGCGGCGGGTTGCGTCG
>Ga0209345_10004013_pt1 | contig 14574 bp, 14 predicted proteins | sample Cruoilmetagenom7_FD_187294 | JGI IMG/M metagenome (GOLD analysis project Ga0209345, IMG submission 187294) | Oil polluted marine microbial communities from Coal Oil Point, Santa Barbara, California, USA - Sample 7 (SPAdes) (version 2) | ecosystem: Environmental > Aquatic > Marine > Oil seeps ... | reverse complement strand
TAATTGCAAAGCTAGGGCTGTAAAAAAAATTATCTATATAAAGGTATAACTTGAATAAAGATTCTTCCCTTAAGGGTTCAACAGCTGTTTCGCACCCGACACGCATTGCTTCCGCCAAAGAGAAGCTACAATCCAGCGGGAATATTCCTGACAATACCGTGCGCCCGGTTATTAAGGACTCCTGGCAACGCTGTATGACTGGGCATGTTGACCCCCATATAGCTAAAAAAGGCCTTGAGCTTGGCTCCGGCCAACTTGAAGATCTGAGACAAGAGCATCACGAATTACTCTCGGCCTCGGACATTATTATGCGGGAAGCAAAAGAGCTGTTGGCAGAATCGGGAACCATCATGCACCTGGTTTCACCCACAGGCACTATTCTCGACTATGAAGGTGACCCAGCTACATTAGAGCTAGCTAATAACTACCGATTGATGCCTGGTGCCAATTGGACTGAACAAGCAGCGGGCACCAACGCCATTGGTACAGCGCTCAATATTGCTGCCCCAGTACAAGTTCATGCCTTTGAGCATTACTGTGAAGACATCAGCCGCTGGACCTGTTCTGCTGCGGTTATTCGTGACCCCTTTGAAAAACGAATGCTGGGCGCTGTCAACATTTCAGGTCTGGAAAACACCCTACATGACTACTGCCTAGCACTAGCAATTTCAGGTGCACGTAGGATTGAAGGGCAGTTTGCACAGATGAAGCTGGCAAAGAGAGACTCCCTACTCGGTGTTACCATCAATAACTTCGCCTCATCATGTAATGACGGTGTTTTGCTATTTGACCTGGGTGGAAAACTAATAAGAGCCAACCCCCAAGCTGACAGGGTATTGGCAGCAAGGGGCATTAAAATAAACCTAACCCCTTACAATCCTATCCTGACATTAAATGAAGAGGGTAATTACCACGCTGAAGCCAAACCAGTGCTGGACCAGATAGATAAGCTCTGGATCGAACCCGTTATGCATCAGGGTGAAGCCATTGGCTATCTAGCCGTTATCCCCCTGCCATCTCGCAACCCTAAGAAAGAAGGCGAAGGCAGCACAAACACAGCAGCGGCCAACAAACCCGAAGCAACAGGTTTTTCTCGCCTAGTGGGGGAAAGCGCTCCTTACATGATGGCAGTACATCAGGCACAGCGTTTATCCAAAGCACCTATTCCTGTGCTACTACAAGGTGAAACCGGTGTGGGTAAAGAACTCTTTGCTCGAGCTATACACGAAGAAAGTTCTGCGCAGAGTGGTGAATTTGTAGCCCTTAACTGTGGCGGCCTATCCCGTGACCTCCTAGCTGGGGAGCTTTTTGGTCACATAGAAGGAGCTTTTACTGGCTCCCGGCGCGGAGGGATGATCGGAAAAATTGAAGCCGCTAATGGCGGCACTCTGTTCCTAGATGAAATTGGTGAAATGCCTCTTGATCTACAACCCATGTTTTTACGAGTGCTTCAGGAATCTGAAATATGTCGGGTAGGTGAAAGTAGACCCCGCAAAGTCAACTTCCGATTGGTTGCTGCGACTAACAAAGATTTGACCCAGGAAGTAGCCGAAGGTCGATTCCGCATGGATCTGTACTACCGTATTTCATCCATGACCTTGACCATTCCCCCACTGCGCGAACGCAAAGGCGATGTCACCCTATTAGCTCAAAATATCTTTAACCATTTGGTAGCGCAACACTCAGCAGGCTCCAAGCGCCTTAGCAAACCTTTGCTGGAACTGCTGGAAAAACACCCATGGCCTGGCAACATTCGAGAGCTTAGCAATCTAATTACCGCCGCATTCTTTCTCTCAGATGAAGTGGAATTAGGACCTGGAGATCTGCCCCAGGATTTTTTGATGGCTCATTTCAATGAAACCACCGCCGCAGAAACAAACCCTCTGGATTTGGCAGAGAAAGAAGTGATTAGCCGGGCCATTAAAGCGCAAGGTGGAAATCTAACCAAGGTTGCGAAAGAGCTGAATATTGCTAAAAGTACTCTGTATATCAAACTGAAAAAATACGGTCTCCAGCGGCCTTAGAGTAGGCGCCCCCTAGTACTTGCCACAAAACACACCCTCAGCACCCTAACCATCAAAACCATTAATGCTCAGTCTTCGGATGACGGGAAATCTTCCAAAGGTAATTCTCTGCCTATACGCAATGTTCTTGTTGCCAGCTGAACTTCTTTTAAAAAATACGTCAGTGAGATAATCAATAGAACCAATGCTAAAACAAAAAAGCCGACAATTAGACCACCAATGCTTAACCCCCAGAAGCCGCCCACAAAAAGACTAACGATCAAGGTACAGACCAACAAACCTGCTGCGGTACAAAAGCCAATTGACCAATTAATGATGTTAATTCGCCGCCACAGCACAACAAGCTCCCTGTGTGCAACGGCACGAAGCTTTGGGTCACTCAATCGCGACTCTCTTACCTCAACCACCCGAGCTCTATCTACAATACGCCCCAAACGGCCAGACATAACATTAAGAAACCCGGCCACACCGGCAAGTAAAAATACCGGAGCAACAGACAGCTCAATAATTATGGCTAAATCAGTTACTGTAATTATTGGGTTCATTTCTCTCTCCTTTCGCCCCTATTTCCTACACACTTAGTTTTCTAAAGCTCTACGTCCTTAAACCTAACTCTCAGAGGGGGCTTCTCCATCCCACCACCCACCAAACACTTGCTTTGCTCGATCGCCCAATAGATAGATAGTCGGAACTAGTAACAACGTAACAAAGGTAGCCAGCAATACCCCAAAAGCCAATGAAATAACCATGGGGATAAGGAATTGGGCTTGGGCGCTCTTTTCAAACAGAATGGGCATCAACCCAAAGAAGGTGGTCAGTGAAGTTAAAACTATCGGGCGAAAACGATCCCGAGCACCCTGCACCACAGCGTCATAAACTCGCCAACCCTCTTTTACCAGCTGGTTAATACGGTCAATCAACACTAAGTTGTCATTCACCACCACACCTGCCGCAGCCAGCACCCCCATCATCGACGGCATACTGATTTCTTTACCAAACAAGATGTGACCCACAATAGCGCCAGCAATACCAAAAGGCACCGCACTGAGAATAATGATGGGCTGCCAATAGGAACGAAATTCAATAGCTAACAGGGCGTAAATTGCCAAGAGAGCCAGGGACATCATCTGTAAGAACCCGACTTCAAATTCAGTCTGATCTTTTTGTGCTCCATCAATCTGTAGAGAAATACCCGGATATTTCTCAGCAATCTCTACCCAGTGCTGTTGCTTGAAGGCAAGAACAATATCATTTGCCGATGCGGCACCCCGAGCCAGCTCACCTTTAATTTCAACCATACGCATACGATCTCGGCGCTTGATTTCGGTATAACCTGGGACAAATTCAGCACTGGCAACGGCATTAAACGGCAGCTCACGCCCATCTCCAGTGCGAATCCGCATATCATCCAGTGAAGCTACAGTGGCGCGCTCACCTTCGGAATAACGCACCATAACTTTCACATCTTCACGCTCACGAGGGATACGCTGGGCCTCTGCACCATAAAAGGCATAACGTAACTGATTCGCCACATCACTAAGCCCAATTCCTAGGGTATCAGCATGACCAGTCAAACTGATTTCTATTTCTCTACGTGCCGGCCGCATAGAATCAGACACATTAAAAACACCAGGGTATCTCAGCAGTGCAGTCTCAATGTCATCGGTGGCCGCACGCAATGCATTAATATCTCTACCCTTTAACACCAAGTTAATATCCTTGGGTTTGCCCATCAGGGTGTATTCAACATCAAACTCTTCTACATTTTCCACCGGGCCAATGTGCTTATGCCATAACTCAGAAACATCTCGTGAAGATACCGAACGGCTTTCATTACTAGAGAGCTCCAACACCATAAAAACATTATTTTCATTACTCTCAGCATAATGGTTTTTCAATACAGACTGGCCACTATCACTGATTAACAATGGCTCTTTCTTTAATGCTGCAACAGAACGCTCAAGTTGTTCCATGATTTCCAGTGAACGATTAAAACCACTACCTTCCTGCAACTCCACCGAAGAGCGTAAATATTCACCCTCAACAACGGGAAAGAATGACACCCGCAACCAACCAGTAAAAAAGACACCCAATACCACAATCAAAACCGCAATAAATGCCGCCATAGTGATATAGCTATGCTTCAATGCCCGCTCCAAGAATGGGCGAAACTTATTTTCTGCAAAATTTTTCAACGCTGAAGAGGCATACTGGCGAACGCCATATAGCCACCGTGCCACCAGCCAACTCGGTTCTTTTTCCGGTTTCATATGACGCAAATGGGCCGGAAGAATCAGAAAAGACTCCAGCAGAGAAAAAGCCAAAACAATAATGGCCACCTTAGGCATTACCACCATGAGCTTGGTGGAATCACCAGGCAACAGCAGCATGGGCACAAACACGATCATAGTGGTAATTACCGCAAAGGTGACCGGCTTTGAAACAGACTCGGCCCCTAAAGCGGCACTTTGGATACCACTCAAACCTCGCTCGTAATGGGAGTGAACACTCTCACCTACCACAATGGCATCATCCACCACGATGCCAAGAATTAGCAGAAAGGCAAACATAGAGACCACATTTACACTGATACCAAAATAAGGCATCAGCCACAGCGCACCCAAGTATGAAATACCAATACCCGCTGCCACCCAAAAAGCTAACGCGGGGCGTAAAAAAAGCACCAGCAGCGCAAAAACCAGAATCAAGCCGCCCAGCGCATTTCGTAAGAGCAAATCAATACGACTATTGAGATATACCGAAAGGTCGCGCCAAACCACCAGCTCCACACCTTGCTGCAAGGTGGGCAACTTTTGCTCTATATACTTTTTAGTTGCTTCGGAGGTCGTGATGACATCCGGGTTTCGAGTATTAAACAGGTTAACAAAAACGGCTGGCTTACCATTGAATTTGGATACAATATCCTGCTCTGAAAAACCGTCATTTATATGGGCAATTTCTCCGAGATAAACCTGGGTGCCGTCCTCGCTCCGCAGCACCACAATGTTTTCAAAATCCTGGCGGTTATAGGCTTGCCCACGGGTCTGCAAGACAATGTCCCCAGCCTCTTCACGGACTTCACCTGCTGGCAGGTTAATAGATGACCGCCTGATCGCCTCCACCACATCTTCAAATCGTAGCTGATACTGACGCAGAGTCTCTTCTGATAGCTCAACTGATACTTCTTCTGGACGAGTCCCACCAATTTCAGCCAATGTTACGCCGGGCAATTCGGTGACCTCATCCCGCACCTCCTCTGCCAAACGCTTTAAATCCCATTCATTTAGTGGGCCAGCCACAGCAATACTAAGAATTTGTGTTCTGGCAAGCACTTCCTTGATCTGCGGCCTCTCTGAATCCACAGGAAATGTATTGATAGCATCCACACGGCTTTTAACATCATTGAGTAGCTTTTGAGTGTCGTATCCGTCCGCTACTTCGATATCTAGACGCCCTGCTCCCTGGTAGGCAAAAGACCGTAATTCTTCAATGCCATCCAGGTCATGAACTTCCTCTTCAATCCGGATACAAATCTGTTCTTCAACTTCCTTGGGGCCCGCACCGGGATATGACACAACCACCTGCACCACATCTCGAGGGATTTTCGGAAACATCTCTTTATCCAGACCTGACAGCCCGGTAAAGCCACCCACCAAAATAAGCAGCATCAACAAGTTTGCTGCAATGGGGTTATCGACAAACCAGGCGATGAAGCCCTTAGGGGCAGAATTCATCATTACTGAGTCACAACACCAGCTGATAAATCTGGGGGTGCTTTGACGGAAGAATGCGTGACTGATGATTGACTAACTGGGGGCTGGCTACCTGAAGACTGAAGAACAGGATCTACCTTCATCCCCTCCACCACATAACTTGGACGATCTAGAAGAATAATTTCACCCGGCTGAACCCCGGTGATAAATGCCATTTCTCCACGATTTTGTAACACTTTCACCGGATGAATTTTCAAACGCTGATCACTACCAACGATCAATACATGATTTTTCTCATAAAGTACCATGCGGGGAATAATTACTACCTTATCAAAACGTTTACCCGCAATTTCAGCATTAACAAATAAACCAACAACTAGAGGTGGATCGCTCTCAAAAGGCTTTTCAACTTCCACAATGCCATACATAACTCGACTGCGCGAATCAATGCTGGCATCGGTACGAGAAATATAACCTTGCCATTGATTGCCACCAACAGTGGTCGCCAATGACACCGGCAATCTAGTTTCCTGACTAGGCGTAAGGGGTAATTCCAGCAACTCACTTTGAGAGATAGTTATTGGCAGTCGAATTTCTGCAGCATCCACAGAAAACACCCGGGCAACCTTCATGCCAACCGTCAGGTACTGGCCAATATTGACATTGATATTACGTATCCGCCCATCAAAAGGTGCTTTGATGCTAGTACGTCCAAGATTGAGCCGCGCCTGGTCAAGGTCAGCCTTAGCTGCTTCTACAGCCGCTTCCGCGGCTTTTAATTGTGGTTCTCGCAAAAATAATTTATTGCCCGCTTTGTTTCCTAAATCGCGCCATTCACGTTTGGCTTGAAAGACCCTACCACGCTCTGTTGCAAGCAGTTGTTCCGCTTCAGCAATACGAGATTTTGCCCGTATAACTTCAATTTTATAATCACGGGAATCCAGTAGAAGTAGCGTATCGCCTTGCTTGAAAAAGCCGCCATCCACAAACAAATCTGATACCGACATCACTTGACCAGAAACCTGAGAGGCCAAGTCAATCTCCCTTTTAGGGCGAACAGTTCCTTGAGTAGAAATAACGATATTTTGTGGTTTGGGCTCAGCCACCATAGCCCGTATTTTTGGCGCAAGAGGTTCACTCAACGACTGTTGTTCTGGCTTTGGGCGAGACAAATTTAACCCTGTCACTACCAACACAGCAGCAATTAAGATGATTAGTGGAACAACAATTTTTTTAAGCCGAGCCATGAATTAACACCACGTTCACTAACAGAAATACATTACCTTAAAAACAGTATTGGTACCTTACCTATTGGTCATTCATATGACCAATCTCAACACTCTGCACACCCTATGACCCAAAGTCTTCCATGAAAATTCAACCACGCTGTATTGAAACCCAATTTTTACGCCATCTATGCCAACTACTTTGCGCCCTCAATAAGGAAAGGGGTAGGAGAGCACTATCGAACTGCTTATCTTTTAACTCAACCTTTACCCCATGCCAGAACTTATATTTTCAGATAAACTTGTCGACTAATTACAATTGACCTCTAAGCATAACCAAGCTTCCCAATATGACTGTTTTTATTCTGCAAAACCAGCACCAACAATATCTTGAAAAATCACTGGAATGGGACAATGGTGCTAATGCTAACCAGCTGTTCAAAACGCCTCACAAGGATGTCGCGCTCAATCAGCTGATGGAATTAAATTCGAAAGATATTCAGTTGCGAGCCACAGTGATTAGCTGCGAATTAAATTCTGCAGGGAACCCCGTCTTACCCACGCAGTCAATTTCTGCCTAACGCCTCCTATAATAGGCCTCAAACAAGGAATTTATTTTGCCCCCGCTAAAGAATCGTCTGCACTTACTAGCCAGCAACAGTGAATCTGGCCGAGGGTTGCTAGCAGGCCTGACTCGGGGTATTGAAAAGGAAAGCTTGCGGGTCACCCCAGAAGGTAAGCTGGCACAAACTCCACACCCTGCCACACTGGGTTCGGCTTTAGCCCACCCACAAATTACTACAGATTATTCAGAATCATTGCTGGAATTTATTACACCGCCTTCCAGCGATGCCGATGAAGTATTGCAGACGCTAGAAAATATTCACCGCTATACCTACCACCAAATTGGTGATGAACTGTTGTGGGCAAACAGCATGCCTTGCCAATTAAGTGGCGACAGTAATATTCCTGTTGGTCAATACGGCTCATCCAATGTGGGCCAAATGAAAACCATTTATCGTGAAGGACTGGGGCATCGTTATGGTCGGCTGATGCAAACTATTGCGGGCATTCACTATAACTTCTCTGTACCCGACGAATTACTGGAAATACTAAGAAAAAGTGAAAGCCCCAACCAATCCTTACAAGATTTCAAAACAGAAAATTACTTTGCTCTGATCCGTAATTTTCGTCGCCACTTCTGGTTACTGTTGTATCTGTTTGGCGCTTCACCCGGCGTTTGCCGCAGCTTTGTCAAAGGCCGCAATCACCAGCTTACCCCTTTTGGATCAGACGAACATAGCATGCACCTTCCCAACGCCACCTCCCTACGAATGGGCAACTTGGGTTACCAGAGTAACGCACAAGAACAATTAATTGTTTGTTATAACGACATTCAAAGTTACGTGGAAACCCTGCGCCATGCATTGGCAGAGCCATACCCTGAGTACGAACATGTCGGAGTTAAAGATAGCAAGGGTAATTACCAGCAACTCAGCCCGCATCTGTTGCAGATTGAAAATGAGTTCTACAGTACTATTCGCCCGAAACGCACCACAAATTCAGGTGAAACCGCATTAGGAGCCCTATGGGAACGTGGGGTCGAATACATCGAGGTACGGTGTATTGATCTCAACCCTTTCCTGCCACTAGGAATCGATCGTGAACAGATTGACTTTCTGGATACCTTTTTATTGACCTGCCTGTTATCCAAAAGCCCTGCAACAGATAATCAAGAATACAAAAATATTTTGGATAATCAGCGCTTAATCGTTTCTGAGGGACGAAATCCCGACTTAAAGCTTCATGATCAACAGGAAAAACGTCCTTTCTTGGAATGGGGTCATGCATTATTTGAGGAAATGGCACCGGTAGCACAATTGCTAGACAACCATAACCAAACCCAGCGCTACCAAGCTACCCTGGATAAGCTATCTCAATTATTGGATAAACCTGAGCTCACCCCTTCGGCACGAATTCTCAAGGAAATGAAAGATACTGATCAAACCTATTTTAGGGTAGCCATGGAGCATGCCAAACAACACCGAGATTACTTTTTGGGCAGCGGCTTGCCCAAAGATCTTATTGAGCAATATCAGCAAATGGCAACTGATTCACTCCGGCAACAACAAAAAATAGAATCCCAAGATCATCAATCATTTGATGATTTTCTTGCCGCCTATTACGAACAATACAATTTCCCTCTGTGAATTACCTGGCCCACATCTACCTTTCCGGTGATTGCCCGGAAACAATGATCGGTGGGCTACTGGGGGATTTTGTTAAAGGGCCATTGCGAGGAGACCTTCCTAAGACCATCGAAACTGGTATTAAACTGCATCGAAAAATTGACGTGTTTACCGATTCACTACCCGACATCAAAACTGCCATAAACCGAATTGAACCACCCTACCGCCGTTATGGTGGAATCCTGATTGATATCTGTTATGACCACTTCCTTGCCACCCATTGGCCCACATTTCATTCAGAGTCTCTGGAAAACTACTGCCAATATTTCTATCAAGTGCTTTCGGAATATGATCATCACTTACCACCCAACGCCAAACAATTTAGTGAAATTGCTCCAAAAGTTAAATGGCTTGAAAGCTATGTCCAAATGGACAGACTTGAGCATGTTCTAGAAAGAGTAGGCCAGCGTTTCCGTACGACCATACCGCTAGATAAAACCTATCCCCAATTGCTGAGAGACTACACATTATTGAGCAAGGAATTCTCTCGAACTTTCCCACAGGTTATTACATTTGCCGAAAGCCAACGGGCTATGTTAAATAACTAAGGATTATTTTTTTGTTCAACCACCGATTCTAGCTCAGAATAAAAGGGGTTCTTGTCCCTCAAACTTGCTACTGCCATAGCGAGAGAGGGCAACACTTCCTGATTGCCATAATATGACCCGATTTTTAAATTGCTATTAACCCTTTGCAGTTTACCCACAGCAAGAGCAATTCTCATACACAGACTGATTCAAAGCGTATTAAAAATACTGATAGAATACATAAAGCACTAAGCCATCAGTTATAAAACCACGACACATAAAATAACGGAGTTCAAAGAATGCTGAAAGGCAGGCAAATCAACCTTATTATTTTTGTTATTTGTAACGGACTCATCGCTACCGCCCTGTACATGGAGCATGTGATGGAACTCACTCCCTGTTACCTCTGCATAACTCAGCGCGTATTTATCATCATTACTGGGATGTTCGCCCTGTTAGCTCTAATTCATAACCAAGGCCTTAAAGTCTACGGATTTTTAATAGCTATTAGTGCTTTAGCCGGTAGTTTTTTTTCTGGCAAACAACTCTGGCTGCAAAGTTTGCCAGAAGACAAGGTACCCGCCTGCGGCCCACCAGCCGAATACTTGTTTGACGCCTTCAATTTTAGTGAGGCACTGGGCATGCTACTACGAGGGGATGGTAACTGCGCAGAGGTTCAATGGACGCTCCTCGGACTGAGTATTCCAGGCTGGACACTGTTATGTTTCCTTTTCCTTGCACTACTCGGAATATCACAAATGCTGCGAAAAACCTAAAATTTATAGAGGCTCCCAGTCATGCTAAAAGGCCTGTTGGTATTACTACTGTTTCAAGGTGTTGGCGAAGCCATCAGCCATTACAGTGGCATACCCATACCCGGCCCTGTGATTGGAATGATATTACTGTTTACCGCCCTGCAATTAAGTCCCCGCACATTACCCATTGGGCTTGGTGAAGCAGCCCACTTAATGATTCGCTGGCTATCGCTCTTATTTGTACCCGCCTGTGTAGGTTTTTTCTTTCTGACAACAACATCAACTAGCCAATGGTTGGCCATAACTGGAGTTATTGTTCTTGCCACATTGCTGACTATGGTTGCTACAGCAACACTAATGGCCCATCTACTGGCAAAACAACCAGAGCTGAAGTCTGAGAGAAGCGGCTGATGCTTACAATTATAACTCCAGCCTTATTATTACTTACCTTCGTAGCATTCAGTATCGCTTTTTGGCTGTACAACACTAGCAAGGTTCAGCCTGTTCTTTGTTCACTGCTACACCCGCTGGTAACTGCCCCACTTTTAGTCAGTGCTGTACTGTTATTGAGCAATATAGATTACGGTGAGTATCGCAACGCCAACCAGCCCCTGTTCTTTTTATTGGGAACAGCAACGGTGGCTCTAGCCGTCCCATTACATCAACAATTCCACCATATTCTCAGCCTGGCAAAACCTTTACTGTTAACGCTCTTATTTGGCGCCAGCTTTGCCGTCATCAGCGCCCTCGCTATCGCCTGGTTACTAGGTGCCAATGGAGAAACACTAATATCTATCGCACCAAAATCGGTCACCACGCCCATTGCCCTTGGTATTGCTGAAAAAATAGGGGGGCAACCCGGATTGACGGCAGGAATAGTAGTTTTTACTGGAGTTATAGGCGCTATTTTTGGACCGGTATTATTTCGCTGGTTGGGTACTACCGATGACAGGGTGAAAGGTTTTGTTCTGGGCATTTGTGCTCATGGTGTGGGTACTGCTCGAGCCTTTGAAATTAGTGCTAAGTGTGGTGCCTTCTCCAGCCTAGGGCTTGGACTGACCGGTGCGATCACAGCGATAGTTCTACCCTGGATTGTCATCTATGTATTGAAGTAGATTCATGAAGTGAGCCCATGAAACAGCCTCAGATTGAAGAAAGAGCCCCCTATTTAATTAGCCCCGAGGAAAAGCCTTGTCACACTGAGTCGGTTTGCATATCCTTAGGCAAACTTATAGAGAAAGCTGCCGTTTATGCTTGAGAATTGTAAATCCGCACAGGAACGTTGGGGAGGGGTTAGCTCCCTAATTGATAATTGGCTACAAGGACGCCAGGTAATGCTGGTTAGTTTTTGCGAACTTGGAGAAATGCACGACTTTGATAGCCAAAATACCGTTCACCGTGAGCGCCTAAAAAGCTTCTGCGAAATTCTTGTAGATTATGCCTCTGCCGGTCATTTTGAAATTTATGATCAGTTAGTAAAAGAGGGGCAAGAACTTAAAGACAGCAGTGGCCTAGAAGCTGCTGACAACCTACTCCAAACCATTGATGCTACCACTGAAATTATTCTAGATTTCAACGATAAGTATCTCGAGACAGATGATCTTAGAGCATTGGCTAATGATCTGTCTGGACTTGGAGAATCCCTGGCCGCAAGACTAGGTGCTGAAGATACGATGATTGAAATACTGCATACTGATCATCGCGACAAAATTTTAAGTAGCAACTAAACTTTTATTCTTACAAAGCACACAATAAAAAAGGCCCTTACGGGCCTTTTTTATTGATAAGTTTCTATTATTAAATAAAGCATCAAACTGTATTTGTTCTAGATCCTTTATTCAGCGCCCAAAACCTTGAGCAACTCTACTTCGAAAATTAAAGTAGCACTTGGCCCAATAATTCCACCCGTACCCTGAGGACCATAAGCCAGCTCTGAAGGTAAATACAATTCCCACTGGGCGCCTTCTTTCATTTTCTGTAGCGCCTCGGTCCAACCAGGAATCACTTCACTCACGTTCAGCTCTACTGAGCCGCCATGTTTTGCCGATGCATCAAATTCACGGCCATCAACCAAAGTACCACGATAATTAACTTCGACACGGCTATCCGCTGTAGGAGAAGCACCAGTACCTGCTGTAACAACCTTGTACTGCATACCACTATCAGTAGTATTAACACCATCTTTAGTACTATTTTCGGTCAGAAATGTGGCCCCTTCCTGAATATTTTTTTCTGAAGCCGCTAGCTGTTCTTCTTCATGGCTTTTAATCTTGGCCTGTTGATCAGCATGGAAACTTTGAACAACTGTCTCCAACTCTTCTTTATCAATTCTTGGGCGCTTATTATCAAGAGAATCGGCTAAACCAGCGGCAAAGGCAGCACGGTCAATTTTAATATCGGAAGTACGAAACTGCCCCCCCATATCAACACCAACCACATAGCTAAATTTTTTCAGTTGGGAATCCAGAGCCAGTTCAGCATCGGTACTTTCTACCGCCTGTTGCACCTGCCCTTCAACCTGTGATTGTTCAACAGCCTCTTCCTTCTCATTACAAGCTGTCAGGGCAATCGCTGTGGCAGCAGCAACTACCAAGTATTTAACTTTCATAAAACTTTCCTATATTTTTGAAGGTCCGAATCAGTCGGACATGCGCTTTAAAACCTGTCGTATCTTAAAAAACCAATAGTAACTTAAAATCAATCAGAAGCCCTAGCGCTACAAAGAAGTGGACTGCTCTCTAGAACAGAACTACACCCCATCAATGAAAAATAAGCATTAAGGTTTTTTGCTTGAAGCCCTGATTCATTATTCCTCGCAAACTCTTTACGTGAATACCAATCAAATAGATCATTTTGGACTACTTGCTCTGTCATCAGTTCCACTTGCTGCAAACTAGTTATTAATTCACTTGGAAAGGAAGCATTTTGCAATAAAGGAGATGTTGCTATAAATCGTCGCACTTTCCGAAGTGGTTGGACGACCTGGCAATCCCAAGGGCTAATATGTAGCTTTGCCTGCTCCAGCTCATCCGGCTCAATCTGAACCCCAAAGGAACCCAACCAACAACAAAATAACAGTAAATTAACATTTGTGCCATACTGATCCTGATAGTCCAAGCAACATTGGGCAACCCCAGGTTGGGCATAGTGTGCCAAGGAATAATCCCAAAAGGGGTTTTCAGACATGTCCTGTTATCTCTTAAGTCTTATCGAACATTTAAGCCTTGCCTAACACAGCCGCTACCAGCTTCTCGATACCACTTGCAGCTTCACCAATACTGGTAGCCAGCATATATGCTGGTGTAGTAATCACATTATTGGCGCCATCAATACAAATATTATTGACCGAACACGGCTCGTGAACAGCACCTGTCGCCTCAATAGCCGATGCCGTTTCCGGATCATTACCAATGGTAAAATGTATCCCTTCATCAAATAGTTTTCCTACCATTGCCGGAGCAATGCACATTAACCCTACCGGCTTACCCGCCTGATGCATGGCCCAAACAAATCGAGTTAAATCTTTATCCAACGAAAGGTCAGCGCCTTTGACGGCAAAATCACAAAGGTTTTTTGCCGCCCCAAAGCCTCCAGGCAAAATCACAGCATCAAAATCTTCAGCCTTTGCATCGGCTAAATCTTTAATCTCGCCACGAACTAACCTGGCCGCTTCTACCAATACATTGCGACTCTCACCATCTGCCACTTCGCCTGTCAGGTGGTTGATCACGTGCATCTGCTGAATATTTGGTGCAAAACACTGCACCACTGCATCCGCCTGATCCAAACACAGCAACGTAATAACAGATTCGTAAATTTCTGACCCATCAAATACGCCACACCCAGAGAGGATAACAGCTACTTTTTTGCTCATAATTCACTCCTTGATTTGTATCAACCCGGTTAACTACAAATGTTCTATTGTTAGTTAAAACAACAGATTATATTAAGATTTGGGATGTTTTCCTATAATTATCAAAGGAACATAACTGATGAGTAATGGACTTAAATATCTTGTGGTAATGAAGCCTGAATCATCTCATTCTTCACCTCTGCAAGCAGCCCTTTTCAAATCAGCTA
>Ga0209345_10004012_pt1 | contig 14581 bp, 15 predicted proteins | sample Cruoilmetagenom7_FD_187294 | JGI IMG/M metagenome (GOLD analysis project Ga0209345, IMG submission 187294) | Oil polluted marine microbial communities from Coal Oil Point, Santa Barbara, California, USA - Sample 7 (SPAdes) (version 2) | ecosystem: Environmental > Aquatic > Marine > Oil seeps ... | reverse complement strand
GTCTGCATGCTCAGGAAATTGACTTTAATGATATTCGTACCACGCTTCAAGCCTTGTATGCTATTTACGATAACTGTAACTCATTACATACAAATGCCTATGATGAAGCTATAACTACACCAACAGAAGAATCTGTTCGTAGAGCGATGGCAATTCAATTAATCATTAATAAAGAATTAGGTTTAAATAAAAATGAAAACCCAATTCAAGGATCATTCATAATTGAAGAATTAACAGACTTAGTTGAAGAAGCTGTTCTTTTAGAATTCGATAGAATTACTGAAAGAGGAGGTGTTCTTGGTGCTATGGAAACTATGTATCAGCGTAGCAAAATACAAGAAGAGAGTTTGTACTATGAAACTTTAAAGCATAATGGAGAGTTTCCAATTATTGGTGTAAACACTTTTTTGAGTTCCAAAGGATCTCCAACGGTTTTGCCTGCTGAAGTAATTCGTGCAACAGAAGAAGAAAAACAATTCCAAATAAAAACACTTGAGAGTTTGCATAATGCCAACGAGACAGAATCATTACTAAAAGACCTTCAGACTAAAGCAATACATAATGAGAATATTTTTGAAGCCTTGATGGAAGTCTGTAAAAAATGCTCATTAGGTCAAATAACCAACGCGTTATTTGAAGTAGGGGGACAGTATCGTAGAAATATGTAGTTTATTGATTTAAAATGCATCTTTTTTAAAGATTCTTCGTCTTATAGATGTAATAGAAAAACAATAATCATGAAAAATAACGAATGCACTTGTACTTGTGATAGCTGTACAAATGGACAATGCAAAAATTGTACTTGCGAATCTTGTAACTGTAGTGGTTGCAATTGCTAAATCTTAATTTTATATGAGCGTTGTTACTTTTAGCAACGCTCATTTTATTATTATGAATACGAATCAAGTTTGGAAAACATATCATAAAGATATTAAGCAATTTCTTCTATCTAGAATGAAAAATAAAGAAGCTGTAGATGATGTTTTGCAGGATACATTTATTAAAATTCACACAAAGTTAGAGTCTCTACAAGACGATAAAAAGCTAAAATCATGGGCTTTTACAATAGCAAGAAACACCATGTTTGACTACTTCAAAGCAAACAGATTAAGTACTGAACTTCAAGAATTCAATATACAAGTAGAAGAAGAGTCACAGAGTCATGACGAAAAAGATTGTCTATATGGCATCATTAAACGACTCCCTAAAAAGTATCGTGATCCATTATTTTTAGCCGATATTAAAGGTAAAAAACAAGCTCAAGTAGCAGAGCAATTAAAATTGCCAATACCTACTGCTAAATCCAGAATTCAACGTGCTAGAAAGTTAATAGCACAAGGGTATATGGAATGCTGTGATTTTAAAATGAATCAAAAAGGACATTTAGTTGGAGAAGTAAAGGATAAAGAAGATTGTAAAGTTTGTAATTAATTATAGTGTTAACATCCAATTACGTTGAAGCTTTCTAAACATTTTTAGTTCTCTTCTAAGAATAGGTAGAAAATCTTTGCCATTGCTATTACTCTGCTCTAAACGTTTACAATTTTTATAAAGTAATTTAGTTAAGCGCTCAACTCTATCAGCATGTTTTTGTTTTCTATCTCTGTAATGTTCAATTTCAGCTTTAATAATTTCTGGACCTAATAATTCTGACTGCTGAACAATATCACCAGAAAAATAGACGTGTTTGTCTTCTGTACCATCAATTTTTAAATTAGATAAATCATAATTTAAATAATGGGATATTTTTCGTGTTAACGAAAAGATTTCCAATGCCTTAGTGTAAATAGGCGTATTGTATAAATGTGATGGTGTTGAGTAAATCATTTTCTTAGCAATCATTCAAAATTACTCCTAAAACTAAATATGTTGTATTTAGTAATTAAAGTGATATATTGATTTTAATTTAAATATTAATATATTTACTAATTAAACTTTAAAATATGAAATTAGATTTGCTTAATTGGAACATATTAAAATGTTTACAAGAAAATTCACGACAATCTAATACAGATATTGCTAGAAAAGTTGGTATATCGTCTCCAGCAGTTGCTGAACGAATTAGAAAAATGGAAGATGGAGGTGTTATTAATGGTTATTATGCTAAATTATCATATAAAGAAACGGGATACCAACTAAAAGCAATTATTACTTTAAGAGCTTTTATGGGACGTTTAAAACCATTTTTAGAAAAAGTTAAATCGTTTGAGGAAGTCGTTAATTGTTTTAGAATTACTGGTAACGAAAATATTGTTCTAGAAGTTGTGTTACGAAATCAACAACATCTAGAACAATTTATAGATCAACTTATTACTTATGGAGAAACTAAAACGCAGATTGTTTTATCAGACGTGATAGAAAATAATCCAATAAAACGACCAATCTAGTTTTTAACCCCTGGTTGTTTTAGCGTCCAGTTCGTTTTTGCTTTTTCGGCATCAACCATTGCTTTTACATCTGCTAATAATCGTTTGGCATCATAAATAATTCCATCTTTTATAGTGTATTTTACACCACCAACTCTTACTACTTCATTGTCTTCTGTGAGTTTAATAGCTCCAGTTCCATAAAGCACTTTTAAGTTCATCAACGGATTTTCTTCTACAATCACAAAATCTGCAAGCTTACCAATTTGAACTGAACCAATTTTATCGTCCCAACCTAAAGCTTCTGCACCATTTAAAGTGGCAGCTCTTATGACTTCTAAAGGATGAAAACCTGCTTCGCGTAATAGTTCAAGCTCTCTTGGGTAAGCAAAGCCATACAATTGATAGATAAAACCAGAATCTGTACCAACTGTTACGCGTCCACCTCTGTTTTTATATTCATTTACAAAAGTCATCCATAATTGGTAGTTCTTTTTCCATTCAACTTCTTGTTCAGTTCCCCAATAATGCCAATAACTTCCATGACTTATTTTACTAGGTTCGTAAAATTTCCAAAGCGAAGGTAGAGTGTAAGTTTCGTGCCATTCAGCACGACGAGCTCTTTGTAAATCTCTACTCGCTTCATAGATATTGAATGTTGGGTCTAGTGTAAAGTCTAATTCTAATAACTCATTCATAACATTATTCCAATGTTCAGAATAAGGCTCAGCAGCTTGTTTCCAAAGCTTACCAGCTTCCTCAAAACGATGTTGTTCATTTTGATAATTATAATCTAATGGGTAGTTTTGAACAGTTCTATCATTAAAAAGCGCTTCAGGTAAACCATACCAATGCTCCATAGATGTCATTCCTGCTCTTGCAGAATGCAATACATTCCATCTGGCAACACTTAACTGTGCATGATGTGCAGTAGATCTAAGTCCTAACTTTTTATTTTCATCCAAGGCCGCAGCCATAATATCTGGCTCTGCTCCAAAAAACTTAATACCATCAGCACCATTTTTTGCATTCTGTCTCACCCAAGCTCTTGCCATTTCAGGTGAGCTAATTGGTTTGTCACTGCCTGAACCAAAACCTGTATATTCAAAAATTCTAGGAGCTATAATTTCGTTGGCAGCACTTTGACGTTTTAATTCAATAGCGTTACGACCACTAGGTTGTTTAACAGAAGTAATACCATGAGCCATCCAAAGTTTAAATACATACTCTGGATTTGCGCCTTGAGCATCTCCACCAATATGACCATGCATATCAATAAAACCAGGAAGTAAATACATGCCATTTGCATCTAATTCTTTTCCGCCGTTTTTAAGCTTAGGTCTTCTATCTTCATTTATTTTTACTCCAGGGTAGCCAACAATTTGCATGTTTACAATTTTGTTATTTTCCACAACAATATCCATTGGACCTCTTGGAGGCGAACCATCGCCATTAATAAGCATTACTCCTCTAATTATGAGTTGCGAAAAAGGACCTTCACCTTTATAGTTGTCTTGAGCAAATACTTGTAAGCTAAGAGTAAGGATTAATAAAAGAATTATTTTTTTCATCGTATAAGTTTTAATTTCTTTCAGTTCGAACAGATATTCTATTACCAAAGAATAAAGCGTTTAAAAATAATTTGTTAGTCCCATACCATGCACCTCTAAAATTAGGATTGTCGGCAAACATTACCACACGACCACGACCAATAGGGCTTACAATTAACGACGCAGAAGGCTTTAAATAAATATCTAAATTTTTCTTAGAAATGTATCCATCAATATGAGGTTCTTTAGTGTATTTAGCTACGGTGCTATATTGACTTTTACTAGGTGCGATAAATACATTGTTGTTTTTGTAAACAGGTAATGATGACGAACGGTAACCAAATCCTAAAGGATGTGTTAAGTCTAAATTTACATTAAATATTGATCCTCCTAAACGTTCTCTCCCCATGTTTTCGCCAGCGTCAACATAAGGCTTCCTTTCAACTGGTTTTAGAGTTTTGTCTTCCTTTTTTGGTTTAGGCTTTTTAGTAAGTTGCTCTTTTACTAGTTTCTTATCTATTGCCCATTTTGAACCACCTGCTATGGTGATAAGTGTATTTCCTTTTGAAGTCCAATTTTTTAATTTTTGACGCTGTATAGAATCTAAAGCACTGTAACTTCCAGATACCATCACTAAGGTGTTGTACTTATCTAAATTCGCACCTCTAAAACTACGCATTTGAATTTTTGTTATTGGCATGTGTACACGAGTGTCTAATAAATGCCAAACTTCACCTGCTTCATAACTACTCACGCCATCACCAATAAGTATTGCTGCTTTAGGCTTTTTTAAAGCTCTAAAATTATTACTTCCCAAGTCTATTCCTTTTAAACTATAACCACTACTTGTAGAGTACATTGGTACATTATATTTGGATTGAGCTTCAGAAATAATTTTATAAACGTCTTGACTGGACTTTCTTTGTTTGCTTACAGGAACTAAAAGTGTTCCATAATTGAAGTCTTTATTACCAGTAGCAGTCTTAATAGAAAATGGTTTAAAAGCTGAAGCTACAGTTAGCCCTTTAGATTGCATATAATATAACGCAGCTGGAGTATTATAGTCATCGTAATCAATAATGTAAGCATAATCAGCAGATTGTACTTTAGCAACAGTTACTGTGTTGTTTTCAGAAGTGACTTCAGCTCCTAAATTAGCACTTTTTAATCCACGATATTTCATGTTGTAAAAGTTAGCAACACTCCAAGCCGAAGCATCATAAAACACACTGTCTCTATACTTATTATAGGTTTCAAACATTGTTTGAACCATTCTATGCTGAGGTTGTTTTAATGGCACTGTATACTTATTTCCTTTTTTGTATACTTTAATTTTATGTTTTAATAAATAGTCAACAAATGCTTTATTTCTATTCATGTCGTAAGCATCACCAAACTCATAAGCTGTAAAACCTGTTGGTGCTTTTTTAGTCATTGCCGATTTGAAGAATTTTTGCTGATATTCTCTTAGATAAGCTTTGTTTTCAACAGATGCTTTTATAGTTGCAAAGCCTGATGTATACTGATTTCTAATTGTAAAAGCGAAAGTCATTTTGCCATAATCTGTATCTTGAATATGACCTCTAGAACTCGCTTGTTCAAACAATAAAGCTAATCCACCTTGTAAATCGGGATACGAGCTTCCATAACCTGGATATGTTCCATCGAATGATTCTTTGGTGTAATAAAACGATCCTATTTTATCTAATGCTTCAGCAAAATAAGGAGCGAACATATTATTTAAGTCCTCATAGTTTTCTTTTGGCATAATTGGATCTTGAGAACCAATAGGTTTCATAGGCTCAAAAAAGTGATTGCTGTTAGTTCCCATTTCATGGAAATCAGTCACCACATTTGGATACCATTGGTGATACCAATTTAGTTTGCCTTGACTTTCAGGATGAACAGCCAACAACCAATCTCTGTTTAAATCGAACCAATAATGATTTGTCCTACCTCTAGGCCATGCTTCGTTGTGTTCGGCATCTGTACCATCTGATACTAAAGATTTTGCTTGAAATTGATTAGCCCATTGTGTGTGTCTATCTCTTCCATCTGGATTAATAGTTGGGTCAATGAATATCACAGAATTATTGAGATAATTAATGATTTCAGGATTGTTTGAAGCCACCAAAGTGTAAGCTGTAAGTAAAGCAGCTTCTGAACTTGAAGGTTCATTGCCATGAACATTATACCCTAATTGTATAAAAACTGGAACATCATTATAATTGGATGAGGATTGACTTGGATCTACAAATTTTAAGTGTTCAGCTTTAATAGATTCTAGGTTGTTAAGATTTTCTGGTGTAGAAACTCTTAGCATAACAAGTTTACGTCTTTCATGCGTAAAGCCATAAACTTCTATTTCGGCACGATTAGATACTTCTGCTAATTTGTTAAAATAAGCAACAATTTGATCATGACGAGTATGTTGTTTGCCAATAGGATAACCCAAAAAATCTTCAGGTGTTGGAATGGAAGCATCGAAAGGTGCTTGGTCTTTAAAAAAGTAATCTTGTGCAGTTGCAGAGTTTACCATAAGCGTAGAAAAGGCTATGGCAAAAACGAATTTTGTTAGTTTCATTTGGTTGGTTTTAAGAAAAATACAACCTAAAAATAACTATTAATTATTGTTTTAGAATTAAATGAATAATTTTTAACATTTACAAGAAAAATTGCTAAACCTACTTAAGGTGTCTTTCAAGTTAGACTTCCTTATTAGTGATATTATTTTTTTATGATAATGTGAGGCACATTTTCAACATTCCAATCAATTACTAATCCGCCTGCAAGTTGTTGTGTAATTTCTTTACCATAAAGGAATTCACATAGATACAAAGCAGCTTCAAAGCTTTTTGCACCTCCAGCTGAAGTAATATATTTCCCATCGTGTACAAAAAGAACCTCTTTGCGAATATCTAAACTTGGAAACATATCTCTCATTTTATCAATATCACTTGGAAAAGTCGTTGAGACAGCATTGTCAAGTAATCCTGCTTTGGCTAATACAAAAGCACCATCGCAATGTGAGGTTATAAATTTTGCGTCTTTATCCACTTTTTTTACAAAATTTATCATTGCTTCATCTTCTAAATCTTTTCCTAAATGGTTTTCCGCGCTTGGTACAACCAATATGTCAATTAAAGGTAATTCGTCTTCTAAGTAATTAAAATCTGGAAGAATTCTCATACCTTCAAAAGTTGTGATAGCTTCATCAGTATTTGCCACAGTAAATACATTCATTGCTTTTATACCTTCTCTAAAAATGGTGTGCTGAAAAATATCGAAGGGAGCTGTGAGTTCAGTATTGAAAGTGCCATCCATAATTAAGAAGGCAACGTTGTATCTATTTGCTTGTAATTTTGGGAAATCTTTTTCAATTTTCGGCTCAATTTTTTCTTCTGGCTGTTTAGCGTCATTTTTACAGCTAAGAAACATTATTGCTAAAGCAATTGTAAAAAGGATGTTTTTCATAATTTACTTAATTCTCCAAGGCGGATTTTTTCTGTTTTTGCCAGCATGATATAAAATGATATGATTGCCATCAGGATCATATAAATGTGCTTCGCGCCACAACCAAGTTTTATCTTCTGGATCGCTTATAAAGGTAATTCCTTTTTGTTTTAAATTGGTGACTAACTTATCTAAATTCTCATCTTCAAAGTATATTGTGATACCATTTCCTTCTGGTAGTTTGTCTACTTTATGAATTGAGAAAGTGGTATCACTATCTGGACATTCAAAACGCACATAACGCGGTAAAGCATTGACTATGAGGTTCAATCCTATGGTTTTGTAAAACAATGTTGCTTTTTCAACATCTAAAGATGGAACGGTTATTTGATTTAAATTCATTACGCTTTACTTGTTTTTAGTGATTGTTTTAATATAAAAAATAGAAATACGCAAAGAGCAGCTACTAGCGAAATTATATGCCATGTGTTGTCAAACCCAATATTATCAACCATTCGCATTCCTAAATTATGACCAAATATATGTGCTGTGGAAAAAGCGATACTATAAAGCGCCATATACTCGCCTTGATTTCCTTTTTTGGCACGTTGCATTGCAAAAGTATTTGAGAATGGGAATGCTATCATTTCTCCAATTGTCATTAATATCATTCCAATTACTATAACACCAACCCAAGTAGTCATGTTTAAAACTACAAAACTTAAACCAGTTAATATAGCACCAAAAAGCATTAATCCGCTAACAGTAAATCGACTATTCTCTAGCCATTTTATTAAGGGCATTTCAAATACAAAAATTAAAAAGCCGTTCATTCCTAGCAATAGTCCAATATCAATTTTAGTTAATTTATGTACGTCTTTATAATATAAAGGCATGGAAGAGAAATATTGTATAAATATTAATGCAAAAAGCATCATTCCTACTAAAAATATAATGAATGGAATATCTTTATAGGCAGAGTCTGGGTTTTCGGTTTTAATTACATCAAGAGTTTTGGATTTTTTAGGGTTTAAAACATTTAGTAATACAATAGTTGCTAGTAAACAAGTAATTCCGTCCACCCAAAATAATCCAGCATAGCTTACTGTAGAAATAATAATACCGCCAATGGCAGGACCTGCAGAAAAGCCAAGGTTTATAGCTAATCTAATTAATGTCACACTTCGCGTTTTATTTTCTGGCTTACTATAGGCGCTTAAAGCAACATACATTGCTGGCCGAAACATATCTGCCACAACCATTACCACAAAAATACCAATACAAAAAGATGCAAAAGTTGTTAAAAACTGTAAACATATAAACATAATCCCTGTAAGCAATAAACTAGAAACCATGACTTTGTAATACCCAATTTTATCAGTTAATTTTCCTCCTAACCAAGCGCCAGCTACAGAGCCTAATCCGAACGCACTCATAACCCACCCCACATCTTTAAGAGAAAAATCTAAATCTTCAGTTAAGTACAGAGAGAGAAATGGTATTACCATGGTTCCCGCTCTATTTATAAGTGTAATAAGCGATAGCCACCAAACTTCTCTAGAGAGACCTTTAAATGTGTTTATATAATTGTTGAATAGTGTTTTCATAATTTGATTGGTATATAAAAATAAAAGGTCCGACTGTGAAGTCGGACCTTTATACATTGTAATATTTTATATTTATATCATCGTAATATATATAACGTCCGACCACTAAGTTTATAAGTGGTTTTTTGAATACAAATATTTACGATGACTCTCATTTTCTGTTTTTAGTTATTCAAAACTATGTAAAATATTCTTAAGTTGTATTTTTACAACAGAAAAATTACTCATGAAAAAAATTAGTTGGTTATTATTAATGGTTGTTACAATTGGATGTTCTCAACAAAAGAAGCCTTTGATTGGAGAAACGAAGTTTCAAAAAGAAAAGAATGCTTTTTTTAAAGATGCTTCAACATCACCACTAAAAGATAAGGATAGAGAAAACTTTGAGAGCTTAGATTTTTTTGAATACGATTCAACGTTTTTAGTTATAGCAGATTTGAGAAGAACACCTAACACGGAATTCTTTAATATGAAAACTACCACAGATCGTATGTCGAAAGAGCGTATTTATGGAGTGCTTACTTTCAATATTAATGATGAAACTTATAATTTGAATGTATATCAAGGTGAAGAAAATATGCAAACTGAAGGTTTTGAAGATTATTTGTTTTTACCTTTTTTAGACACAACTAATGGAGATAGTTCTTATGGAGGAGGGCGTTATATTGATTTAAGAATTCCTGAAGATGATAGTATGGAAATCGATTTTAATTCAGCATATAATCCATATTGTGTTTATAATGAGAAGTATTCTTGTCCAATAGTACCCAGAGTTAATTATTTATCAATAAAAATTGAAGCTGGCGTAAAAAACTATGTCAAGAATTAAAAGCTTTTTACTATAAACAACCCTAAAAACACTGCTAGAAAACCAACAACAAAACTTCCGATAGCGTAAAAAGCAAAACTAGTAAAATCACCTGCTTTTAAAAACACATGATTCTCATAAGCAAAGGTTGAAAAGGTTGTAAAACCACCACAAAAACCAGTAGCTAAAAGTAAAGTTTGATTAGAGGATAAGGCATCATTTTTGGCAGCTAACCCAAGAATAATACCAATTAGAAAACTTCCAAGTATGTTTGCAGTAAAAGTTCCCCAAGGAATTCCTGTTTCGGTTGAATTCATGTATTTTCCAATAACGTAACGTAGTGTACTACCAAACCCACCACCAATAAATACAAGTAAAAGTTGTTTCATCTATTCTTTAATAGGAATATAAATTTCGGTTATCCAATCTGCTGGATTGGGAAAATTACCTGAATCTGTTGTGTATATTTCAAAAGGTTTAATATCGCTTTGCTTTAAATTATTATTAGTAATATATGCCATGCTTTCAATCCATGCTTTGGATAAATTAGTGTAATTTCCTTTTAAAGTTGCCTTTAATACTTTAGTTTTTGGAATATAGTCACAAAGTACATTACTATCTATTGGTGTATTAACTTTAGTAGCAATTGGCATAGCTTGACTCATAATTACATTATTACCTTGTTGAGACATATCTGTGTGATAAATCGTAAAAGGCATACCAATAGGTGTGATTTTGTTTGGTATCATGTAGTTCATAATTTCACCAAATTGTTGTCCCATAACTTGACTAATATTTTGACTATTAGCTGAAGTCGTTTTATACATGTAAAAACCACCACCATATTCGGTTACTCCATCTATACTTACTTCGAATTTCGCCATACTTTCAACAATTAAGTTATCAAGCTTTTCTAAACCGCGTTCATAATCTGGACCAACCATTTTGTCCATACCACCACTTATAGCAGCAAAGAACTTTAATAGAAAAGGAACCTTGTCTGCTTTCATTCCCCAAGTTACTTTTGTCCCTTCATCTACTTTGTTAAATTTCCAATAGACATTAGAAGGTGGAAAATCGTCAAATTGCATTTCTTGGGAAATAGAATCATAAGGACTAACTGCTAACGTTTTCATACTTCCTGAGCCATCTTCTCCAATCCAAGAATATGAGCCTCCAACGCCACTAGTTTGTTCAGGATAAGATATTTGTAAATCAGGTTCTTTTTCAACCCATGGTGACCAGCTTTCCCAGTTTTTAAAATCGTTTACTTGATTAAATAATAATTCAGCTGGTGCTTTTATAACTCTTGATCTTTGTATATCATATGAATTTGGTTGAACGGCAATGTATCCGCAAGAACCTATTATGAATATTAATAGAATAATAATGATAACTTTTGCTGTTTTCATAATTCCTACTTTAGTGGTTTATGTAAATATACTGATTTTTAAAAATGTAAATAAGTTGAAAACTTAAAACGCAAATCAATCAGTGAAAATAAATTTAATGGCCACAATGAATAATAAAAAAGCTATGAATGCTAATAAAACCCAAGAACTACCTTTAAAGTATCGTTTATGTATTTTGATATCTTTTCGGTAAGCATAAATAAGAACAATAATAAATGCGATGGCGAATAATATTCCGAAAATGATCTGCCCTTTGCTGAACATATTTTTATATTTTTATGCGAATTTAAATGAATAATATGAAGAATAAAATTGAAGCGGTAAAAGACTTTCATAAAGCTTTTAAAATAGGATATTTAGAAACCCCAAAAGCAGACCTTGGACAAGAGAAAAATATGTTGCGCTATAAATTGATGCGAGAAGAAAATGAGGAATATTTAGACGCAGCTAATGATAATGATTTAGTTGAGGTGGCAGATGCTCTTGGTGATATGCTTTATATTCTTTGTGGGACTATTATAGAACACGGTATGCAATATAAAATAGAAGAGGTTTTTAGCGAAATACAGCGAAGTAACATGAGTAAATTAGGGGAAGATGGAGAACCAATTTATAGAGAAGACGGTAAAGTGCTAAAAGGACCAAATTATTTTAAACCAAATATTAAAGAGATATTGGATAAATAAAAAAAAGAGAAGTATTTACTTCTCTTTTTTTTATTTAAATTCTAACTCTCCAGCCAAATTTGTCTTCAGCTTTATTGCGTTGTATATCTGTAATGTGCTTTCTTAATTTACTTGCATAAGTTTTTTCAAGTTCAGGTAATGTGTAATCTTTATTTTTATAGCCAAACCCAGAAATTGGTGATATTACTGCAGCGGTTCCTGCTCCAAACATTTCCTTTAAGCTGCCATTACTAGCAGCTTCAACTACTTCGCTAACCGTTATTTTTCTAACTTCAACATTAATACCTTCGTCTCTTGCAATAGCTATAATACTTTTGCGAGTAATGCCATCCAAAATTCTATCGCTTGTTGGGCTTGTAATTAAAGTGTCATTTATTCTTATAAAAATATTCATTGCGCCAGCCTCTTCAATATACTCATGAGTATTATCGTCTGTCCAAATAACTTGATTGTATCCTTTTTTTACAGCTAGCTGTGTTGGGTAAAATTGTCCAGCATAATTTCCAGCTGCTTTAGCATAACCAACACCACCATTTGCCGAGCGCGAATATTGCTCTTCAATTAGAACAGTTACTTTTCCTGAAAAATATGGGCCAGAAGGTGCAGTAGCGATAATAAATGTATACTCATCTGATGGTGATGCGTGAAAACCTTTTCCAGATGCAAAAATAAATGGTCTAATGTATAATGAGCTCCCATCTTGGGTTGGAATCCAATCTTTGTCAACTTGCAATAACGTTTTTAAACCATCCATAAAATATGCTTCAGGCAATTCTGGAATTGCCAAACGTTTTGCCGAAATGTTTAATCGCTTACAGTTTTCTTCAGGTCTAAATAAAAACACACCATTGTTCTCATCTTTGTATGCTTTCATACCTTCAAAAATAGCTTGACCATAATGAAATACTTTAGTTGAAGGATCTAAAGCAAGTGGTTGATATGGCACTACTTTTGGGGCATTCCAACTGCCATTTTTATAAGTACATAACAACATGTGGTCCGAAAAAACCTTTCCAAAGCTTAAGTTGTCAAAATTTACATCATTAATTCTAGATGTTGAAACTTTAGTTATGTCTATCTTACTGTTAGTTCGGTTTGCCATTTGTGTTATGTATTTAAGGCGCGAAATTACACAAATTCAACCTTATAAAAAACACTTAATTCACTTAAATATAGTATATTTGCAATTCGTAAAAAACAATACAAAACCCAATAATTATGAAAAAATATTTTGCGCTTTTATTCTTGATTTCCTTAGTTTTCTCTTGTAAGAATGAGAAATCATCAGAAACTATGACTACTGAAACCGAAGATATTGCTTATGCATCTTTTGGTGATGAAATTAAAGCTGATAGTGCTATTACAGCTCAAGAAATGTCAGAAAAGTATAAAACACTAAAAGTCGGTGACACAATTCAAGCTAAAGTATCAGCTTCAATTAACGAAGTATGTTCTAAAAAAGGATGTTGGATGAAGTTAGATCTTGGTAATAATGAAGAAATTAGAGTAACTTTTAAAAACTATGGCTTCTTTATGCCTTTAAATGCTGAAGGAGATGTTATTATTAATGGTAAGGCTTTTATAACTGAAACCTCAGTTGAGGATTTACGTCATTATGCTGAAGATGCTGGTAAAAGTAAAGAAGAAATAGAAGCTATTACTGAGACTGAAAGAACAATGGCTTTTGAAGCCGATGGTGTTTTATTGAAGCAATAGATATGCGTTTAAGAAATCTAGTTTTCCTCTTTGCTTTGGTTGCTTTTGGATGTAAAAATACTACTGAAGAGCCTAAAGAAAAGAAAGAATTGATAATGGTTGAAACGTCTGAAATGGCTCAACTCATGAACGAGATGTACGCATATAACGAAAGCATCAAACAACAAATTATAGATGGTGGATTTGATAACAGTTTTCCAGAAAAGTTTACTAACATTCACTCTGCTGTGTTAACAAGTCCTAGTGATAGAGATGCAAATTTCGAATCATTTTCTAAACTGTTTTTAGAGGCTCAAAAAGCTGTTTTTGAATCGCCAAGTGAAGACTTAACCACTAATTATAATGCTGCTATCAATGCTTGTATTTCCTGCCACGAAGTAAAGTGTGTTGGGCCAATACCAAGGATTAAGAAGTTGTTAATTAAGTAAATTGAAACGTAAAATAATCACAACTGGAGATGGTTCTAAAACCATCCAGATTGAAGATTGGAACGAACAATACCATTCTATACATGGTGCCATAAATGAAGCTAAACACGTTTATATTAAAAGTGGTTTGCTTCATTTTTGTCATTTACACCCTAAAGCAACTAACATTTCTATTTTAGAGATTGGTTTTGGAACAGGACTTAATGCCTATCTTACAGCTTTAGAAGTAGAACGTTTAAAATTGCATATTAATTACGTAGGTGTAGAAGCATATCCTGTTACAGAAACTGAAGTTTCACAATTAAATTATACTCAAGAAATTGATAAGGATAGAAGTGAGATGTTTAACAAATTGCATTCTTCCGAATTGGAAACAATAAACACAATAACTAACTCTTTTCAACTAACAAAGCGACAACAACTCTTTTCGGATATTAATGATGTTGCTCAATTCGACCTTATATACTTTGATGCTTTTGGTGCTCGAGTGCAACCCGAACTTTGGACAAAAGATATTTTTCAATTAATGTATAATGCCTTAAAAACCAATGGTGT
>Ga0209345_10004011_pt1 | contig 14586 bp, 13 predicted proteins | sample Cruoilmetagenom7_FD_187294 | JGI IMG/M metagenome (GOLD analysis project Ga0209345, IMG submission 187294) | Oil polluted marine microbial communities from Coal Oil Point, Santa Barbara, California, USA - Sample 7 (SPAdes) (version 2) | ecosystem: Environmental > Aquatic > Marine > Oil seeps ... | reverse complement strand
GAGCTGATCGGCCGACATTTCCAGGCTGAAAAATGCGGTCTTCGCACCAAGCGAATCTTCCGGCGCGATCCCGTCTTCCATATCGCGAAGAAAGCGGTGCGCCGCATTGAAAGCGATATTGGTAGCAAGCGACGTCTTACCCATGCCGGGACGCCCCGCCAAAATCAGCAAATCGCTTCGGTGCAGGCCGCCCATTTTGGCATTCACATCGGTCAGGCCAGTGGTGATACCGGAGACTTTGCCCCCGCTGTTGAAAGCCCTTTCAACATTGGTCAGCGCCTCGGTCGACGCCTGCAGGAACGACCGGACGCCCCCTTCCTGCGCTTCACCTTCGGAAACGCGATAGAGTGCGGTTTCCGCTTCCTCGATCTGTTCTTTCGGGTCGACGGTCTCGCTGGTATCGAGCGCACTTTCGACCAGAGTCCGCCCGACGCTGACCAATTCACGCAGCAATGCCAGATCATAAATCTGATTGGCAAAATCGCGGGCACCGATCAGGCCAGCGCCATCGCCGGTCAGTTTCGCAAGATAGGATGGTCCGCCCAGCGCCTTCATCGCTTCGTCCGACTCGAAATAGGGCTTCAACGTCACCGGAGTGACCACCATATTCTTGTCGAGCAATTTTAAAGCCTGTTCATATATCCGGCCATGCAACGGTTCGTAAAAATGTTCCGGGCGCAACCGGATCTGCACATCTTCCGCGACCCGGTTGTCGATCAGCAGCGCGCCAAGAAACGTTGCCTCTGCCTCGACATTGCGCGGCAGGCGCTGTTCTTCATGTTCATCATTCTCGAAACGCATCAATTCGGCCATGGCTCTTCATCGACCCGGAATCGATTCAGGGCAAGAGGCCGCGCGAAAAATCTCGTAAAGTTCCGGGGACAGTCCTGTGGAAAAAATCTGCCGACCATGCTGCACGGCAAAAACCCTTGTCCTCAGACCGGCGCTGCGGCAACAGGGCGCAATGTCCGATCCACGCATCATATCCGTCGCGCTCGACGAAGCCACAATCTTGTGGCGCAACGCCGATATCGAGCAGGAACGGCGGATCGCGATTTTCGATCTGATCGAAGACAATTATTTCAAACCGCTCAAACAGCATGAAGACGGTTATGCGGGCCCCTATCAACTCCACCTCAGCGTCCAGGAAGGCCGACTGGTCATTTCCGTAGGCCGCGAAAACGGTGATCCGCTGGAAACGCTAATCCTGGCGCTTGGCCGGTTCCGGCGACCTATCCGTGATTATTTTGCGATTTGCGACAGCTATTATCAGGCGATCCGCAAAGCGAGCGCTGCCGAAATCGAAACCATCGATATGGCGCGGCGCGGAGTACACGACCAGGGTGCGGAACTTCTGATCGAACGACTGGAAGGAAAGATTGAGGTGGATTTCAAAACCGCGCGGCGTCTCTTCACATTGATCTGCGTCTTGCATATCAAGAATTAAGTGATACTTCCGCTGCGTATCAGGGAACCAGAGTGGCCAATCGAAACACTAGGAAAACATTGATCAGCCTGGCCACCATTGCGGTGGTCTTGCTGGTCATCGCCTTCATCATCCGCAATATTGCGATCGGCTGGGCACCGTCACGCGACCAATATCCGGTACAGGGCATCTCCGTGGATGCCAGCAATGGCGATATCATATGGCATGTCGCGGGAGCGACAGGCGTCGACTTTGCCTATATTCAGGCCACCGATGGCGCGACAAAACGCGACCCGAAATTTGCCGCGAACATCAAGGGAGCGCGAGAGGCCGGGATACGCTATGGCGCGCTCCACAATTATTCGCTCTGCCGGCTGGCGACGGACCAGGCGACGATGTTCGTCACCACTGTCCCGCGCGGAGAAAATATGCTGCCTCCCGCTGTTCGGCTGGCCTTCGACAACGGGTGCGGCGACCGCCCCGGTCGCGCGCTGGTCCTCAGCGAACTCAACATGTTTCTCAACCAGATCGAGGCCCATAGCGAGAAACCCGCCATCATCGAAGTGTCGCGGGAGTTCGAGGAACTTTACAATATCAGCAGTGGTATCGACCGTACTTTCTGGCTCGAGGCCAATTTTTTCCCGCCGGATTATGCCACCAAACCATGGGTGATGTGGCGGGCTTCCGATATGCGCCGGATCAGCGGGGTTGACGGCCCGATAAACTGGAACGTAGTGCGACCATGACCATCAACAGGAATTTGAAATGAGCATATTATCCGACCGCTGGATTCGCAATGAAGCGAAACATTCCGGTATGATCGAGCCTTTTGTTGAAGGCCAGAAACGGGAGGGTTGCATCAGCTATGGCCTGTCCTCTTATGGCTATGATGCGCGGGTGTCGGATGAATTCAAGATTTTTACCAACGTCGACAATGCCGTAGTCGATCCGAAGAACTTTTCCGAGGAAAGCTTCGTTGATCGCAAAACCGATTGCTGCATCATTCCCCCGAACAGTTTCGCACTCGCCCGGACAGTCGAATATTTCCGGATACCGCGCGACGTGCTGGTTATCTGTCTCGGCAAGTCGACCTATGCCCGCTGCGGAATCATCGTAAATGTCACGCCCCTGGAGCCGGAATGGGAAGGACATGTGACGCTGGAATTTTCCAACACCAGCCCCCTGCCCGCCAAAGTTTATGCGAATGAGGGCGCTTGCCAGTTTCTGTTCCTCAAGGGCAATGAACCCTGCGAGACGAGCTACGCCGATCGTTCGGGCAAATATATGCGGCAAAAAGGTGTGACTCTCGCCAAGCTCTAGCCCATAGAAAGAAAAATTAACTCACCGATTAATTGATCTGCAGGAGTGCTTGCCATGTCCGATACACGCGAATTTGATGTCATTATCTATGGTTCAACCGGCTATACCGGTCGCCTGGTCGCCGAATATATGGCGCAACAATATGGTGTCGGCAAAGACGCACCGAAATGGGCGATGGCCGGTCGCAGTCTCGAGAAACTCGAAGAAGTTCGCGAGATCATCGGCGCGCCCAAGGACACGCCGCTGGTCGTCGCCGATTCCGATGACGCCGCGTCGATCGACATGATGGCAAGCCGGACCAAAGTGGTCATGACCACGGTCGGGCCCTATCAATTATATGGCGACGAACTGGTTGCCGCCTGCGTCAGGAATGGCACCGATTATGTCGACCTTTGCGGCGAGCCCGGGTGGATGCGTGAGATGATCGACAAGCATCAGGAAACGGCTAAAGAAACGGGTGCATATATCTGTTTTTCCTGCGGTTTCGATTCCATTCCGTTCGATCTCGGGGTGCTGATGCTGCAACAGGAAATGAACAAGCGCTATGGCAAGCCGGCCAGCCGGATCAAGGGCCGCGTTCGTGCCATGGAAGGCACATTTTCCGGCGGAACCGCCGCGAGCCTGAAAGAAACGATGAAGGCAATCGCCAAGAACCCCGGTCTCGTCAAAATTCTGGCGAGCAGTTTTGGCCTGACGCCCGGTTTCGAAGGACCGGACCAGCCCAATATGCTGATCCCCAAATATGACAAGGCGATCGACAGCTGGGTCGCTCCTTTCGTCATGGCGCCGATCAACACGAAAAATGTCCACCGGACCAATTTCCTGCTCGACTTCCCCTTTGGCGAAGATTTCAAATATGATGAGATGGTGGTCACCAGCCCGGGCGATCTTGGCAAGCAGGCCGCCGAAATGGTAGCAAAAGCCAATCCGTTCGGCGGTGATGATGCGCCCAAGCCGGGCGAAGGTCCGACCAAGGAACAGCGCGAAAACGGCTATTATGACATCTTGTTTCTCGGCGAAACCGCAGATGGCGAAACCGCCACGCTCTGTGTCAAGGGCGACAAGGATCCCGGCTATGGCTCGACCTCGAAGATGATCGCAGAATCAGCGCTCTGTCTGGCGCAGGACAAGATCAAAAAAGATGGTGGAATCTGGACCCCCGGCGCGCTTATGGGCGAGAAGCTGGTGCAACGCCTCGAAGACAAGGCCGGTCTCAGCTTTGTCGTAGAAAGCTGAATATTCTCAGCAACCATTCATGTCGTCTTGCGCTATAATGTCATGCGATCGAAATTATGATTCTCCACCCTTGAAACCGGGGTTTTCAGGACAGATTTATTAGCATCATGTTGAAACGTCTTTTACGCAAGAAAAAGTCTATTCGGCCGATTGATAGTGCGACCGTCCCGGAGGGCCGTCGAATCTATGCAATCGGTGATGTGCATGGCCGCAACGACCTTTTGCAGCGGCTGCTCGACAAGATTATCAAGGACGATGGCGAGCGGGACAGTGCCGAAAGCGAGATTATCTTCCTCGGTGATCTGGTTGACCGTGGCCCCGATAGTGCTGGTGTCATTGATACGGCAATGCGGGCCAAAGAAATATTCGGCAATGTCCGTTTCCTGATGGGCAATCACGAGGAAGTCTATCTGGCAGCGGCGACCGGTAACGAGAAATCGGTGCGCTTCTTCAACCGGATCGGTGGCCGCGAGACCATCTTGAGTTACGACATCACCATGAAGGAATATATGGAGCTGGATATGGAGCAATTGGCACAGCGCATTCCCCAGCTATTCCCCAAGAAACATGTCGATTTTATCGCCGGCTTCGAGAATCAGATCACGGTTGGCGACTATGCCTTTGTCCATGCCGGAATCCGTCCCGGCGTTCCTTTGTCCGAACAGCGCCCGAAAGACCTCCGCTGGATCCGCGAAGATTTTCTCTCCGCCGAGGATGCCTACGAAAAAGTCATCGTATATGGTCATACGATCAACGATGATGTTGTCGAAACCGGAACCCGCATCGGCATCGACACTGGGGCCTATTATTCCGACAAGCTGACCGCGCTGGCGCTACAGGGGCCGGACCGCTGGTATCTCGACACGACCTCATAAAAAAATCGGCGGAGCCTTTTGGGATCCACCGATTTTGGGTCCGTCAAGCAGACCAGTTTTTGGGTAGTGAAGGCTTCGTCGTTTAGGCTACCTGAGCGGTCGGAGCGACTTCCTCTTCCATATCGCGAAGAACATAGCCACGGCCCCAAACCGTCTCGATATAATTTTCGCCACCACAGGCCAGCGACAGTTTCTTGCGCAGCTTGCAGATAAACACGTCGATAATCTTGAGTTCCGGTTCATCCATCCCGCCGTAGAGATGGTTGAGGAACATTTCCTTGGTAAGCGTGGTTCCCTTTCGGAGCGATAGCAGTTCGAGCATCGCATATTCCTTGCCGGTCAGGTGGACACGATTGCCATCAACTTCGACCGTCTTGGCGTCGAGATTGACCGCCAGCTTGCCGGTCCGGATAACGCTCTGTGAATGGCCCTTCGACCGACGCACTACCGCGTGGATGCGGGCAACCAGTTCGTCCCGGTGGAACGGCTTGGTCACATAATCATCGGCACCGAAGCCAAAGGAGCGGACCTTGCTGTCCATTTCGCTAATACCGGAAAGGATGAGAACAGGCGTTTGCACTTTCGCAACGCGCAGCTTCTTGAGCACATCATAGCCATGCATGTCGGGCAGGTTGAGATCGAGCAATATGATATCATAATCATAAAGCTTGCCGAGATCGAGGCCCTCTTCGCCGAGATCTGTTGTATAAACGTTGAAACCTTCGGTCGTCAGCATCAGCTCAATCGCTTTTGCGGTCGTTGGTTCGTCTTCAATCAGCAGCACGCGCATCAGGCAGCCCCTTTTTTAATTTACTCGCTCCAGATCGACCACTGTGCCGACCCGATGGATCATTTATTAACCATAAGATCAATGAACGTAAAAGGTTAATTTTTCCCTAAGGCAGGATTCAGCATGAGTCGCGGGGAGTCATATGACTCTGAAACCCGCAGAAACGAGTCGTTTCAGGACTCCTGACTTCACCCAAAAAAAAATTAACTTTTTGCTGATTTCGATCCGGAACAATGTGATTTTGTCGCAAATGAACCCGATTTTACCCGGAAATGCCACCAATGGACCAGATTTTCCCCAACAAAAACCAGTCTTTCTTAACAAGCTCTGTTGTGAGGAGACGCATGCCGCTAAACATGATGAATGGTTGATATACCCGAAAGCGCGATCACCGAAACATTCCTGGCTGCCAGCGGACCCGGGGGACAAAATGTTAACAAGGTGGCCACTGCAGTACAAATTCGCGTTAACATCTATGCGCTGCGGCTGGAGCCTTATGCTTTCCGGAAATTGAAAAGTCTGGCGGGTCGAAAAATGACGACTGGCGGGGAACTGGTATTTACCGTTCGCGAATATCGGACCCGTGAGGCCAACCGGGCCGAAGCACGGCGGCGCGTTGCGGAGATGATCGAAGAGGCCTATCAGCGCGACGCCCGCAGGATCAAGACCCGGCCGAGCAGGGCCGCAAAAGCCCGTCGGGTTGAATCCAAAAAGAAGAAATCCTCGATCAAGAAGACGCGAGGAAAACCGGGACTGGACTAGATGACTGCGACCACTGGCCTGATTGCCAGCCCGACCGACTGTTTGATTTACAGTTGGCAAAGCCCCGTATTTCCGCATAAGAAATCATGCCAAAAAGGGGATATCGATGAAAACGCGCTATTTACTCGCATTCTGTTGCCTGCCGTCTCTTGCGTCGGCGGCTTTCGCCAGCGAAGGCGATGACGTACGCCGGTTCACCGCCGAACGCGTGTTCGATCTGGAATATGCCGATGATCCGCGCATTTCGCCGGACGGCTCCACTATCATCTATGCCCGCAAATCGATGGACAAATTTGCCGATCAGGTGGTGAGTGACCTGTGGACGATCGACACCCGCAGCGGCAACCAGCGCCCACTGATCAGCGGACAAGGTTCCAATTCGTCGGTCCGTTGGTCCCCCAGCGGCGACCGCGTGATTTATCTGACCACGACCAAAGGCAAGCCGGACCTGCGCCTGCGCTATCAGGACAGCGGCGACAGCTTTTCACTGGCACAGCTGGAACATGGTCCCGGCGCGCCGGTCTGGTCACCCGACGGAAAGACAATCGCCTTTTCCATGCTTGTTCCCGATGAACCCGCGAATTTTGCAAAGCCTCCCAAGAGCCCCGAGGGGGCCGAATGGGCCAAACCGGTTAAAATTGTTGATGATCTGGTTTTCCGGTTCGATGGCGCAGGCTATTTGCCGAAAGGAAAAACCCAGATTTTCACCCTGAGCGCCGAGGGCGGCACGCCGCAGCAGGTGACCCACGGCAATAATGGTTTTGATTCCCCGCAATGGATCGGCAATGGCGCGCTCCTCGTGACCGGCAACGAAAGCGAGAATGCCGATCTTGATCCGATCGAAAGTGAAATCTATCGCGTAGACCTTTCCAGCCAGGCAATAACCCCTCTCACGCAGCGGGACGGTCCGGACTTTGCACCGAAAGTCGCCCCCAATGGCGCTCGTATCGCCTATCTTGGTTTTGACGACAAACAGAAATCCTACCAGCAGACTGACGTCTATCTGATGGCGGTCGATGGCAGCGGCGCGAAAAATCTTACCGTCAATTTTGACCGGTCAATAGATAACATCGCATGGCGACCGGATAGCAAGGCGTTGATCGGCCAGGCCGAAGTTGATGGCATATTGACGCTGGTGTCCATCGATCTGGCGGGCAATGTCCGCAATCTGGTTCAGGATATCGGCGGCACATCGCTGGGTCGTCCGTATGCGGACGGCAGTTTTTCGGTCGCCCGCAAGGCGGGCGGGAGTTCCCCGATAATCGCCTATACCAAGGGCAGTACCAACCGACCCGCCGAAGTCGCCCTCACCCGTGGCAGCGGCAATGGCCGCCAGCTAACCCGGCTGAACGAAGATGCACTGGGTCATCTGGATCTTGCCAGAATCGAAGAGATAAAGGTGTCCTCATCCCATGATGGCAGGGAAATTGAAGCCTGGATCGCCCTGCCCCCGGGCTTCCGGCCCGATGGATCCTTTCCCATGATATTGGAGATTCACGGTGGCCCCAATACGATGTACGGCCCCTATTTTGGCGCGGAAATACAGCGCTATGCAGCGGAAGGCTATGTTACCGTCTACGCTAATCCGAGAGGCTCGACGGGCTATGGAGAGGCCTTTGCACAATTGATCGACCTTGATTACCCGGGTCATGATCATGACGATCTGATGAGCGTGGTCGACGCTCTTGTCGCCAAAAATTATGTCAACAAGGACCGGCTGTTCATTACCGGCGGATCGGGCGGCGGGGTTCTGACCGCCTGGGCGGTAGGCAAGACAGACCGCTTTGCCGCAGCCGCATCCGTCAAACCGGTGATCAACTGGACCAGCATGGCGCTTGCCGGGGATATCGCCCGCTTCGTCAGTCGGCATTGGTTTCGCGCCCAGCCATGGGAGCAGCCGGAAGAATATTGGCGCCGTTCGCCACTCTCGATCGTCAACAATGTCACCACCCCGACGATGGTGATGGTGGGAGAAGCCGACTGGCGCACCCCCGCTTGGGAAGCAGAACAATTCTATACCGCACTGAAACTGCAGAACATCGACACCGTGTTGGTAAGGGTGCCCGGAGCATCCCATCTGATTGCCCGCAGGCCCAGCCAGTTGATCGCCAAAGTCGACAATATCATGGGCTGGTTTGCGAAATATGATCCGGTAAAAAAAGCGGAAACAGAAGATTAGCCAGAAAGGCAGAAAACACAGCCATGTTCGACATCGCCATCGACGAGGACCAACCGGCAGCAGAATTTTACGCTGACCTGACGTCATCCGCTGCCGCCGTGGTGAACGGGGAACCGGATGCGATTGCCAATATGGCAAATGTCGCGGCGCTGATCTGGCAATATATGCCGGACCTCAACTGGGCCGGCTTCTATCGGGTGGTGGATGGAGAACTGGTGCTTGGCCCGTTTCAGGGCAAGGTCGCCTGTATCAGGATCGCAATCGGGTCTGGCGTATGCGGCACCGCCGCGGCCTCCGGCCTCGCGCAACGGGTGGCGGATGTCGATACCTTTCCCGGCCATATCGCCTGCGATGCCGCAAGCCGCAGCGAGCTTGTCGTGCCGATATTGAACAACCGTTCGGTGATTGCGGTGCTCGACCTTGACAGCCCCCTGCCCAATCGTTTTGATGCGGATGATGAGGCCGGAATGGTCAAACTGATCGGGGCAATTGCCAAAAATCTTGGTTAAGCGCGCGCTAACCAATATGCCCCATTTCGATACAACACCGGAAATCTACTCTATTTTACAAGCCCCTAATGGCCAAAGCCCACGAAAAATGGTAAATGATCGTTAACCAGAATTCGATCGGCCATGCTCAACGCATGACCGAAACTAGGGAGTTGTTAACCATGAAGACCCTTTTATTTACTGGCGTTGCGGGTGTTTTGGCCATCGCATCGGGATCAGCCAGTGCCGCTATCGACTCGCCTTCCAATGCTGTCGCGCAGCCATTGATTGATCTGTCCTTCGCTTCCTCAACCGCGCTGGCGAGCCCGGCCGAAGGAACCAGATCCATGCCTCGCACGAGACATAGGGGCCAAATGAAAGCCCACCGCAATGTCGGAAGCTTTGTTCGCCAGGGTCGCGTCGGCTATGGCAACGGCTATCGCAGGCCATATCGCGGTTTCCGTCTGCCCCGGACCTATATCCAGCCCAGCTATTTCATCGGCAACTTCGGCTATTACGGATTGAGCCAGCCGAGCTTCGGTTACGGCTGGTCGCGCTATTATGACGATGCAGTGCTGACCGACCGCTACGGTGTTGTTCAGGATGCCCGCTACAATGTCGATTGGGATCGCTATAATCAGGGCTATCATGACGGCTATCGCGATGGTCAGGCGACCTATGATCCCGGCGTCTTCACCGACGATGATCGCGTGCTGTCCACCCCGTCCGCCTACAACAGCAACCCGTCGACCTATCAGGGCGAATGGGAAGGTGCCTATCGCGAAGACGGCAGTTATCAGGGCGACTGGCAAGGCACATACCGTGATGCCGAGGGTCGGGTCTATCAAGGCGAATATTCCGGCACATTCATCGGTGATGCAAATGTGGCTCCCCATTGGGGAGCACGCGCGGATCAGAACGCCCGCCCGGAACATTATGCCCCCTATCCGAATGATCGCAGAGTAGAGAACGAACGCTCCGAAGAACTGGCCTATCTTGAACAGTGTAAGAAGAGCAGCGGTATCGGCGGTGCCATTGTTGGCGGTGCCATTGGTGCATTTGCCGGCAACCGTATCGCGGGTCGCGGAAATCGCCTGGGCGGATCACTGATCGGCGGCGGTGTCGGAGCGGTTGCGGGAGCCGCTATTGACCAGGGATCCGATCGATGCCGCAAGCTGCTCAAGCAGCATGGCTATGACAGGCAGGAAACCCGGCAATATCCGGACCACCCGCCGGTTCGCCATCATCGGCCACAACCGCCCCAAACCTATCCGGCCTATCCCAGCGGCTGGAACGGTCATTATGCTCCGGCTTATTATTATCCGCAGGCACAACCCGTGGTGACCACGATTGTCATCCAATCCGCCCCGGTTACGACCACCACGACAACGACCTATATCGAAGAGGAAGTCGTCTATTCCAAACCGGCTCGTAAAAAACGGTGGAAACCGGCCGCGAAAAAAGTCTGGAAACCGGCACCGAAAGCTGCGCCGCTAAAGGGCTGCCAGCAATCACGCTGTATGTACGACTGACAATATCACCGATTGAAAAAAGCATGCTGACCCCATTCGGTCAGCAGGCTTTTTTTGTTTGGTTCATGGCAGATTATGTCAGGCCGGAGATTTGGCCTTGAGTTGCCCGGCGGGTTCATATCTTTGCCAACCGTCCGGACCAAGCTGTTCTATCGGCCTATATCTGACTTTATATTCCATCTGCGGCGATCCATCGACCCAATAGCCCAGATAAACATAGGGCAGTCCGGCGGCCTTCGCGCGCATGATGTGATCCATGATGATATAATTGCCCAGACCGGTCCGTTCGCCATGCTCGGCATCGAAAAAGCTGTAGATCATCGACAGGCCATCACCTTGTTGATCGGTCAGACAGGCGCCGACCAGACGCCCCTTGCTACCGTCCTGGGTCGGCTCCCGATATTCAATCACAAAGCTTTTGACCGGCGATTGCTCGACCATGTCGGAATAATCCATCTCGTCCATTTCAGCCATGCCGCCGCCGGGATGGCGTTTGGCGAGATAATCCCGAAGCAGTTGATATTGTTCTTCCGTCGCCCATGGCTCACAGGCTTCGACGACCAGATCCTGATTGCGCCGAATGAGCTTTCTCTGCGTTCCGTTGGGACGAAATTCGTCAGCGAGAACGCGAACCGAGACGCAGGCCTTGCAATCCAGACAACTGGGACGATAGGCTACATTCTGGCTCCGCCGGAAACCGATCCGGCCGAGCGCATCATTTAATTCTTCGGTATGCGGGCCGTTGAGTTCGGTAAAGACCTTGCGTTCGCTTTTTCCCGGCAAATAAGGGCACGGGCTGGGATTGGTTACAAAAAATCGCGGAAAGCGAACGGGTGCAGTCACAAGGCCAGCCTTTTGTTACATTTTCAAGAATCAACAACGGCAATATGCAATGCAGGGAACTAAATGAAAAGGTGATTTACCACGTATTTTCATATTGGCACGGCCGGGCCATATTTATAAAAAAACGGGGCGAAAATCGCCCCGTTTTCAAATTAGTTTCGTCAAAGCTCAGGGGCTTGTTGGATCGTCATCATCGTCAGCGATGATGATGATGCCAGCGATAACCGCTGCTGCTGCCAGAACAGCAATCAGGATGCCATTGCTACCTTCAAGCTTTTCTTCCGAAGAAGAAACGCCACCGACACGCTCAACAGCAGGTGCTACGCTATTTGCAGCTTGAGCCGCGACGGGAGCCGCGATCAAAGACACTGCGGCAACGCCAGCAGCCAATTTACCAAAATTCATAATCATACTCCAATTATTCAATTTTCAAAGGCTGAAAGCTCAACGACCAATCTTTCGTATACCCTTGCGTTTTGCGGAAAATCTTCATTACATCCGTCTTTTCTGCTGGACAAGCGTAACCCAAATCATCGTAGTTTACAACTGCTACGCCAGAATAAATCCTCATCTTGCCTTATTTCCGAACCATATAACCGAGTTTCATGGCTGTTGAACAAACACCGGGCGGCCCGCTAGCCAGGTCTGGAGAACTTGTACATTCCGGATTTGCGAGGGCGTAGCGAGCAGGATATCCTGGTCAATAATCAGGAAATCCGCTCTTTTTCCGGGTTCCAGGCTACCGAGACGATCTTCGGCGAAAGCAGCATAAGCTGCTCCATTCGTATAAGCCTGCCAGGCTTGCTCGCGGCTGAGCCGTTCCTCTGGCATCCATCCGCCAAACGGCTGCCCGTCAGCATCCTCGCGGGTAATGGCAGCGCCAAGCCCGGCAAAGGGATTGGACGATTCGACCGGAACGTCGGTGCCAAACGCAATTTTTGCACCCGAATCCAGCATTGATTTCCACGCATAGGCGCCGCGCAAACGGTCTGGACCAAGACGGGCCTCCGCCATCAGCCGGTCGGACGTCTGGTGCACCGGCTGCATTGACGCAATGATTCCGGATGCCGCGAAGCGATTGAGGTCGGCGGGATCGACAATCTGGGCATGCTCCACCCGCCATCGACGATCCCCTTTATATGTCTCCCGCAATTCCTCGACCGCAGAAAGGACTTCATCATTCGCCTTGTCTCCAATCGCATGCACCGCAATCTGGAATCCGTCCATCGCCGCCCGGCTCATCTTGTTCTTGAGCTGCGCCGGAGACAGCCTGGCCAGTCCACTTTCGTCAGGCTTGTCGGCATAGGGCCGCTTCAACAAAGCCCCGCGCGATCCCAACGCACCGTCGATATAGAGCTTCACGCCGGCCAGCTTGAGACGATCATCATACAGCCATGGCGATGGACCAGGACCGCCGATAGCGATCATTTCGTCAATGCCCGAGGCGTAGGAAACAATCCGGATTTTCAACTGCCCCTTGTCCCCTGCCCTGCGAAAGCTTTGCCAATCGTCCATCGAGGTACCCATATCGGCAATAGACGTGACCCCGTTGGCCAACAATATTTCCTGTGCCTTGCTCAGCGCGATATCTCTTTCCACCGGTCTCGGCACCGGAATGGACTGCTCGAACAGACCGATAGCAGCATCGACAAAAATACCGGTCGGCTTGCCACCAACTTTCTCGATGGTTCCACCTCTCGGTGACTTGGTCGCCGCCGAAATTCCAGCCGCCGTCATCGCCGCGCCATTGACCCAGACAGCATGACCGTCCACCCGGGCAAGATATACCGGACGGTCCGGAACCACGGCATCAATTTCCGCAGCGGTCGGGAAACGGCCCAGCCCCCATGTTTCCTGATTCCAACCGTTGCCGAGTATCCATGGCCGGTTCGGATTGTCCGCCGCATATTGTCCGATTTTCGCGAGCGCCTCGGCTAGTGTTCTGGTGTCGGACAGGTCCAGCGTCAGCGCAGCAAAACCCATTTCCATGACGTGGCCATGGGCATCGAAAAATCCCGGAATGAGCGTCTTGCCCTTGCCGTCAAACTGGAAATCGACATCCTTCGGTCGCTTGTCCCGCCGGTCCAGCAATTTTTTGACCCTGCCGTCATCATCAACCACCATCGCGGCAAAGCGGATGACCTTGCCCTCGCTGTCCAACGTCATTCCGTTTACATTTTCGATGAGACTATCGGCATGCGCCGCAAAAGGCGTGGACAACAGGGCCATGGTGATGGCGGCCAGAGCGACGCTGCGATTTTTCGTCCAACAAACCATATAGCCCACCTTTGATTATTTTCTTTTCGGAAGACGCGAGACCAATGAACTCGTGTCATTGCGTCCGCCACCTGCGGCTTGCACTTCTGCATAAAACTGGTCGACCAGCGCAGCCACCGGAAGGGTTGCGCCATTGGTCCGGGCCTCTTCAATGGCCAGTCCCAGATCCTTGCGCATCCAGTCGACGGCAAAGCCGAAATCAAATTTGTCCTGCGCCATCGTCGCCCAGCGGTTGTCCATCTGCCAGCTTTGCGCTGCGCCGCCGGATATTGCTTCATGCACTTTATCGAGGTCCAGCTGGCTGGCCTGGGCAAAGCGCAGCGCTTCTGACAGACCTTCCAATACTCCGGCAATCGCAATTTGATTGCACATCTTGGTGGTCTGCCCGGCACCGCATTGTCCGACATGTACGATGCGCCCGGCATAAGCGGACATGATCTGTTCGGCCGCGGCAAAGGCCTTTTCGCTGCCGCCGCACATGATCGACAATGTACCGTTTTCCGCCCCGGCCTGACCACCGGAGACCGGAGCATCGACAACGTCGATGTCGCGGCCTTCCGCCTCGACCGACAATTGCCGCGCAATACGCGCGGATACAGTGGTGTGATCAATGAATAATGCTCCCGGCGCCATCGTAGAAAAGGCGCCATCGCGGCCCATGGTTACCGAGGCGAGGTCATCATCATTGCCCACGCAGGTGATTACGATCTTCTTGTCTTCGGCCGCCTCGGCGGGATTTCCGGCAACAGACCCACCATGTTCCGCCACCCAGTCTTCGGCCTTCGATCTTGTCCGGTTATATACGGTAAGTTCGTGCCCCGCCCTTGCCAGATGTCCTGCAATGGGCCCACCCATCAC
>Ga0209345_10004010_pt1 | contig 14587 bp, 6 predicted proteins | sample Cruoilmetagenom7_FD_187294 | JGI IMG/M metagenome (GOLD analysis project Ga0209345, IMG submission 187294) | Oil polluted marine microbial communities from Coal Oil Point, Santa Barbara, California, USA - Sample 7 (SPAdes) (version 2) | ecosystem: Environmental > Aquatic > Marine > Oil seeps ... | reverse complement strand
GAAATAGCAAATGATATCTCCAAAGGAATTGACTTAAAAGAGGCAAATATTCCGCTAGAAAAGCAAGTGGCAGCTGCTTGTGAAATGTTAGGTTTAGATCCAATGTATGTTGCTAATGAAGGTGTTTTTTTAGTGGTTGTTGATTCAAGTATTGAACATGAAGTTTTAGAGTTAATGAAAAATCATAAAAAAGGAATAAATGCAGCTGTAGTTGGTGAAATTACAAATGAACATCCCAATAAAGTTGTCATGGAAAGTTTAATTGGAGGAAAAAGAATTGTGAGTCCGTTAGTTGGAGAACAGTTACCAAGGATTTGTTAATTAGAGATTGTCCAATAAATACCAATAATAAAAGCAAATAAACCACCCGCCAAGCGAATACCTTTAAAAAAGGATTCGTTATGGTCTTGTTTAGAAAAGGTTGAAATTCTACCAATTACCATTGCAAAAGAAATCATTGCAATTAATGTTCCTATTCCAAAGCCAACAATATACTTTGTTGAATCTATTTTTGAAGTAAATCCAATTACAGGCAGAAATAATAAAAAATGAGCAACACCTGCTAAACCATGTACAAAACCCACAGATAAAGAAGCTATAATTCCTTGTTTTAACTTTGGATGCTTATGGTCATGTTTTTTTTCTGAATTATGAAGGTGTTGATGCTTGTGAATAATAGGGTTCTCTTTGCTATGCACATGAATATGTTTATGATTTTTTTCGTCTTTAAAAATTCGAATAAAAATCCAAATACCCAGTAAAATTAAAATAATGCCTACAAATTGTTCACTGTGTTCTGATATTCTTTCAATAGGAATTAAATCTTTAAAAAATAAAAATAAAACACCAATAGATAAAATTCCTAATAAGTGGCCTATCCCCCAAAAAAGACCAACTTTCCAAGCTTTCTTTTTACTTTCAATGGCAAAAGGAGTTACCGCTGCTAAATGATCTGGGCCTGAAATTACATGCAGCATGGCTGCAATAATACCTGCAAATAAAGGAAATGTTAACTCCATTTAAATAGGAAATTTTAAGTACTAAATTTACAAAATAATAAATAAAATAACTCTTGAAATAGGAATAAAATAATCCGAAATTTTATTTTTCTTATATTCGCAATTAAAAATTTATTGTTAATACAATGAGCCTAAAATTCAAGACATTTCTTATTATTTCTCTTACTTTTTTTAATGGTTTATTTGCTCAAATACAGGAAACTAAAACCTTAAAACATACACACTCTTCAATTGATACTAATTTTTTTCACCTAAAAAATAATGGTGGAATGGAACAAAACAGTTTCACTCATATGACACAAGACGCTATGGGGCAAATGTGGTTTGCAACAAAAAATGGATTGATTAGGTTTGATAGCAAAAATTATTTTGAATATAAACATAATCCTAAAAATCCACGTTCAATAGGTGGGAATTTTGTAGAACGTGTTTTTGTTGCTAAAAATGGAAGTATTTGGGTTGGAACAGAACCAGCAGTATTAAGTAAATATAATGTTGATACTGATGATTTTGAAACTATACCTGGAATTGAAGGTAAAAGAATTAAAGATATTAAAGAAGATGTGGATGGACTATTGTGGATAACAAGCGATCAAAACCTTTATAGTTATAATGATAAAAACAAAGATTTAAAAACGTATTCTTACAAAAAAAATGTTGGTTTTGATAGACTACTAATAAGTTCTGAAAATAGGTTTTTTATCACTACTAATGAGACATATTTTTTAGAATTCAATCCTACTAATGGATCATTTAAAGAAATCCAAATTATTAAGGAGTCTGAACGTTTATTTACAAGAAAAACGGCAACTTATAGCGCATATTTATTTACTGAAGATTATCAAAAAACAATTTGGATTTCCACTCCGTTTGGTTATTTAGTGCAATTCAATCCAGAAACAAACAAATTAAAAAAGTTTGTTTATGAAACGGAATGGAAATTTGCAGACAGATTAACAGTAATGTTTATTTTGGAAGATAGCAAACATAATTTGTGGTTTGGAACATGGTTCAATGGATTGTATAAAATAAGCCAAAGTAGAGAAACTATTACTCGGCTTATGCCCGAAGAAAATAACCCCAATTCATTATCAAATTCAATAATTCATTCTGGGTTTCAAGATAAAGCAGGTTATTTATGGTTTGGAACTGAGTTTGCAGGAATTAATATTTTGAGGAAAAATAAAAAATTTAAAATAACTTCTTACAATTCCAAAGACCTAAATAGTTTACCATCTGTTGCATATACGGCAGCCATTAAAGATGTTAATAATAGAGTCTGGATTGGTACAGAAGGAGAAGGTTTGTATTATTTTGATATTGATAACCCAAACAACTTTTATAAAAGCTCAACTATTATTGATAAGGATACTCAAGTTTATTCATTAATAACAGCTTCAAATAATTTTTTGTGGATTGGTACAAATAAAGGGTTATACAAATACAATCCAAGAACAAAAAAAGTAAGTACATATCTACATAATAAAGACGATTATAATAGTATTATCAATGGTGCTGTAATTGCTTTGGAGGAAGATAAGAGTGGAAATATTTGGATAGGTACACCAAATGGATTAACAAAATTTGATATTGCCAAAAATAAATTTTACCGTTTTTCTAATGAGAAAGACAACCCTAAGAGTTTAAGCAATAATATTGCGAGAGTAATTCATGCTGATTCTAATAATGATTTATGGGTTGGTACTTTTGATGGTTTAAATAAATTTAACTCAAAAACTGGAAATTTCACCATTTTTAAGCATAGTTATGAAGATAAAAATACCATAAGTGCAAATAGAATTAATAGTATTCATGAAAAAGATGGTATACTATGGATTGGTAGCTATGGAGGTGGTTTAACTGAATATAATTTTGAGACTAAAAAATTCAAAACATATTTAAAGGAAGATGGCTTACCTGATAATAATGTTAAAAGTATAACTAATATAAAAAATAATCTTTGGTTATCTACGACTAAAAATATCATCAAATTCAATCTAGCAACAAAGCAATTTATTAATTATAATTATTCTGATGGGCTTGAAAACTCAATGTATGTTGAAAATGTAGGGCTGCAAGATTTAGAATTTTATTCAGACTTTGCTTATACAGATAAGAACAATTATCTTTATTTTGGAGGTATGTCTGGAATCACAATTTTTCACCCAGATAGCCTACAAAATAACAATTACAAACCTCCAATTACCATAACTAAATTTTTGGTTAATGGTAAAGCGAAAAAGATACCATCAGATAAAGAAATTACACTTAAAGCAAATCAAAATCATTTTGAAATTGAAATCGCAACGTTAAATTTTATACAACCTGAAAAAAATAAAATTGCCTACTTTTTAGAAAATAAAGATAGCAGTTGGCAGTTCAATAATTCAAACTTTGAAATTGAATATGTTGATTTACCTAGTGGAAATTACACATTTCATTATAAAGGAGCAAACAATGATGGAGTATGGAATGAAACTATACAACCAATAACCATTATTATATCAGAGCCATTTTATAAAACAACATTTTTCTATAGCACTTTGCTTGCAGCTGTGTTGTTATTAATGGGGATATTCATTGGGCATAAATATTATATAAAACTACAAATAAAGAAAGATAAAAAAGCTCTTAGGTATAGCACTTCAAATCTTACTAGTGAAAAAGCCAATGCTATTAACGAAAAACTAATAAAATATCTAAATAATCATGCGCCATATTTAGAAGCAGATTTAACATTACATAAATTAGCTCATTTAATTAAAAGTAAGCCTCATTACTTATCACAGGTAATAAATCAAATTCATAAAAGTAGCTTTCAAGAATTTATTAACACGTATAGAATAAAAGAAGCTAAAAAACTACTAATTGAAACTCAACTAAAAATTGAAGCTGTTGTTTATGATTCAGGTTTTAATTCAATTTCTACGTTTAATGCAGTTTTCAAAAAAGAAACTCAAATAACACCTTCTCAATTTAGAAAGCAACATGTAAAATAGTTTATTTTACGTTATCGCATCAAAAAACTTCCCAAATTATAATTTCGGCAATTTTAAGCATATTTAAATTTATTGATTTTTAGTTAGTTACCTATAATCGTTACTGTAATTATAACTCCTTAAGCATTTTTTTAAAATACTTCTGAAATTTGATTTCAATAGAAATTATTGAAAATAAATAAATCATGCTATATAATTCACTTCACGCTATATGAATAATACAAGTATTTTATCCGTAATGAAATATGCAATTTTTTTACTTTTAATTAGTATTTCATTTAAAATATATTCTCAAGAATCTAACCCTTTTGTAAAGTTTAATGGAACCATAAGTTTGTCTTATGAAAACTATTCTTTTAGCGAAGAAAATTACTCATCATTTAGAGCTAGATATCCTGGAAGTTTATTTCGTTTTTCAGCAAATACAACTTTTCAAATAGGAGAATATCTATCAATTCCAATGGGCATTGATTTTAGTAATCAAGAAACAACTTATAATTTACCATCACTTCCAGAAGAAGGTTTCTTTAACTATATTCAAAACCCAAGAAACAATATTCATATTAACCCTACATATAAATGGATTAATGGTAAGTTAGGTTCACATACACCTATGTATTCTGAATTAACAACCGGAGATATTCAAATTTTTGGAATTGGCTTTGATATAAATCCTGGAAAATTTATCTTTTCTATGAGTTATGGAAAATCACAACATGCTATTGAACCAGATTTATTATTAAATATACCAGGAGCTTACAAGCAAAATTTGTTAACTACAAGAATTGGTTATGGGAAAATTAATGGTTCTAAAGTAACATTAAATTTAGTAAAAATTAAAGACGATGTAAATTCTGTAATTGAAGAACCATTAGGATTTAAACCAAAAGAAGGGATAAGTATTTCTCCTTATGTTGAATTAAAAATAACAAAAAATTTACGGCTAAAAACTGAAACAGCGCTATCAATTTTCACAGAAAACTTAACGGCAGATGCTGATTTAATTGATGATGGCATTATTAACGGCTTAAACTCGTTTATGAGCATTAATAATTCAAGTGTAATGGATTATTCACATTTAACAAATTTGCAATGGACAACTGACAATGTAACGCTTGGTGGAGAAGTAAAATATATTGGCCCTGGTTTTATGCCTGTTGGATACCGGAATATTGAAAATGACATTATTGATTATAAATTAATATCTGGATTTAAATTACTCAAAAGAAAATTGATTATAAATGCTATTATTGGACAACGAACTAATAATATAAAAGAGACCAAATTAAATAGAAATAAAAGATTTATTGGTAATCTTAATCTCTTGGCTCAGCTATCAGAAAAATTCACATTAAACACAACATATAGTAACTTTGGATTTAGAAATAATGCAATAGATGATGCTTTACGTATAGAAATGGTAAACAACTCATTTTCTATTACGCCCACATATCAAATAAGGTCAAAAAAAGCATTTCAACAAGCTTCAATTACAGCAAGCTTTGATCAGTTTAATCAATATGATGTGTTTTCAGATGCTGATATAAACACAACAAATAATAGTTACAATGCGAACTATTTAATTTCTTTCATTAAAAGTCCACTAAACTTAGGAGTAAACTTCATGTATTTACAAAATAAATCAGAAATAAGCGACTTAAATCTAACCAATTACAGTGTTAATTTAGGTTATAAATTTTTAGAAAAAAAATTGAGTACAAGTATGTTTATTACATTAATGAATATGAAACGAACTGAATTTACAGCAGATAACAGACTTAATATTAGAGCAAAATTCAACTATAAAATTAACAAAGGATTTACTATAAATATGAATTATAATTTAAATAATAATAAATACGGTTCATACAGACCAGATGCCATTACAAGAGAGCATAAAATTCAAATATCAATAATTAAAAAAATATAATTATGAATCAGTTTATAAAATCCGTTATTTGTTTATTTATTCTATTAAATAGTGCTTTTATTTTAGGGCAAGTACAGGTAACTTTTAGTGTAGATTCAAGACCTACTCCTCAAATATCAGAATGGGAAAACAGAAATGAATTAGCAATTTTAACAGTAACAAACACCAGTGAAAAAGATGATGGTCTTGAATATAAAATAGATGCTAAAATTTATATTGATGGCACTTTAATTGCTGAAACAAGATTGGGTGATATGCCAATTCTAAGTCTTCCTTTTGGTACAGAAACATTTTTTGCTGATGCAATTATACCATACAATGCACTTACAATTCATGATGTTGAAGCGAGTAGAAAAACCATTACAAGAACAGGTTTACTACCTGCAGGGTTTTACACTTTTTGTGTTCGGTTAATTGATATGCAAGGAAATGTGATTTCATCTCCACAGGAATCTTGCAGGCAAATGGTTATTACAGATTATCAAAAGCCTGAACTAATTTACCCTATTAATGAAATTGAAATCCCTTCAAATTTAGCGCCAAGTATTATTTTTAGATGGTCTCCAATTTCACCACCGCCATCAGGTCAAGACGGTATAAAATATTTGTTAGCTGTTACTGAAGTTCAACAAAAACAATCTCCAAGTCAAGCCTTTCTTTCAAATTATCCAATAATTGAAGAAGAAATAATGGGTGCAAATCAATTTTATTTTCCTTTAGATATTTCTTTGCCAGATAATGAAGACATACAATTAGTTTGGAGTGTAAAACCAATGATGTTAAATGACACACCTTATTATACAGAAAATAACGGATTTGTTCCAATTGGAGTTTTTAATATTAAAAATAATAACCCTTTTTCAAACGATGGTTTTACAGTTTTAACCGATATTCCATTAATGGAACTCGCTGATGAGCAAATTGATGACACACCTGGAACATTAGGAGAAGATGAATTAATATATGCAGGATTAAATGGTGAATTTGAAATTCAAGTTACAGAATTGAATGAGACAGATAGCACTTACACAGGTAAAGGTACAGCATATATTAATTGGTTAAAAGCCAGAGTTGAAGTGAAATTTCAAGGCATTACTGTAAATGCAGATAAAAGATTATTAACAGGAACTATAATTGCAGAAACCTATGAGGAAGTTCCTAATTACCCTCAAGAATGGGCTTTAGAAGCTGGTCTTAATAACCCGTGGACAAATAATGCGGTTTCTCAATTAGTAAATTGGGTTGAATCAAGTGGTGTTAATTTACCATACAACGGTATGGAGGAATATGTTAACCCAGTTAAAATGCCTTTAGGTGTTAACTTAAATTCAGGGAATCAAGTAGCAATAACTGAAATTGTTTTTAAATCAAATAAATCTGAAATGAATGTTGTTGTTGCTAAAACAACACCACCAAGTTGGGGTGAAGAACAGTTAATTGGTTTTAAAGCATCTGAGATTGATTTTAGACCAAATTTTATTGATACAAAAGCAAACCGTATTGAAATAGTTGATGACTTATCAATTAATAATATTTTCAGTAATTTATCACTAACCTTTAAAAAATCAGGTGAAGATAGTACCGTAAATCCAGGGTGTTACATAGAATGGGAAAATGAAGAATTTACTGAATTTGGTATTGAATTAGACGCGCAATTTTCAAGAGATTGGGTAATACCAATACCTGATGATGGAACTTCTAAAACTTCATTAACATTAGCAACAGTTGCTTCTAATTGGGATGATTTAATAGTATCAGGTAGTTTTCCTAAATCAGAAATTGTAGGAGCTGGAGGAATTGCTGTTTTTGCAAATGAAATAACCTATGATATGTCTGATACTTCAAATGCTTCTAACATTGTTTTTCCAGAAGATTATGCAGAAACATCTGAACTGTTTAGAGGTTTTTTCGCAAAAAATGTAGAAATAACATTGCCAAGCGCTTGGGAAGTTAGTGAAGGTGTACAACCTGAAATTGCTGCCCAAAACTTGATTATTGACAATATGGGTATTTCAATGAAGGCAGATGTTAGAAATATCATGGATTTTAAAGAAGTAAGTATTGTTGATTTAACAGCAAGTATCAATCATTTTATTGTCGAAATTCAAGCCAACGAATTGGTTGAAGCATCCATATCAGGAAAATTAGCATTGCCATTAAGTGATCCTAGTATAAACGAGAACTTATTAGATTATAATGCATTATTTCATATGGCTCAAAATAGAGCAGAAGAAGATTATTTTCAGTTAACAGTTACACCTGGAACAATAAATGTAGATTTATTTAAAGGAACAATGAATTTAGATGAAACTTCAAATATTACAGCTTATGTTGATAAAAATAAAAAAACATTTAATATAGATTTAGATGGTGAATATGTTTGGGCTAATGTTGATTTAGGAAATACAATAGGTGAAGTTAGTCTTGATATGAATTTTGAAGATATTAATATTAATTATGACAGTAGTAAAAGTAATGATAAACTAACTTTTGATGCTGGTTCTTGGACATTTGCTAGTCCACAAAAAATGTTGGCAGGTTTTCCTATTACTATAGAAAATATTGCATATCGTAAATTACCATCAAGTGGTAACACTTGGTTAAAAGGTAGTTTAGATTTTGATGTTGTATTAGATTTATCAGAAAATGTAGCGGCGCGTACAAGTTTAGGTATAGAATCTTCAATTAATGATAAAAGAAGTGATAACGGATTTATTTTTAGTCCTAAATTTGATAAAGCAAGCATAGCTTCTGCTGAAGTACATGCAAATACGCCAGCAGTAAAAATAGATGGAGAATTACTATTTAGAAACGATAACGACCCCGTTTTTGGTAGAGGATTTAAAGGTGATATTCAAGCAAACTTTAAACCTGTAGGCATAACTACAACGGCATTGGTAGAATTTGGAAAAACAAATCATTTAAATTCTGGTGTAGATTATAGATATTGGAGAGTTGAAGCTGATGCAATTTTACCTTCGCCAGGAGTTGCTTTTTTACCTGGTTTAGCTTTTAGAGGTTTTGGTGGTGGTGCTTTTAAAAATATGGAGCCTAAATTAGAGAATAGTAAATATGTTTTTACTCCCAAAAAGAGTAGTTGGGGATTAAGAGCAAAAGCTATTATTGCAACAACACCTAAAGAAGAAATATTTAATGCTGATGTTGATTTATTAGGTCAATTTTCAGGAAATGATGGTATAGAACAAATTGGCTTTGGAGGCTCATTTTGGGTTGGAGCTGGGTTTGACTCTAGAGAAGATGCACAAGTAAATGGTGATATGAACATCAATTATAACTTTCCTCAAAAACATTTACAATTTTCTACACAAATTGATTTTACTTCAAGAGCTATATCAGCTAATAATGTAGGTTTTGAATTTGATTTAAATGGAAGAAGTAACAAGTGGTTTTTTAAATTTGGAGACCCTACAAACTTAAATACCGTTAGAATAAATGGTATTGGTGAGGTAAATGAATACTTAATGGTTGGTAATGATATTCCTACTCCACAAGGGTTCTCTAATAATTTTTCAGAAAGATATACAAACGTACTTGGTCACGCTCCTAGTTTTTCAGTAGGAAGTGGTGGTGTAGATACTAATGCTAGAACAGGAAAAGGTTTTGCTTTTGGTGCTAATTTTGGCTTTGATACTAATGGGGAAGTTAAAATATGGCAGGGTAGCAGTAACAGACCTCGAAAAGTTTATTTGTATTACGATGTGGCTGCAGGAGCAGAATTAAACTTATCATTAATGCAATATACAGGCTCATGTGCAGGATTTAGCCCTATGGGAATAAATGGTTGGAGAGCGAACGGAAATATTGGTTTATATGCTACTGCAGAAGCAGGAGTTAAAGCTTATCAAAAAGATGGGGATGAATATAGTTGGTCTCCTTTTAGAATAGCAAGTATTAAAACAGGAGCTTGGGTGCAAGGTCAATTTCCTAGACCAAGTTATGTAGCGGGTAGACTTGAAGGGAATGTAAGCGTATTAGGTATAAAAATTCCTTTTGATGTAAGATTTCAAACAGGAGAACAATGTAATTCGGGTACTGTTGATTTAGGTGAAGCTATTACACAGGGAAATGCTTTAGATGATATTGAAGACTCATTAATTCAGTATATAAACCCAAGTCAGGATAGAGATTTTCCTATAAATTCTCCGTTAGCAATAAAATACGCATTTACACCAGGTGAAGTTTTTGAAGTAACTGAGCAGCAAGCAGATGGAACTATATTAATTAGAACTTTTAAAATGGTAATAAATAATAATCTTGAGTTTTATAATAGAAATTCAAGTCATTATCAAAATGTTGAAACTATAGTAAATACAAATAGTTTAGGTGAATACCTTATTACAACTCCGCAAAGGGCAGATCCTCTTTTTACAGCAGATGATATAGCTGAAAATATTGAAACACAATTTGATGTTACAGATATGGGAATAGTAACTATGGAAAGTGGTATTGAAGGGCCTGCAGAAGTGGGTAGTGTAAATTCAGGGTTTTCTACTGTTTACCCAGTAGTGCTTCCTGCAGCAAATTATAACATTCCTTCAAATGCAACTTTTGGTAACGGAGCACCAATCACTAATGGTGGAGTTGGTGGTGGTATACCAAACATTGGTAATTTTAGAGGTAATGGACCAGATCCAATTAACGATGAAACGATTTTAGATTATTATAAAAAAGCTTCTACTAAGTTTACTAAAACAATTCAATCAAATGCTGAGGTTAATAATTTATTGTACAAAACTTTATATAGATTAGTTGCTGAAGCTAGACTTTTAGAACTTAAAAATGGCAATTGGAATACTGAAATTTATTCTAACTCTATTACAAAAGAATTTTGGACTGAAGATGATCCAAATCAGGTAAGTGAAGATACGTCACCTAGAAAGAAAATTTAAAAATTAATTCAATATTAATACAATGAAAAAAATTAAATATTTCATAATTAGCATACTAGGTTTAGTTTCTATGAGCATTTTTTCTCAAGAAAACGAAATGGATAGAAGCATACACACTTATGCAAGATATACTGAAAGCAAAGGTGTAGAACTACGAATTTTACCTGAAAATAAACATGTTTTAAAGGTAGGAATTACTTCAGGATTTATTATTGAAAGATCAGATTCAGATAATTCTAACTTTATAGAAATTGCAAGAACAAAAGCAATCTCTAAAACTGAATGGGAAACTTTAATTAATAATGAAACTGACTCTATTGCAAAAAAACAACTAGGAATGGTTCAGTTTTTTTATGAATCTTTAAATGAGGTTAGCGATACTAAAATTGCTTTAAATAGTGGTGTATCAGCATTAAGAGAACAAAAATCTAACCAAGATTTAACCAACATGATTCTTTTATTATCAGCATTGAAAAATGAAAAAATAGCAAATGCATTAGGGTTAAGTTATATAGATACTTCTGTAGAAGCAGGAAAAAGTTATCAATATAGAACACGATTAGTAAAGAAATCTGAAATTTATGATGTTTTAAGTCCATTGTTTAAAATTGAAGCTGTAAAAAAGGAGATTGACTATAAAAATTATTTTTATGTAAATCAAGGAGATTCTCAACTTGGTTTTTATTGGAGAGAAATACCAACAATGCATGGTTATGATATTGAAAGATCAGACAATGAGATTTCAAATTTTAAAAAGTTAAACAAGGCACCTATTTATATATTAAATGCAGGTAAAAACAAAGAATTTACAAATGGTTATTTAGATAAAAATTTAGAGAATTATAAAAAATACACCTATAAATTTTATGCATATTCTGTTTTTGGTGAAAGAGTACATTTATTTAAACTGACTAGCAATTCAATAGATTTAACACCACCTCCAACACCAAAATTAAATAAACCCAATCATAAAACTGAACATGAAATTGAGTTAAATTGGGAAATTGATGCTACTCCTGATTTAAAAGGATTTGTAGTTGCAAGATCAGAAAATAATAAGGGGAAATTTAACATTTTACATTCAAAATTATTATCTAAAAAAACTAGAAGCTTTAGTGATACAAAATTTGAAAAAGGAAAGCAACTATATTATATAGTTCAAGCAATTGATACGGCAAATAATGTTAGTTCATCTATACCATTTGCCGTAACTTTTATTGATTCAATTCCACCAGTAAAGCCTACAATTAAAATTGCTAAAATAGATTCTTTAGGTAATGTAGAGGTTGCAATAAATTTAAATAAAGAAAAGGATTTAATGGGATACCGTCTATTTAGAGCTAATAGTGATACCCATGAGTTTTCTGCAATTGATGAAGGTTTTATTGATGTTGATAGCGCAAATAAAACTGTTCAAACTATTTTTAAAGATGTTGTAACAATAAATTCCTTAACGCCAAATATATTTTACAAAGTAAAAGCATTAGACTTCAATTATAATCAATCTGATTTTTCAGATGTTTATATTGTAAAACGACCAGATAGTATTTCGCCTAGTACACCTGTATTTAAAAATGTAAAAGTTTTTGAAAATAAAGTAGAGTTAAACTTTTCGTTAAGTAAAAGTAAGGATGTAAATAAACATTTTATTTACCGTAAAATAGACGTCAATAAAGATTGGGAAGAATTAAACGAACTTGAAAAAGAGCAAACAAGTTATACCGATACTTCTGTTGAAAAAGGTAAAACGTATTATTATAGTTTAAGAGCTTTAGATAATTCTAATTTGTTTTCAGACTATGCGGTATCTGTTTATGCAAATCCTTTTGACAAAGGATTAAGGCCAAGCATCACAAATTTCACAATTAGCAAAAAAGAGAATGAGGTTACCTTAAATTGGGAATATGACAAAAGTGTAAAAGATGTTTACTATGTAATATTTAAAAAAGATGTAAAAGGTAAGTTAAAACAGTTTAAGCAAACTGTTGAAACATCATATATTGATTCATCATCTAAAAAAGGAACAGTTAGTTATGCTATAAAAGCATTTACAAAAGATGGAGGTCAATCTAAGTTAAGCGAGATAATAGAAGTTGAAATATAAGAAATTCCAATTCATTTAATACTAATAAGTTGAATAATTTTTATACTTATATTGCTTATAATACAAATAGTACGTTACATAGTATTGGAGTAACTAATAATTTAAAAAGAAGGTTTAGATTATTAAATTCGATACATAAATGTAATTGCAAACTTGTTTATTATGAAGAGTATGAAGGTAATTTAAAGGCAATTAAAAGAGAAGATGAATTAAACGCTCTGTCTGTAATTTCAATTAATAATTTAGTTGAAGAAAACAATCCTGCTTTAATAAATTTATTGGAAGACTCTATTTAGCAATAAACCATTTTAATTATTTAAAACTAAAAAACTCTTGAAAATCAAACGATTAACAAGAGTTTTAGTACAGAAGACGGGACTTGAACCCGTACGGGCCTTACAGCCCACTGGATTTTAAGTCCAGCGTGTCTACCAATTCCACCACTTCTGCATTGGTATTTTATATATTGTAGAGCGAAAGACGGGATTTGAACCCGCGACCCCCACCTTGGCAAGGTGATGCTCTACCCCTGAGCTACTTTCGCAGTCATATTTTCTTTAGAACGTACATTCAATCTCTCAAATGCGAGTGCAAATTTAAAATAATTAAACTAATTGCAAAGCCTTTTTTGAAAATTATTTTAAATATTTTTTTAATCAGCTAGCTATAAGGTTGTAAATCTCTAATAATAAAATATATTTGCAGTAATTTTAGTCAAATTTAACATCAGTAACTTCAAATTTAAGTCCAAAAAAGTGAATTTTTCAGCAATATTTAGCGATTTTAAACAATTAACAAAAGTAGGCTTATCACTTAGTGTCGTATTTTCTTCATTAGCTGGTTATTTATTAGCCGTTGAAGAAATTCAATGGTCAATTCTGGTTATGCTAGCTATTGGAGGCTACTTAATGGTAGGAGCTTCAAATGCTTTTAATCAAATAATTGAAAAGGATACTGATGCCTTAATGAAAAGAACAATGAACAGACCGCTACCAACAGGTAGAATGCACGTTTCAATGGCATTGGTTGTTGCAATTTCATTTACTATTGTAGGTTTAGCAATTTTATATAGTATAAATCCTAAAAGTGCTTTATTTGGCGCCATTTCCATTTTTTTGTATACAAGTGTGTATACTCCTTTAAAATCAATTACACCATTGTCTGTTTTTATAGGTGCAATTCCTGGTGCAATTCCATTTATGCTAGGTTGGGTTGCTGCAACCAATGATTTTTCTATAGAACCTGGAATGTTATTTTTAATTCAGTTTTTTTGGCAATTCCCTCATTTTTGGGCAATTGCTTGGTTGCAATTTGACGAATATAAAAAAGCAGGTTTCAATTTAATGCCAATGGGGCAAAAAAACAAAAAGGCAGTAATACAAATTATTATATATACAGTTTGTTTAATAGTAGTTTCAGTAATTCCTGTTTTAAAAATGACAGGAAGCTTTTATATTTACCCATTAACAGCAGTAATTTTAGTTGCATTAGGAAGTACAATGTTGTTTTATGCAGTTAAATTATATAAAAATCAGACAAATAAAGAAGCGAGACAATTGATGTTATCAAGTGTTTTGTATATTACACTCATACAAATAATTTACGTTGTAGATAAATTTTTACAT
>Ga0209345_10004008_pt1 | contig 14589 bp, 21 predicted proteins | sample Cruoilmetagenom7_FD_187294 | JGI IMG/M metagenome (GOLD analysis project Ga0209345, IMG submission 187294) | Oil polluted marine microbial communities from Coal Oil Point, Santa Barbara, California, USA - Sample 7 (SPAdes) (version 2) | ecosystem: Environmental > Aquatic > Marine > Oil seeps ... | reverse complement strand
CACCTGTTCCCATGCTGTTGCGCCCCAATTGTATGCATATGCCCCCCAGGTATCCCCATTTAAATTAACATAGCCATGCCATGTGACAGATACCGGAACACCATTACCTCCCACAGAAAAGATGTAATAGCAATCTGTTGTTCCCCCATTATCCTCAAGATCGTGAGTTACTCCGTCTAAAGCATGGGTGCTGTCTTCATCGTTGGCCTCGCTCAATCCTGTAGTGATAACAAAGCCATTAGGAGCTGCCACAGGAACAGTATTAATTGCAGCTGATCCACTTGTAAGATTTCCAATTTGCTCTTGTGTTGCTGGTGCAGCATCATCAGTATAGCCAGTGCCATCATACATATCCTCAAGATTTCCTGCGGCCGCAGAAGAAACTGTCCTTGCTTCAAATTCTGCGGTTATCGGGATATCATCAAGGTCAAGTTCCCCGGCATCAGAAATCGGCAAACCTCCAGCAGCATCAGCTGATGCTGCTGGCAATGCTGTGCCTGCTAATCCTCTTGTTGCGCTATAAGCTGAATCTATAAGTAAATTATTTATCCCTGCTGCCCTGAAACCAATCGTAGGGCCCCGCCAAGGTAATACACCTGTGCAAAATCCAGAGAACCAACCCATCCCTTCCGTATCATTATTTATACTTGCTCCGCCGGACGCCGGAATCTCTATTGAATACATACCATCGCCTTGATGAGTCCAATCATAATCCCCCGCAGTTGTAGGCGTTACCGCAGTCTGTGTGTATGCACCAGCAGTAGTAATAAAATTCCAGACTAAATCCATGCCTGCTTGATTATATGCAATTGAGATTTCACGAGTCTTAAAATCTGTGTCATCAGTCAATGCAAGAATATTAACAGGCACTTCAGATAACGCTATGTCTACATCCATATAAAAATCAGGCATTAGCTTCTCCTATTGTTGTGCATAATAATACCAAGGATTTCCTTCGTCCCCATCTTCGCCAAGATTTATATCTTCATATACATCGCTTATTAAAACCCTTGAAATTTCACCTTCATATACAGAACCAGTTGTACTTCTTGCTCCAATATACAAAGCTGTAGTCAGTAATTCACTAATGACAATATCGCTTTCATTCCCAGCAATAGAAGTAATATTCCATGAACCGCCATCAAGAGAAATTTTTATAGAATCATCAACACTCATATCCCAGGTTATGCGAATATCATAAAAAGTGCTATCCGTCGGCTCCCACAATAAATAAGAATTTATCTGATGACTGCTTTCATCCTGAATACGAAAATAAAGACGGGGAGAGCCAACATTTACATAAGTAATATAAAAATAATCAACTGCTGCTCCTGTGTAATATCCAAAAAGATGCTGACTATCCACCGCGTTACTATCAAAAAATAATCTTAATAAAATAGTGCCCTGATTAAAATCTAATACATCGTCACTACTTTGTTGCAATATTCCCGAACTTGCTGCAAGCCCTGTGATTGACATATAATCAGAATTCGCATCAAAATCAGTAGTGTCTTCACCACCATCTCCACCGCCAGCGCTCAAACCATTTCCAGCAATAGTCTCACCGCTATCAGCAGTAGTGTCGTCATACGTGCCTTCCCATTTAAAAATTTCAGCCATTTAAGGAGTTATTCCTATCGAAGTATTTGCATACCCTGCGACTTTTTCTAAATTCGTTTTATGAACCAAAAATTCTGTTTCATGGTTTTTATATAAACCATTCAAAGCCACATCAAAATCATCTTCAACTTCGATTATTTCCCTGCGCTCTAATTCAAAACATTTCCATATCGCTAATTCTTCATGTATCCCAAAGCGGTACACAATACTAAATGTTGCGCATCCTCTTACTTCATCCATTTGAGCCTCTTTAACAAAAAGCTTATCTGGCTCAGTTGCAAATTCTTTATACTTAAACATATTATATTTCCACAAATTTATATTTTCTATCCCTTTTAATTCTTTTTTAAACGACTATTTTTCTTAACAGGTGAAGCTGGACAGGCTTCTCCTCTTTGTTGCCTTTTACCTTTTGTAGAAGTTTGCTTTTGCAAACTATCTTTAAAAGGGCCGCTTCCATCACGCTTAGCTCTCTGTTCTTTTCCCATGCTCTTCCTCTTCCAAATTTATTTATCCTTTATCAATAATCCCAATAAAGTCAATAACGCTGAAGATATTAAAGCCAAAATCTCCGTTGGAACTTCAAATCCATAAAGCGCAGTAAGATAAGTAATCATCGCGATAACTCCGGCAACTGAACTTTTCGGATTCGCAAAAATCCTACCTAAAATATCATTCCAAAGCTTTTTAAAAAAATCCATATCAAACCTCCAAATTTAATTTTTTATAATCAAAATATTTATCCGGCTTTGTTGATGTTATTGTAACAGGCCCGACATCAGGATAACGCTTTCTGATATAATCCGTAGTTGTCGTGACTGTTTTAACAACCTGCGCCTGTGGATAACACATACAAGTATGCGTTACCGGCGGCGGAGAAATGCCCATCCAGTTTAATGGCCTATAAATAGGCGCTCCACATTTCGGACAGTGACCTACTATTCCTGCTATTATTCTCATTGTAATTCAACCTGTTCACGTTCATCCCACATAAAATTTATTTTCATCTAATTTATGATCACCGCACCAATCCATTTCAAACACCACCGGATAACCATTCATGGTTGGAGCATGTCTTCTGCATCTGCCAATAGGCACAGTATTCTTACTCCTCTCATCTTTAATTTTTTCGACGTACCACACACAAGTCAAACAAAACATTCTTTTATTCCTATGTCTCCAGGGATCATTATCCATTGAAATATTACTCCCTTTAAATTGTTCTTATCATTTCAATAATTCCAACTGAAATAGTTGCAGCAGTTATCATTGATATCCCGGCAACCCAATAAACAAATTTTCTTATATCTCGTATCTCTTTAGATAAACTTTCAAATTTACCCTCCATGTAGAAATATAATTCTCTATTTGTTTCAGGCTCTTTACTCATTTCTTTCCTGCCTGTCATCATGTAATTATTTTAAGATATATTTATAATATTTGTTATACAAAAAACAATTGTGATTTGTGCATAAACCGGCGAGGCTGCGTCATAGGTTGGTTCAGTTATACTTAACGGTTCACAACCTATGTAAGCCTTTCTATTAAATTCAACTCCATGGGCATCTGTTCTAATTATTTCACAATCTTTTACTTCATTATTATCAAAAAAACTTTCAAAAAAACTTAAAGTATTTGTATTTCTTTCTAACTTATAAATAACAGTTATTTGGGGAAATTTTTCTATACCCGATTGCACATCCCTTATTCTTCTAAAAGAAGGAATTTCAACCACCCTCTTTTCCCTCAAAATTTCTGCCACACTAACAAGGCCGGGAATTTCAACACCATCCCACTTAATTCTTTTCTTTTCTACCATTTCATTTGTTTGCATTTAAAACCTCCTTAAATTAACCGAGTAGCATTAAACCAACACCTATTTTGATCGAGCCAGCAGGTGATGGATATGTAAACCAAGAATCTAAATTTCTTTCTCCAAGTTCTATATTAGCTTGTGGATTATTTATCAAGTCAGCCTGTACTTGATAATGATCACTCTCTTTTGTCGCTTCTCCCGTAGATATATCTAAAGTTTGTCCAAAGGTTTCTCCTTCAGGAACATTACCAGTAGAACCTCGCTCCCATAAATTCTGTAAAAAATTTACAATGGCCGTTCTGCTTGACTGAATTCTATCCAAACTATTAGGTTCATTTAAAGAATCTTTTAACGAATCTTTTATAGAAATTTTTATAAACTCCCTCATAAAAATACCATTACCATATAAAAATTCTTTTGTTGTTGAACCTGTGAAAAAGCTTTTCAATACAAACCCTGATCCTGATACAAATTGCGTTATATTAATGCCGGCATTAGCTAAATCAGTTCTATCTAAATCATTTAAAAATTGATCTCCTACAATACCGGTTATTCCATAAATAGGAGTAGCCGTCACCGCTGGAATCCAGTGTATACCTAAAATGCCCGCACTTCTTACCCAAAGTCCCATAATATGCGCACAAGAAGGAATTTTTCTTTTTGGTGCATTAGTAGAAAATGAAAAAGGATCATTTTTTTCGTACCAATTCCCTATAAGTATTCCTAACACATCATCACTTCTTTGAAAATTATTTCCAATTGTAATTAGTTGAGATTTACTTTGATCTTCCGGTAAGTTATAGATCCATTTAGGCGTATCGTTTCTACTTTTACAATAAGTTTCTGCTGCTTTTTGAATACCGGAATCTGTCGTTTCTACATTACATAAAATTCTCACTGGATCATCATCAAAAGAAATTAAATCAAAACTCCACTGCGCTATTGTAGTTGGTGATGTACCATTTGCACCCGAAGCTAAATAAGCGACAGAACTGACATCTGCTGGAAAACTTTCGTTTAATGTGCTTGCACTTTCTAAATCTGTAGCTTTTATCCATTGAGAAACAGCAAAAACATTTTCTACAAAATAATCAGTAACTTCTGACTCCATTGTGCACCAAACTTTACCTAACTCAGCATTAACTTCTGTCACGATACCTGATAAAGATTGTCTCCATGTCTTTAATTGAAAACCTATCACAGATACAACATCATCAACATCAGCGTTAGAAGTCGCATGAATAACGTCTGTAAAATTAATTTGTCCAGTGGATTCATCGATAGAAAGTACTTTTTTATGTACGGTTACAGGAGCTCCACCTGTAATTTGCATTTTAATAATGTCACCAATTTTTACATCGGAAACACTATCAACAATTACAAAAGTATCCGCTGCCGTTCCAGCCGTTTTTATAGCAGTCACAAACCGATCACCATTTTCTATCGTATACCCTGTTCTATTTCCAGATATACTATAATCAAGTTCAAGCTCATAAGCAGAATCTAACTGTAATGTATCTAGAGGAGACGAGGCTTGATCATCTAAATTGATTGTTGCTGCAACGCCATCAAAAGCACTTCCATCATTACCTACATGAGATTTAACAAATAATTTTGCATCTACACCGACAGCATTATCAAAAAATCCTTGTGCACCATCCCAACCGTAATAGGTTGATATATTATTTTGACCAAAGATATTGCTTAATTCTTCAATAGTCCTTACTTGAAAAGTTTTTTTGTAACGTCTTTCAAAAAAACCTATTAATCCCCCTATTAAAAAATCCGACGGTTCTATGGTCTTACTTTTTTTAGTCGGTAAATTTTCATTATAAATTCCTTGCCTTCTTAAATTACTCATTATTAACCTCCTTTATAACAAATTTCTTTTTTATAACTTCAGTAAAGTCTTTATGACTTAAAAGGTTCGCAGAAATCTTTTTTGTTTCTCTACCTTTAAAAATTATAATTGTTCTACCTAAATGTAAATCAAAGCTTCTGTTTTCTTTAAAAGTAAGCAAAACTTCTAAAGAAGGTTTGAACGTATTTAAATCTTTTCCAACTTTTTTCCCTTCTTCTGGACAAGAGGGAAAAGGAATTTCTTCTAAAGACTGATGTTTACTTTTCATTATAGTACTCCTTGATTTATTAAAATCGCGTCAAAGTTAATTTCTATTGTAGGTTCAAGGGCAGTTTCTATATGTAAATCTTCCCTTATGATAACATTAACTGGATATTGAATTTTAGGAATTATATCTACAACATCGTCAGGATACATTTCAACAACTGCACCAACAAAATCTATAAAACCTTTTCTTCCATTTATCCAAAGAATTTTTTTACTGAGAAAACTTCTAACAATGTTAGATATTTCCCCTAATAATTCCCATTCCTCTATAACTTCACATGTAATATTCAACTCCCAATTAAAATAATCACCGACATTACTTTCTTTAAAAGAACCGTTAATTTCTAAAGGAACGATAAGTTTGTCTAATTCATTTGTAATATATAATTTTTCTGGTGCAAATCCCCATACAGTAATAGAAGGTAAAACAATTTCTTTTTGTGTCGTTCCAAATTCTACTGGATAATAAATAAAAACATCTGCATCAGTATAATTATAAAGTAGGTTATCGCCATCATACAAACCAGAAAAAGAAAATCGTTTTGCACTATCTTTAAATTTTATATGGTGTATTTCACTATTGACACCGTCACTAATTTTTATTACAAAATATCTATCTAAAAAAGCAACTGATTCAACAAACTCTATAAACGTATCTCCAATAACACCGGTTATTTGCCCAATATTTTTTAAATCAGTAAAAGCAACTTGCTCATATTCTATTTGTTCTTTTATAGCCTGAAAAATATCTAAAGGAAGAATAAATTTACTTATTAAAAAATAAGACATTACTACAAAGTCCGTATTTGAATGTAAACTAATCAACCTTATTCTTTCCATTGAACTTATATCTTTTATATTCAATCTAATCCAATAAAAAGTTTTATAAATGGGAACGTAAATTTCTTTACTTTCACCCAAATTTATTTTATAAGAATAATCATTCGCATTTATATGATTGTCTTTACCATTATTCTGTGAATATATCCAAAATATTATTTCATTATAATCTGTTAAATCTTCTGTATAGATTTTTTCTACATAACTATTCAATGCTTCAAATTTAAATATTAAAGAGGCCGTATTATTCCCTGCTATAAACTCCTTAATTTGATTTAATCCATGTATAGACGCTCCATCGTACCCTGTCCATCCTGTCACTGTATTTAAGTTGTCTATAACCTTTTTCATTGGATAGATTCTTTGTCAAATTTTTGTAAAATATCTAAATATTTTTGTTTTCCAGTTTTAATATATTGAGACAACACTTTATGAACTTCTCTGGAAGTTTCTTTTTTTGATCTTCGTCTTTGTCTCAACCATTTTTTATACGCTAACAGTAAAGCCGGTCTCGATGGTATCTTTATTAACTTTAACCCTTTCTTTGTTTCTTTTTTTATAGTCGCGCCATTTTCGTGAATTTGAAACAATTGTTTTAATGAAAGATCACTTTCATGATGTTTACGTCTACTTGGAGCCAATTTCCAAGCCTTTTTTAATTTTTTAATGTTCATCATACTAGAATAACTTTTTGGCTTTTCATCGTCGCCGGCTCCATATAAAGGACTTTTTGGTTTTGTATAATTCTTATTCATTTTACTAAAAATAGTACTATCTTTTAAAGGTTCTAAATTAAGTTTATCAAATTTAATACCATCATGGAATAATTTATTTATTTCTACAATATCTCTTTTTACTACTGCGGATAAATACTCTGGAAACTGTTTAGGCAATCTTTGGATTCTTTTTCTTACTGCCCAATAATTAGGAGAATATTTAGTTTGTACTGTCATTTCTTTGTTAGTCCCAGAACAATATTTAAAAAAGTATTACTAAAATGATTTATCTTATTTTTATCTACAATTAAATAAATATTTTCATCTAAAAGAATTTCCCATCTTATACTGTCAATATTTTTATATAAAAGTGGAATCTCCATAAAATCTAACATCGCTAAAGTTATCATAACCGTAACATTTTCTTTAATACCTGCTTTTTCTAACTGTCGTTTCGTAGGATTATACATAATAGGAAAAGCATAAAAAGAATTTTCCGCTATAACAATTTTTTTCTGAATTGAATTATAAATATCTCGATTTACATTATCTTCTTTTACTGTAAATAAAGTTAATACGTTTCCTCGCTCTTTTATTATAGCCTGAGCGTCTTTTAAAGCATTAACTGTTTCTAAATCTACACCAATAGACATTTTATTTATTGATTATCCCCGTTCGATATGGTTTTAATAAATTAAACCCTTGTCGCTTTAAATCATTTCTTATATCTTGATACTTACCACGCTCGCCATAATTTCTACTAAAACCTTGAACTGATAAAGAACCACCACCGGTTCTTGCTCCAACAAAACCTAAAATCATTTCCGATGTTAAGTAAAGAATAGCCTCGCATAGATCATCAGGAGCTTCTGTATTTCCCGCAGTATAAACAACTTTTATATTTTTACTACCTTTTCTAAAAATAGACGTGTAACTACCTTCCGCCCAATTTGCAACACACTTTACAATACCTTCTTTATTCAATACTATGACACTACTTAAACCAATTTGTCCTGTATAGTCTCCACCATAAACATAAGCGATATTTGTCACTTCTAATATAGGCCGTTTACTTAAAATTAAAACAGCACTGCCCGCCCCGCTTAAATATTCTTCATACGTTTCTACAGAATCAATTTTTGTTTTTATTAGTCTTTCTATAGAAGGCACAATGTTTTTATTAATTCTATTATTAATCCAAATATCGCTTAAAATCTCAACCGTAATATCATAACCTTCTAAAAAGTCTCTAACTTCTAAAGCATCAGGAATAGCCATTTAATATCTCTCTATTTTTTCCATTAACGAATAATCTTTTGTTAATAAAAAATCTACTAAAGGTTTTTCACAAGTTTTTACTACACCGTTACAACAAATTCTGTTATAAGATTTATTTTCAATAATTATTGTATCTTCAAAATTTGAAAGAAAATCAAAGCCATTTTCTGGATATAATAAATAATAATCAAAACTTTTTTCTTTTATAACTTCAGGAGGCTTAAAATCTTTTTTTAATCCCCCTGAAGTTACGGTTGTACTTCTTTTCTTTCTTTTACTTTTCTTTTTTTCTAAAGATCGTTCTTTAATTTCTGATTGTGTGAATACTGGCACTTAAGCCCTCCTTATATTTCTTAACCAATAAGAAGTTGTTTCAAAAGAAGGCGTTAAAGCGACATAAGACTTTATCAAAAAGTTAATAAAGTCATCCGTTTCTGCTAAAGGTTTAGTAGTCACTAAACCCTCAAAACGGTCGCCTGCTTTATTTGTAAAGGGTAATTTACCCAATCCTTGAATAGGATCCAAATCCCAAAGTACAATAGATTCTGGGTTTATTCCAGATGTTGCTACCAATGGATAATCCGATTGCATGTGAGTTGGAACACTTGTTCCTGGAGTTAAAGTTGTGATAACAAGAGCTTCATCAACTAAATTATCCCCATCTGGACTTCCTTCAGCGTCATAAGTAAAAGCTCCTACTTGTTGAATCAATGGGCAATTAGCTTCTCCGGTTGTGGTGCCAACATAAATCTTATAGCCAAGAACACTCTCCACAGCAACACCATTAATTGTACTTTCATGCGGAGCATCTAACGATATAGATAGAGAATTGTTAGTAGTCGCTGTGGTTGCAGATTTAACAACTCCTGGCAATTGTTCTCCTTCATAAGTTATAGGAGCGACATAAACAAAGTATTCATCATCAGCCAAAGCTCCGCCAGCAACAGCAGCAACAGTCACCGTTGACGAAAGCGCTTCTATAGGTTGAAGACTTGTTGTCTCTATGATAGGAATATCTCTATAAGCATTAAGCCTCCATCCACCATTAATTTCTACTTGACTTAACCCACCAGCAGATAGACCTTGATTTAATCTAACATTCGTTAATAGGGAACTAATTTTACTTAACATTTCTGGACTCATAACAAAAGACCTTCTATGTCTTGCACCACCTTTCCTGTTTGATGAGTCTATCATACCATCCAAAAACGTTAAAGTTGTAGGAACAGCAGCACTATAATCCTCTCTATTAGAAGTTATAAACTGTTCCAATCCGCTAAACTCATAAGGATTTGCAATAGCATTTCCCCATAACAAATAGTAAATCAAATCTAAAACATGAGCTTGTAAATGGTTTTCCATTTCATAAGAAGCAGCGTCTATAAATTCTTCTGAAGTGTCTATTAAGAAATTAGTTACTTTGCCTTTTCTTCTAATAACTTTTAAAGTTACTGTTTCTCTTGATGTTGCAGAATTTGTAATAGGCGTCGTAGCATTCTCTCCCATCGCACCTCCTCTTGAAGGACGCTGCATTAACCTGTCGTATTCATGCACTTTACCAGAAATTTTCTTGGGCTCTAACATAGCCAATTCTGGGGAAAGTCTAATGACTGTATCCGTTATTATCTGTTCTAAATTTTCTGGTATTAAAGCCTCGCCTACATTCGTTGCAGAAGTTAATGCTTTTTGAATTAAAGATTGATTATCTTTAGCAAACAAATTAAATTGTTTAATAAAACTACTATCGGGCATTTTTATTTTCCTCCTTGTAAAATTATTTACCAAGCATCCCTTTAAGAACTTTTAAGTCACTCAAATTTTTATGAACTTTTGTTCCATTAGAGTTTGCTTTTTGAACTTCTTGATTATCTTCAACTTTAGAAGGAGTCAAGGCTTTTTGTATCAAAGACAATATTTCTATATTATCTTGAGACAAATCAGGCTTCTTTTTTTCTTGTATGTCTTTTGCTATTTCTATTTGTTTAAAAACACCAAGGCCAGATAAAACATTTTGAAAGGCTTCCGACAAATCATTTATTTGTTCTTGTGAACCTTTTTGAATTTTAACCAATTGTGTTAAAACTTTAGATAAACTTGAATCATCTTTTTTCTTTTGAGTTTTTTCCTGGGACTTTGAAATCAGTTTTAAAAGAGTTTTAGAAACAGTATTAAGATTTTCCTCAGTAAGCTCTGTTAAGGGTTCAGATAACCTTTCTTCTGAATCATCCGACGCCGTTTCAGAATCTGATTCCGTTGTTTCTAAAGACTTTTCAAGCTCATCTTCATCATCATCTTCTTCTTTTGCCTTATCTACATTTTCATATTCATCATCAGCATTCATTACATCCTCACCTTCCATAGGTTCTAAGGAAGGTTCAGGATTCATCTGTAAAATTTCCGACAATATAGATTGAATATTACTTAAAGCTGTTGTTTCTTCTGTAGACAATGCCTTTTCTACTTTTTTACTTCTTCCCATTATTAACCTCCAACATTTTTGAAAAATTCTTTAAAGCATAGAGAAGTGACTTATACAATTCTAATTTTGAATTGGGTTTAGTTTTATCTATGTTGCCATAAGGTTTATCTAACCCTTTGGCTATATCTAAATCTATATCTTCAAAAGAATCTTGCTCTTTAACAAACATTCCTTCAGATTGCATAATTAAGTTTTTTGTTAAATCTTTATATTCATCAAATATAATATCCAGCTCATCTTCTTTATTATTATTATTTCTAAGCATTGTTTTTTCTATAACATTTTCTAAGACATCTTGATACTTCCATTTTAATCTGTAATATTTATCATTTATTTCTTCCTGTTCTAAATGCCTTCTTAAAGTCATCTTTAAAGATTCTTTTCTTTCAGGACTTGTTTCTCCTAATGCTTTATAAATAGAAGTTGCAATACTTGCTTTATAAGCCGGACGAGGAACAAGAATAACTCCGTTTAAAAGAATATTGTCAAGTACACCTTTTTTTATTGCATCTGAATTATACAATATTGAATCACTGGGAATAAATCCTTCCACACTAAATCCTTTCTGTCGTGGTTTTTTGTAAGGAGGTAAACCATTAATTTGTTTCCAAATCGTATCTATAACTTCTTTTTTATATATCCCAATATCATCATTTTCATCGTATAATCTATACTCTGTTTTCCAATCTCCTGTAGCCGTAATTTCCGCTTTTTCTAATAAACCAATATCCGTAGATTCTTTTATTCCATGCACATCTGCAAACAACAAGATATCGCCTTCGTTAGCTTGATCCATAAAGGACTTAATACATTTTTCCGTCATCCGTTCACCATGCGCATCTACGTCTAAACCAGAAGAAATGCCCAAAAGATATTTTCTCTTTGCACCGGTAACATCAACTTTTTCTACAGTGTGATTATTTTTTTCATGTTGATAAGGATGAAAAGGAAATTTAATTTGTTTTTCTTCGTTCATGCAGCAACCCTTTTAGATTTTTTAGAAACAATTATATCAAAGTCACAATTACATCCTATCACTTGCGAAGCCGGTGCTGAAGGATCGTGTGGATATTTCATTAAAGTCACACCTATTTTAATTTCTTTTCCTTTTACAATTTTATAAAGAGGAACTTTAAATTTTTGATCATAATCGACAATTGCTTCATTTACAATTGAATGGCCTGTTCTCGGTTTCTTTGCTAAACTTCTATTTTGCACCCATTTCTTTTGTAAAATCAAATCTGGATTTTTTTCTACAAATTTATCAGTATAAGCTGCTTTAATTTCATTAATAGAAGAACGAGTCTCTGTCACCGCTATCGTATGAATATTTTTAGGCATTGCCAATTTCTTGTCTTTTTTTGTGTAATTAAAAAATACCTTTTCAATATCTTTTTCAAACCCGCGCAATAAATCTTTATTTATTCTTCCAGCAAATTTTCCTCGTCTTGTTACAAAAGATTGTAAACCAGTTTTATCAGAAAAAGTATTCAATCTATCTCTAAGATTTTTTGTTAAAGCATCTCTTAAAGTATCACTTATCATTTCTCCAGTTTCCGCCGCTTTTCTTACATGTATAGCTCGTTTAGGTAAAATTTCAGATAAGTCCGAAGGAACAACTAATCTTGTTTCCCTTGTTCTATATCTTTTGGCAAAAGCATTAAATTTATCTTTTGAAACAGTAGCAATCTTTCTTTGAACGTTTCCTGTATTAACTTCAATTATCTGTTTTATAAGATCAGAATACACTGTCCCAGATACTTTAACACCAGTATATTTTTTCTTTAGTCTATCTAAGTGTACTTTTGCCATTTAATTTTCTTTTATGAATTTAACCTTGTATTAATTTTTCTAAGTTCTTTTTCAATTGATCTAATTAAAGTTTTTTGATTAACTTTAAATGATCTCATCAAAACTTTTGTTGTGAAATCAGAACTCATTTCTTTAGAGTTTCCTGCTAACCTATTAGCACTATATATATCTTTATAAATCTTTTGACCTTGTACAGGAAATAAATTAAGTGTATTTTGTGGTATCTCTTTAAGAACTTTTTGTAACCTTTCTTCTTTTTCAACTTTTAAAAGAGTTTGTTCTAATTTTTTTATTACGTAAGAAAGTTGTTTTTTAATTTTAATTCTAGATTTTGTGACTTTTTCTTTATTTTTATTTGGAACTATCGTTATATCATTCGAGTTCCAAATAAATCTTTTTGATCTATCTTTTTTCATAATTTTTCCTATACCGAAAGAGTTAATTCCCAATGATTTTTTTCTTTGTTAAACTTTTTATCCAATACTGTAAATTCAGTATTCCTGTTTAAAAGAAATTCTTTTTCTGAATAATAAGCCACTGGTCCTAAAGAACTAATTGGCAATGCTTTACAATCATTTTTGAATTTTTTAATCTTAAATAGAACCGGAACTATATCTTCCTTCATAACAAGTTTATTCAAAAAACCTTTTGCTATATCTAAATTTAAACTGGTGCTTATAAAAGAAGCGTCTTTAAATTTAACATTTTTAGAATAAGAATCTAAAGTTTTTTTATTTATAAAACCTCCCCTATACAATTGAGATAGTTGTTTAGAATTTATTGGCGCTTCATCAAAGGCTTGATCTATTTCTTTAATAGCTAATTTTATTCGTTTTAAACGATCTTTTTTAGCGTAAATATTTTTTCCCCTCAATAAGTCATTAATTTCAGATGAATCTCCAACATAAAACCTTAACCGTTTTAAACTTTCATCCTTAAGATAAGATAGACTTTCTTTAGAAGCATTGTCGTATTCCTTATCACCAGTATTACTTTCATAATTTCTTCGTTTTATAAGCTTCTTTTCTTTAGGTTTATTTCCCTCAGTAACCTTAACCCATTCCCCTTCTCCAACTTTTTTATAATCGCCATCCGTTCTATGACTTATATGGCCAACTTCCAGTCTTTTCTTTTCTATAGGTATCATATTAAAGTTTCTTTTACACTGAAAGATTTAATTCCCAATAACCTTTTTCCTTATTGTATTTTTTATCTAATATGGTGAATTTAGAACCTCTATTTAAAAGGAATTCTTTTTCTTTATAAGCTTCTTTTATTGCTAAAGAACTAATAGGTAAAGCCTTACTTTTAGAATTAAATTTTGAAATTTTAAAAAGAACAGGTACTTTGTGTTCTGTCACATGGACATAATCTTCAGCTAACTTTTTATTGGAACTTGTACTAATAAAAGCTCTATCTGAAAAAGTCGATCCTTGTTTAAGTCCCCAAAAACTTCTACTATCCATTGTTCCCCCCCGAAATAAATCAGGTAAATCTTTTCCATTTACAAGAACTTCATTAAACGCTTGATCCATTTTCTTTATATCAAGTTTTAAATTTTCTATGTCTTTTTTATCTAAATCATTATCTTTAATAAAATTTACATCCCCTCTTAACATGTCATTTATTTCAGAAGAGTCTATAACATAATCTTTTAAAGCACTTAAATTTTCTTCCTTAATATAAGATAAACTTTCTTTAGAATGCTTATCATAGGCTTCGTCACCAGTATTACTTTCATAATTTCTTCGTTTTATAAGCTTCTTTTCTTTAGGTTTATTTCCCTCAGTAACCTTAACCCATTCCCCTTCTCCAACTTTTTTATAATCGCCATCCGTTCTATGACTTATATGGCCAACTTCCAGTCTTTTCTTTTCTATAGGTATCATATTAAAGTTTC
>Ga0209345_10004007_pt1 | contig 14592 bp, 9 predicted proteins | sample Cruoilmetagenom7_FD_187294 | JGI IMG/M metagenome (GOLD analysis project Ga0209345, IMG submission 187294) | Oil polluted marine microbial communities from Coal Oil Point, Santa Barbara, California, USA - Sample 7 (SPAdes) (version 2) | ecosystem: Environmental > Aquatic > Marine > Oil seeps ... | reverse complement strand
GTGTTGGCGCGCTTGCACCGCCATGCGTCTTTACCCAGGCGGCAGATTTTTCCGCCGTGCGATTATATACGGTAACCTCATGCCCGGCGGCCTGTAAATGCCCGGCCATCGGTGCACCCATGACACCCAAACCCAAAAATGTAACCTTCGCCATGGCTTTCCCTCCGCATCCGCATGATCTATGTCTGCCCCTAAGTAACTATTCTGAAAACCGGGTCAACAGCAGGCTTTTATGGCAGGTATTTTTCGCTGGCTAATTCGAATCTTTGTCGGACTGGCTGCCATTGGTGCGTTTGGGCTGTTCATCACCTATCAGATGGCCGCGCGTTCGCTGCCCGGCTATGACGCCGACTATCAACTGCGCGGGTTGAGCGGGCGGGTTGAGATTGTTCGCGACAACGCCAATGTGCCGCATATCTTTGCTGACAGTGACAGCGATATCTTTTTTGGTCTCGGCTTTGCCCATGCACAGGATCGCCTGTGGCAGATGATGATGATGCGGCGCACAGCGCAGGGGCGGTTGTCCGAAATATTCGGCGCGCGCACATTGGATACAGACGAGCTGCTGCGCCGGCTTGACCTTTATACCCTGTCCGTCAGTTCGCTAGAGGCGCTGGACACACCGACCCGAGGCGTACTTACGGCCTATTCATCCGGGGTTAACGCTTGGCTTTCACAGGTCAATAAAGGGGCACTGGGACGCGGCGCGCCCGAGTTTTTTGTGTTTTCCAACGTCATCGCCCCCTGGCAACCCGCCGATTCGATTGCCGTTGCAAAACTCATGGCGCTGCAAATGGCCGGGCATCTGCGCGAAGAAGTTTTGCTGGCCCGCACGTCACTGGTGCTGTCGTCGGAACGGGTCAGCGATATTATCCCGCAAAGCCCCGGAAGTGCCATCGCCGAACTGCCGGAATATGCATCTCTGTTTCCCAATTTGCCGCGCAACTACCAGCAAGCGGCGCTCAAAAAAGACCCGGCAACGTTTCTGTCGCCCTTGCCACCGCGCGGTTTGGGCGGCGCGTCCAATGCCTGGGCCGCGGCACCGTCTCGTTCTGCCAGCGGATCGAGCCTGCTGGCCAATGACCCACACCTTGGGTTCGCCGCACCAACGTTGTGGTATCTTGCGCATCTGGACCTTTCGACCGGCGGGGTCATCGGTGGCTCAATCCCCGGCATGCCCGCGCTGCTGCTGGGTCGGGCCGAGGGCTTTGGCTGGGCTCTGACATCCGCCGGGGTGGATGATCAGGATATATTCATTGAAAAACTGAACCCCGACAATTCGGGCGAGATACTGACGCCTGATGGCTTTCAGCCGCTGACCACCAGAACCTCGATCATCCGCATCAAAGACGCCGCCCCACAAACGATCACCCTGCAATGGGGCGACAATGGCCCGATTTTGCCGGGCAAACATTTCAATCTGGCCGCCGTAACACCGCCCGGCCATGTCGCATCGCTTGGCTGGACGGCACTTTCGGGCAAAGACACCTCGATGAATTTCGCACTTGGCATCCTGCGCGCCAAAACCGTGGCCCAGGGTATCGCCGCAAGTGCGGACTATATCGCCCCGGCGCAAAACCTGACACTGGCCGACACAAAAAGCGTTGCAATGAAGACCATCGGCGCACTGCCCCGGCGCTCGGCCCGGCATCAGTCTTTTGGTCGTCTGCCGGCAAAGGGCTGGCTGGCCCAAAATCGCTGGCAGGGGCGGTTCAACTATTCGGCCAATCCGGAATTTTCCGACCCACAGGGGGGCATCCTTGGCAACACCAACAACAAAATCGTCGACCGGCCGTTCCCGTTCCATATTTCTTATGCATGGGGCGATACACAGCGGGTGCAACGCTGGCGCGCACTGATGCAGAACCGCAAGGTGCACACCCGCGAAAGTTTCATCGAAGCACAGCTTGACCCGGTCAGTTTCACCGCCCGTTCACTGCTGCCACTGATCGCCGCAGACCTGTGGTTTACCGGCGACGCGGCCCCCGAAGGCACCCCCGAACGCGCCCGCCAGCGCGCGCTTTCCCTGCTGGCCGAGTGGAACGGCGAGATGAACGAACATCTGCCCGAACCCCTGATATACGCCGCATGGCTGCGCGCCCTGCAGGACCGGCTGATCCGCGATGAGCTTGGCCCGCTCGCACGTGAGTTTACCCATGTGCAGCCGATCTTTATCGAGCGGGTCTTTCGCGACGCTGAGGGTGGCGCAATCTGGTGTGACGTAATCCAGTCGGCCCCACGCGAAACCTGCACCGATATTGCCCGACAGGCGCTGGATGATGCGCTGATCTGGATAGGGGAAACCTACGGTGGCAAGCTGGAATCGCTGCGCTGGGGCAGCGCGCATCAGGCCACCCACGATCATCCGGTGCTGGGGCAATTACCGCTGCTAAAATGGTTCGTGAACATTCGCCAGTCCACCAGCGGCGGCGACAACACCTTGTTGCGCGGGCTGACCAGCGGCACCGGGGCGCATCCGTTTACAAATGTGCATGGGGCAACCTATCGCGGTGTCTATGATTTTTCCGATCCCGACAGCTCGGTTTTCATCACCTCAACCGGGCAATCGGGACATTTCCTGTCGCGCCATTATGATGATCTGGGTGAACTTTGGCGCCGTGGTGAATACATCCCGATGTCGCTGGATCCGGCACTGGCGCGCGGCGCTGCCGTGGGCATCACCCATCTGATCCCAAGCGAAAAATAGCTTCAGCCACGCACCTAAATGTTGCTAAACTGCTTTTCCTGCCGCGCCGTCCAGCGCACATGCACAGTGGTTCCGTCCTGGCCCGCTGTTTCACCGCTGACGATACCCTGTTCATAAAGCCACGCGCGTTTGCGGGCCTCGGAGAATGCCAGCACCACGTCGGCGTCGGATTTTTCGTCTTCCATCAATCGCGAAATCGTCGCCAACAGATCGTCGACACCCTCACCCGTCAAAGCCGAGATTGTGTGAACATCGTCCTGCCGCTCCGCCTGAACCCGGGTAGCGTCCTGCGCATCGGGTTCCAGACAATCAAGCTTGTTCCAAACCTCGATCATCTTCGCATCATCAGGCACCCCAAGCTGGGCAAGGATTGCCAGAACATCACCCGATTGCTCGGCACTGTCGGGATGGCTGATGTCGCGCACATGGCAGATCAGATCGGCGGCCAGAACCTCTTCCAGCGTGGCCCGAAACGATGCGACCAGCTCGGTCGGCAGGTTTGATATAAAGCCAACCGTGTCCGACAGGATCACATTCTGCCCCGACGGCAGTTCAACCGCCCGCATGGTCGGGTCGAGCGTGGCAAACAACATGTCCTTGGCGAACACTTTTGCCCCCGTCAGCCGGTTAAAAAGTGTTGATTTGCCCGCATTGGTGTAGCCCACCAAAGCAACCACCGGAAACGGCACCTTTTGGCGCGAGGCGCGATGCAGGCTGCGGGTTTTGACGACTTTGGCCAACTGGCGGCGAATGCGCACGATGGCGTCGTCAATGGCGCGCCGGTCTGCCTCTATCTGGGTTTCACCGGGGCCGCCAACAAACCCAAGCCCGCCACGCTGGCGTTCAAGATGGGTCCATGCGCGTACAAGCCGGGTGCGCTGATAAGACAGCGCTGCCAGTTCGACCTGCAACACCCCTTCACGGGTGCGGGCGCGATCGGCGAAAATTTCAAGGATCAGCGCCGTGCGGTCAAGCAGCTTGACGCCCCATTCTTTTTCAAGATTGCGTTGCTGAACCGGCGTTACCGGGCCGTCGATCAGCACCAGTTCAACCTCTTGGGCGGCTAGCTTGGCTTTCAGCTCGGCAACTTTGCCTTTGCCAAACAACATCCCCGGCTGCGCGCGCGGAAGATTGATAACATCGCCGCCAATGACCTCTAACTCGGCCAGCGCCGCCGCCAAAGCCACAGCTTCATCCAACGCGCGCGCAGGCGAGCGGCGATCCCTTTGGCTTTTGATATCCGGGTGCAGAACCCACGCACGTGTCGCGCGCGGGTCATGTTCCTTCACGAGGGTTCTTCACCATCATAAAGGCTGATCGGCTGCGATGGCATAATCGTCGAAATCGCATGCTTATAGACCAGCTGCGACTGGCCGTCGCGGCGCAGCAGAACACAGAAATTATCAAACCAGGTTATGACACCCTGCAGCTTGACGCCGTTAATCAGAAATATCGTTACCGGAACTTTGGTTTTGCGGACGTGATTAAGGAATGCATCCTGTAAACTCTGTTTATCGGCAGCCATGGCTTTGCCTCTTCTTTTTGCGCGGTTTTGTTGCGTTCTGCCTCTCGACGGCAGGCCGTTGATTATTGCACACAATTATGTCGCGCAAATAACCGAGATTCCAGCCCTAAAATCAAACCGTTGCCCGGTGTTGTTAATGGGGCAACATCAGGCGCGCCAGAAATCCGGATTGAACAGGGCGATAATGGCTAGCATTTCCAGCCGTCCAAGCACCATGGCACCCGCCAATATCAGTTTGCCACCGTTGTTCATCGCGCTCATCAACACCACATCATCGCCCGCCACCGAAACGATCGGCCCGGTTGTCGATAATGCCGCAACGGTGTGAACAATAGCCGACTGAAAATCCAGCCCGCTCAGCGACAACGCCAGGGTCACAACCGCAAGGCTAAGTGCGAACAGCATGAAAAACACCCAGGCAACATAGGCCCCCTGACGTCGCAACCGGCGCGCCGCAGACCCGGCCCCGCCGACAGACGAAGGATGCACCAGCCGGTCCATTTCGCGCACCCCGTGCTTATAAAGCGCATATACCCGCAGCAGTTTCACCCCGCCCGCAGTGGTCGCAACCCCGCCGCCAACCAGCGCCAAGCCCATCAGAATAATCCCCGGCGTGGCCAGACCGGACCATTCGCGCGCCGCACCCCAGGCAGCGCTTTCAAAGCCGGTGGTGCTCAGGAACGACAGAACCGTAAATATACTGCCCCAAAGTGCGGCAATCGCGCCGCCAACATTGCGCACCTCATCGACCTCATAGGCCCCAAGCCAGTGACGCATGAACAACAGCCCCGGCAGAGCAATCACGCAGAAAATCGCAATCCTGAATTCCGGGTCGGACTTTAGCTGTCCAATATTGCCATCCGAGCTGTCGGACATGAATGTCTGGCGCGACAGGGCAAAAAACAGGAACGCAAAAATAACGATTTCACCGCCAACGCCCGAACCTGCATTCCCAAGCCCGCCAACCGGGGAAATACCGCTTGTCGCCAGAACCGACATTGCATGACTTACCGCAACCAGCGGCACATCCCCCAACAACAACAAAATTATCCAAAGTCCGAACGTCAGCCCGGCGTAAATCGGGAACAGCCGCGCACTAAACCGCTGCAGCCGATGCGCCCCGTCGGTGGTCCAGATCACGTTGGTCTTACCTGCCGCCTTGCCCCGGTTGTTAAGCGGTGCAAGCACTTCGAACCCACCAAGGTTCAACGGGGCAAGGATCGCCACCGCAGTAACCAGCGCCAAGAACCCGCCCAACCAGCCCACGAGTGCGCGCCAGAAATGCACCGAGGCCGGCAACCGCGCCGGATCATCAAATAGCGTCGCACCGGTCGTGGTCAGGCTCGACACCATCTCGACATAGGAATTCAGAAATGTCGTGTTGCCCACAGCAATATTGAATGGCACCGCCAGTATCACGGGCAACCCAATAAAGGCACCAAACATTGACAGCAAATGATTGCGGCCCAGATAACCCGGTTTCTGGTTTTCGGTCGCGATGGCAATAAGCGTGGTCAGGATCAAAAACAGAAACCCGCAATAGGCAAATGTGCGGGCAACATGATGATCGCTGGTCACCACCGCATGGGCGGCAGGCAGAAACATCGACGCCCCGGCAATGCCCATCAGGATCACGAAAAATGGCAGGTGCAGGATGCGCGACAGCATCAGAAAAAGTCGATCGAGACCTGCAACAGACGCTCAACTTCCGGAACGTCCGCTGCCATCGAGAACAGGGTGATCACATCGCCCTCTTCAATTCGGGTGGATCCGGTCGGGCGAATAATTTTTTCGCCCTTCAGCATCGTTCCCACCATTACGCCCTCGGGAAAATCAATGTCGCGGATCGCCTGCCCGGCAATTGGCGATGTGGAAAGCACCTGCGCCTCGATCACCTCGGCCTCGGCGTCACCGATCGAATAAACACCGCGCACCCGCCCGTGCCGGATATGGCGCAGGATTGAACTGACCGTGGTCGCGCGCGGGTTGATGAATGCGTCGATATCCAGCGTGCGCATCAGCGGCACCATTGTGGGATCATTGACCAGACAGATCGCCATTTTGCACCCCGAGGCCTTGGCCCGAACCGAGGCCAGAATGTTGGTCTTGTCGTCATCAGTCACCGCAAGGATAGCATCGGCGCGTTGAATACCAGCCTCGGCCAACAGATTGGCGTCCATCCCGTCGCCGTTCAGAACAATCGTGCGCTCCAACGCATCGGCGGCGCGTTCGGCCATCTCGCGGTCCATTTCGATAACCTTGGCGCGGATCCGCTCGGTGCGTTTTTCCAGCGCGCTGGCCACCGCCAGGCCGACGTTACCGCCGCCCACAATCACAACGCGTTCCTGTTTGCGGGTGGTCTTGCCAAAAATTTCCAGCGTCCGGGTCAGATCGTCGCTGTGGCAAAACAGATAAACCTGATCGCCGGCAAAAAGCTGATCGTCCGCAACCGGCGCAAATAACCGTTCTTCCCGGCGCACGCCCACAACGATGGCCCGCAGGGTCGAGAACAGATCGGTCAACTGGCGCAGCGGCGTGTTCACCACCGGGCAATCGTCCGACAGGGCGATGCCGATCAACTGCGACTGCCCACCCAGAAATGACTGGATGTCAAAGGCTGCAGGGGCCGACAGACGGCGCAGCGCGGCTTCGGCCACTTCGCGTTCGGGGCTGATAACCACGTCAATGGGCATGTGATCGCGCCGGTAAAGATCCGAATAGATCGCCGTCAGATAAGACTGGCTGCGCAGCCGTGCGATTTTTCGCGGGATGCTAAAGACTGAATGGGCCACCTGACAGGTAACCATGTTGACCTCATCCGAATGGGTCGCGGCGATTATCATATCGGCGTCCCGCGCACCGGCACGATCCAGAATATCCGGGTAACTGGCGAAACCCGCGATCCCCTGCACATCGAGCGTATCCGTCGCCCGGCGCACCAGTTCGGCATTATTGTCCACCACGGTCACGTCGTTCTTTTCGCCCGAAAGATGGCGTGCGATCTGCCAGCCGACCTGACCAGCGCCGCAGATGATAACCTTCATCGCATCAATCCTTCACGCAATCGAAACATCGGCATGGCAGAACATCGCATTTGCGTCAATCTGCGCCTTCCTCGACAAAGGCGACCCGCCCGCCCGATTTATTCGCCGTGACAACACCAAGTGATTTAAGTTTGCGGTGCAGCGCTGAACGCTCCATTCCGACAAATGTCGCCGTGCGGCTGATATTTCCGCCAAACCGGTTGATCTGGGTCAGCAGGTATTCGCGTTCAAACAATTCGCGCGCTTCACGCAGCGGCAGGGTCGCCAGACTGCCCGACAACACCACCCGGCCCTTTTCATCGTCCTTGGGCTCACTGCTGGGCAATTCGGCGGCGGTGATCGGACCGCTGCTGTCCCCAAGTATCAAAACCCGCTCAATCACATTCTTTAGCTGGCGCACATTCCCCGGCCACAGCATCGTCTGTAAAAGCGCCACCGCGTCTTCGCTCAGGGGGCGTTGTGCCAGACCCTGCGCCTTGTTCAGGCTTTCGATGAAATAATCTGCCAGCTCGGGTATATCTTCGCGCCGCTCTTCTAGCGACGGCACCACGATCGGAACGACATTTAACCGGTGATAAAGCTCTTCGCGGAAATTTCCTACATCAATTTCGTTCTGTAGGTCTTTGTTTGTGCTTGATATAACTCGGATATCAACCTGCACGTTACTGGCACCACCGAGGCGCTGGAACTTTTGATCGACCAACACCCGCAATATCTTGGATTGGGTACCAACCGGCATGTCGGCCACTTCGTCAAAATATATCACACCGCCATGCGCCTGCTCCAGCAGACCCGGTTCAATACCCTGTTCGCCGGACTCACGCCCAAACAGCACCTCTTCCATACGTTCCGGTTCTACCGAGGCGGAATTCACGCTGACAAAAGGCCCATCAGAGCGATCAGAATTTGCGTGGATATAGCGCGCGGCAACTTCCTTGCCCGCGCCAGCAGCCCCGGTCAGCATCACCCGGCCGTTCGATTTAGTAACCTTATCAAGGTTGCTTTTCAGCAACTTAAAAACCGAACTTGATCCAACCATCTGATCCGAAGCGATATCGCGACGGCGCAGTTCCTGATTTTCGTGTCGCAGGCGCGAAGCCTCCATCGCGCGGCGCACGACGACCAGCAACTGATCAATATTAAAGGGCTTTTCGATAAAGTCATAAGCCCCCTGTTTGATCGCCGCGACAGCAATTTCGATATTGCCATGACCCGAGATGATGACGATCGGAATATCCGGGGCATCACGCTTGACGGTTTTGAGAATATCAATCCCGTCCATGTTGCTGTCTTTCAGCCAGATATCGAGAACCATCAACGCCGGCGGTTCGCTTGCCACCTCTTTCATGCATTGATCCGAGTTGGCCGCCAGCCGCGTCGAATAGCCCTCGTCTTTCAGAATATCGGAAATCAGTTCGCGAATATCGCGTTCGTCATCCACTATAAGAATATCACCCATCACTGCACATCCTCATTTTGTCAGCTCCTGCTGCGTCTCTTTTGAATTATTCGTGTCATTTTCGGTTTCCGGGCTCAGCGCCAGACGGATCTCGGCGCGCGCACCCCGGTGTTCAGAGCCCGTGTCAAACGGCTCGGCGTCCGTCAGCACCAGCGTGCCACCGTGCTCTTCGATGATCTTCTTGACGATCGGCAACCCCAGCCCGGTGCCCGCTTGGCGCGTTGTCACATAAGGTTCAAACAACCGCGCGCGATCCGCTGGCAGGCCGATACCATTGTCCGATATCGAAATCATCGCCTTTGCGTCGTCAACCTGCATCGCTACCCGAATTTCCGGGCGGAACCTTTTGGGAGTTTCTTTTTCTACAAAGGTTTCAATCGCTTCCCCGGCGTTCTTAATCAGGTTGGTCAGCGCTTGCCCGATCATAGTGGCATCCAGATCCGCCATCTGCGGCGTGTCCGGAACATCGGCGATGATCGTCACACCCGGCTGGCCGCCTTTTTGCAGCACCACCGCCCCGCGCACCAGTTCTGCCAGATCATGGCGGCGGCGCTCGGGTTCCGGCATCCGGGCAAAACGGGAAAACTCATCAACGATGCGCCGCAAATCGTCGGTTTGGCGAATGATGACATCGGTGTATTGCACCAGTTCGTCGCCATTCTCATCCAGAAGCGGGGCGAATTTTCGTTTCAGGCGCTCTGCGGACAGTTTAATGGGGGTCAGCGGGTTCTTGATTTCATGCGCGATCCTGCGCGCAACATCACCCCATGCAGCCATTCGCTGCGCATTAACAAGATCGGTGACATCATCAAAGGCCACCACGTAGCCCAAAAGCCCGCCATCTTCGCCCCGCCGGATCGCCATGCGCACCAGCAGGTTTTCCTGTTTACCACCGCGCACAACGCGAATTTCCTCTTGTGCGACTTCGCTGCCGCTTCCACGTAACTTGTTGAAAAGTGGCCCGAACTCTGGCACGGCTACCGCCAGGCTGGTGTCCTGATCGGCCCGCCCGGATACATCCAGCAGACGTTCCGCCGACCGGTTAACAAAGGCGACTTTGCCGGCCTCATCCAGCCCGACAACGCCAGCGGTGACCGAGGATAAAACCGAATCAAACAGCCGCCGCCGATCCTCAATCTGTTGGTTGTTTTCCAACAGCGACTGGCGCTGCCCCTTCAACTGCCGGGTCATCTGGTTAAAAATCCGCCCGAGCATCGCGATCTCGTCGTCGCCGTCTTCCTCAAGCACCTGCACATCCAGATCGCCAGCGCCAACCCTTTGCACAGCACCGGTCAGCCGACCAACCGGGCGGGCGAGGCGTTCGGCAAACCACAGCCCCAGCCAAATCGCCGCAAGGATCAAAATGACAGCAAATCCCAGATAAAGCAGGCCAAATTCAAACAGCAGCCGACCGCGCTCGCTTTCCAGCTGATTATAAAGCCGCACGGTTTCCTGCGTATCATCGAGCAGGTTCAGGATATCGCCATCAACGTCGCGAGTGACATAAAGAAACCGGTCGACAAAATCGCCAAGCTGCACCAACGCGCGAAATTCGTTCAAGTCCCAGTCTTGGATAATCACCGTTTCACCGGCCAGCGCGCGTTCGATGTCTTCGCCGGAGGGTTGTTCAAAATCAAATAAATAGGATCGTTCGCCGCGCGCACGGATTTCCCCTGCGCCATCAATGACATAAGCCTCTCGCAGGCCACGCTGTATTTGCGCCTGCCCGCCGGAAAGAAGCTGGCGGATATCACCGTCAGAAACAAAAATCCGCGCCCGGCGTGAGGCATTCAGAAAATTGGCCAGCGCGGTGGCGTCTTCGATCAAACCCTCGCGATGCTCGGCCTCATAGGCCTGCGCCGCTGACAGGGAATTGCCAACAACCTGACGAACACGCTCGGAAAACCAGCCCTCAAGCCCGATATTGACGGTCAGCGCAGCAAATACCGCCACCAATACGGTTGGGATCAGCGCGATCAGTGCAAAAACGCCGGTCAGGCGCAGGTGCAAGCGTGATCCGGCTGATTTTGCCCGCCGCGCCGCGATCATCCGCGCGACCCGCTGCAAAACAAGGGCTGCAACGACCAGAACATAGACCAGATCTGCCAGCAGGATCAGCCGCAACGACGGCGATGAGGCACCTTCGTCCAACGGACCCAAAACCAAAAATGTCAGAAAAGCCAACACCGGCCCCAGAATCACCAACCCAAGGGTCGATGCGTTCTGCACGCGCCGCTGGCGTCTGATCCTGCTCAGACGCTCCCAGGTTGACGTTCGCACGGGTGCCCGCACGCTGCTACCTCGCCAAAATCGCCGTTTGCACGGCATTACCGCAAATGGTGGCCTTTTCCGGCTGACGCCGATTTGCCACTCTATTGTTGCTCTTTTACATCAACTTGCGGCGCCGTGTCACGCGGATATCCAGCTCGGTGACCTTCTTACGCAGGGTATTTCGGTTAATTCCCAATAAATCTGCACATTTGGCCTGATTTCCGCCGGTCGCATCAAGCGCGATTTCCAGCAGCGGCAGCTCTACCTCGCGCAGGATTCGCTGGTAAAGGCCCGGTGGCGGTAAAACACCGCCGTGCAAATCGAAATAGCGCCGCAGGTGGCGTGCGACTGAGGCGCTTAGTTTTTCACCCGATCCGCCGCCGTCCAGCGGCTCCATCGCCGGTTGGTTGCCCAGCACGAACTCGGCCTCGGGGCGGCTGATCAGTTGTTCTGACGAAGTGACCGCAAGGCGGCGAATTGTATTTTCAAGCTGACGCACATTGCCGGGCCAGGAATAGGCGCGGATCAGATCCAGCGCATCATCGCTAAAGCGGCGCAGGGTTAGCCCATCCCGCTCGGCGCGGGCCAGAAAGTGGTCCGCCAACAGCGGGATATCTTCGACCCGTTCACGCAGCGACGGAACGCTAACCGTCACCCCGGCAAGGCGATAAAATAGATCCTGACGGAATTCCCCTGCTTCCATTTTGGCCGCAAGATCGGCCTGACTGGTGGCCATCACCCGTGGTGCGTTATCGGTAAAACTGTCGAGCATCCGCACGATACGCGATTGTGCGTCCTCATCCAGATCGCCCACCTCATCAAACAACAACGAGCCGTTTTTGACCCGGCTGAGCAAGGTTGCAGGCCCGTCCATCGTTTCCAGATCGCTGGCACCAGCCACCACGAAAGGTAACGTCCGCCGGTCGGAAAAATCATGCACGGCGCGCGCAATCAGCGATTTTCCGGTGCCACTTTCGCCCGCGATCAGGACCGGCAGGTCGGTGTTCATCACCCGCGCCACCAAGCGGTAAAGCGACTGCATCGCCGGGGTGCGGCCGACCAGCGGCAAGTCGTCGCCCTGCCCGGTCACCTCGGCAGGTGCCGAAGGCGCGCGGCGTTTCACCTCAAGCGCGCGGGCGGAACGTTTCATCAGATCGGGCAGATCAAAGGGCTTGGGCAGATAGTCGAACGCCTCTGCCTCGGCGGCCTGAATCGCCGTCATGATATTATTTTGCGCCGAGATTACGATCACCGGCAGGCCGGGGCGTGCAGCACTGATCTTTGGCAGCGCCTCAAGGCCGTTGCCGTCGGGCATGATTACGTCGGAAATGACCAGATCGCCCTTGCCCTCCTGGACCCACCTCATCAGCGTGACCAGCGAGGATGTCGCATGCACCTTGCACCCGGCGCGGGTCAGCGCCTGGGTCAGAACGGTGCGAATTGTGCGGTCGTCGTCGGCAACCAATACGGTTCCGTCCATCAGATATCCTCCGTTGGGGTCTTGGGTGCGACGGGCAGCGAGATGCGAAAGACGGTGCGTCCGGGTGCGGAATCAACTGTTATCCAGCCGTCGTGTTCAGAAATGATCTTGCTGACCAGTGCCAGCCCCAGCCCGGTTCCGTTTTCGCGCCCTGATACGAATGGCTCAAAAATATCGCTGGCAATCTCGGGCGGCAGGCCCGGACCATCGTCGATGATCTCGACCTGAAGCGGCAACGGATTACCCGAACCATCCTTGCGGCGCAGGCGCAGCGACAGATCATAAAACGTACGGATATGGATCGTGCCACCGGCTTTGCCAGCCGCCTCGGCGGCGTTTTTCAGCAGGTTCAGAAACACCTGTAACAGTTGATCGCCATCCACAAAGGTCGCCGGCAGCGAGGGGTCGAATTCCTCGATAATCCGCATGTTGGCGGCAAAGCCGACGCGGGCCGACTTGCGAGCCCGGTCCAGCAGATCATGCACGTTGATCGCGCGCCGTTCCGGCGGGCGGATATTGCCAAACTGTTCAACCTGTTCCAGCAAGCCAACAATGCGCCGACTTTCGGCAACGATCAGGTCGGTCAGCTCCAAATCTTCCTTGGTCAAATTCATCGACAAAAGTTGCGCCGCACCGGTAATACCGGCCAGCGGGTTCTTGATCTCATGTGCCAGCATCTCGGCCATGCCGATCGCCGAGCGGGCCGAGGATTTTACCGAATGTGAACGGCCAAGGCGATCTGCCAGCTGGCGCGGTTCCATCAGCAACAGCACGTGATCCCTGCCACCGCCGATCGGGGCAATCTGAATGTTGCACTGGACCGGCGCAGAATTGCCACCCGACACATCCACATTGTTGATGAAAAGGGCCGAATGATCATTGCGCACCCGGTTGAACGCGCCTTCCAATGGCGCGTCGATTGCCAGTTTATCAAACACCGGTGCCCCGGACAGGCTTTTGGCCGAGGTGTTCAGGAATTGTTCAGCCGCCGGGTTAACCTCGACAATTCTGTCGTCCGCCCCGAGCAGGAAGGCAGGCACCGGCAAGGATGCCCAGACAGAGTTCGTCAGATCGCTCATGCAGCGGCCAGCCGGGGGGCGTGCAGCGCGTCCGGCAATGCCGCCAGAACCCGTGCGGGCATTGTCTGGGTCAGAATTTCGCGGCGCAGCCCGGCGGGGGTTGCGACCCGGTCCATATACCAGCCCAAATGTTTGCGCGCGACACGGTGGCCCAGTGCAACGCCGTAAAACCCCAGGGTTTCCTGGTAATGCCCGGCCACAAGTTCAACCAGTTCTTCGCCTTCCGGGGCAACTGGCGCTGCGGTAAGATCCAGCCCGGCGCCGACCTGCGCCAGCAGCCATGGTTGGCCCTGCACACCGCGCCCGATCATCACGCCATCCGCGCCCGACATAGCCAGTGCTGTGCGCGCGCTTGCCTGATCGACGATATCCCCGTTGGCAATCACCGGGATATTCACCGCCTTTTTAACCTGACGGATCGCGCCCCAATCAGCGCGGCCTTTGTAAAACTGGCAGCGCGTGCGGCCATGGATCGTTAGCATCTGCACGCCAGCCGCCTCGGCGCGCCGCGCAAGTTCGGGCGCGTTGATCGCCCCGTCGTCCCACCCAAGCCGGGTCTTTAACGTCACCGGAATATCAACCGCCGCCACAACGGCCGCAATCAAGGTCAGGGCGTGATCCAGATCCTTCATCAGCGCCGAACCAGAACTGCCGCCCGTCACCTTTTTGGCTGGGCAGCCCATGTTAATGTCGATGATCTTTGCGCCGCGACCCGCGACCATGCGGGCCGCCTCGCCCATCCAATGCGCATCGCGACCAGCCAATTGCACGGCGGTGTTTTCGATGGCGACGCCAAGCTCGGCCCGCTCACGTACACCGGGCTTGGCCTGCACCATTTCCTGACTGGCCACCATTTCGCTGACGACCAGCCCGGCACCGAATTTTTGCACAGCGTTTCGAAACGGCAAATCGGTGATCCCGGCCATCGGTGCCAGCAGAACCGGCATGCTGATTACTGTGTTCGCCATTTGAATAGACAAATGCCTAATCCTTATGCAATTAGCCTTTCTCCTAGCTTTTTGGCCCG
>Ga0209345_10004005_pt1 | contig 14601 bp, 10 predicted proteins | sample Cruoilmetagenom7_FD_187294 | JGI IMG/M metagenome (GOLD analysis project Ga0209345, IMG submission 187294) | Oil polluted marine microbial communities from Coal Oil Point, Santa Barbara, California, USA - Sample 7 (SPAdes) (version 2) | ecosystem: Environmental > Aquatic > Marine > Oil seeps ... | reverse complement strand
TATTTGGGAGGTCTCCCTGCTTTTGAGGAGGAGATTCTAAGTCGTGGTGAAATTATTTCCCATTGTTTATCAGTTAAGTCAGTACTGTAGCTATCCCGTTCCATGGTCAACCCTCCTGTTTTAATTGAGTATTTTTTAACAGGATAACTATTTTATGGACGTTATTCAAGTACCTGTAATAATTTTAACTGCTATTTGTAAATAATTTTTAAACAGGCTCTTAAGGTATTTAACTCTTCCAATAATAAGTAAGCTTTTGTATTGAAAGGCTGAATGCGTAACAACTGTTTTAACTTGACTGATGCTTCATCAATTTTCCCCATTCTAGCCAGTGCAACAGCCTCACCATAACAAACACCTGACAACTCAGGTTGATTTATCATAATTTGCTGAAAAATTTGTAATGAAGTCTCATTATTCCCGCTATTTAATTCTCTCAATGCTTGCTTAACCATCGTTTTTATGTCTACCTGCAAACTTGGAGAAATGTAATGTATTGTAGAAGGCTCTTGTTTTTCATTAACTTTTTGACCACAACCTAAATTCGCACAATATTCATGAGAAGAAAGCAGGTGTATTGCATTCTCTTTCCATACAGTACCAGGTCCCTGCCAGTCGATATCGTGAAAAGCAATCCATCCCCAATTTTTTAAAAGCGGATAAACCAATTCAAAATCCTTTAACACATCGCTGTAGTGATAGGAGCCATCAATAAAAACAAAATCAAGTTTCGGTTTATCTCCCCATTGAGAAAGTATTTCGTGGGAATAGCCTACCAGGGGAGTTACATATTTTTCAAGTCCAAACCTTCGAATATTACGATACCACAAATCGAAAAAATCAAGTTCATATTTTACAATCCCTCCCTCAATATTGTATATATCGTTGCCATTTGCATCATATATGTGTTTAAACTTGTCAATGGAAAAGACCCGTTTTGAAGTTCCGTGGCAGGCATATGCCATGGCTGTGGTTGAACGTCCGTATGCTGCTCCAATTTCAAGAATTGTTGCGTAATCAGGCAAAGATTTGACCTTTTCAAATAGAAACTGTTCCTGCCCTTGAACAAGGGCACCGTCTACATTTTCAGCTGTTGATTCAATATCTTTATATTGAATGTCTTTCCCATCTATTCTTTTAATAATCTCAATAATCAGGTTGCGTGTTTTATCATCAGCTGGATTTTCTTTTATATGTGCCTCAGCAATCAACCTTGCTTCCCAATGTTTCCCGAGACCTGCCATTGCAGCAGAACGGTAGTAATTAAGGTTCTGATCTGTTGCACCAAGATCTTTTGCATAATCAAGAAATCTGATAGTCTCTTTTAATTTCCCTTTGTGTAGACAGGATAATCCCTCAGAAATCAATTCTTCTGGTTTTGGTGTAATGTGTACTATAACAGCAGGTACCAAAGTTTTTTGAAGATTCATAGAAGGTTTTTTTGATAGCGTTTTTTCAAAAATGGTTAAAGCAAGATTCTCTGGCACATGTTCTTCCAGATCACGAACAAGGCTAATGAAGGCCTCTTTTCTCCACAAAAAAAGTGCCAGCATTTGAGCAGGATTTTTTAATAAAGGTAAAATGCCAATCGCTGTAATGTAATCATTTATGTCACTTCTTTCAGTAAAAATATCAGAGGAGCCTTCAACAAGATTCCCCATCTTATCACAGATCCAGGCGCCTGAAACAATGCCATCACAGGATTCATTTTCAGGCTCCTCAAGGAAATCAACAGCAGTGGAGATAAACGATTCATTTATTTGAGTGTTATCAACCCCGAAGTAAATATAGTTGCCTTTTGCAACATTTGCGCCTGTATTCAATTCTTTTAAAAAAAATGATATATCCATGGAATAGGGAAATGCGATATTTCGCATCTTCTCTATATTTTTATGGCGGGATTTCTCTATTGTGTTGTATAAATAAGTGTTAGGATCATCCTTTTCGCTAATACTGTGTAGTCGAATCCTTGCTATTGAAACGAGAGGTTCGGTATAATTACTGTTGTTAAATGATTGTTTTCTTATTTGAGAACGTTTGCTGTAAATTTTTTCAAGCTCTCTTTCAAGAAACGCAGTTTCTTCTTTTTCGCTCCTGAGCAAATCCTTTTCATCTGGTTGTAAGTATAATGGTTTGTTAAATAATATATGATTGCAAATATGATCTAAGGTCGGATCATTTCCTTCTTCAAGTTGACTTTGTTGTTTAATGCGAATATCGGGCTGAAAAAAATTGCGAATTCCAAATGATTTGAATTTGTAACTGAGTCTAAAATTATAAAAATAGAAACCACGGTAAGCAGCTTTGAGGGCATCAATTCCAAAATTTTCTGTTTTTATCATTGCCTCACGAACTGCACGTTTGTAATCTGTTGATGTTTCGATTTTATCAATGCCTTTTTGTAAACGGCTAAACACATTATCAACGTTACTATTCGCAAAAACCCCTCTCAGGTTTGATTCAAGCCCCATTGAACTTCCAGAGGTTATAATGGCATCGGCATGCCAGACAATATCATAAGAGCGAAGTCTTTCTTTTGGCATTACTACTCTGACATTATCTGGGATTTCCCTAATAAATTTAAAAAGGTCTTCAACAAAACAGATATCAGTATGGTTTGGACCTACCATATTTGGATGAAGTCGAAATACAAGATATACATTCTCAGAGGCCAGACTTTCCACAATCTGCCTTAGACCGTCTATTGCATGCTTAAATCTTCGGAGAATATAGCTGTTTCCCATACCCAGCTCCCATTCGCTATTTGTAAATATGGCAACAATTTTAGCATCTGGGGGTATCCTTAGAATTTTTCTAGTATCACCTTTAGTTGGTTCAAGAGTATAATAAACAACTCTGCCAATATTGCGTGCATATTCACGCTCCTTAATGTGTTCAGCTATTTTTTTGCATTCCTGTGTTGTTAATGGAATATTTTCCCACTTTTTCCATGCTTCAATTCTACCTGCAGATATGTTTGGGTTGCCATTTTCAAATAAACCAAAACTGTCATCAATCATGCCCTTTTCATGTACTAGCACAGGTACATTAAAGTGGCGTGTTAATTCAAGGAATATGGAATACCAAGCTTGTACGCCACTATAGCAAATAACATGTTCAGGATAAAAATCAGTGAAAAGTTTCCGGTGAGCGCGCACAAGCAATGCACCGTTAAATAAAAAACTCCTGTAAATACGTTCAACTTCTTCATCCTGTAAGTCTGGACTACCGACCCTGAAATAACTGCAAATACCTGCATAAATCCACTTACCTATTCCGAATCCCTCGAAAACTGCAGTGGGTATTTTATCCACAATTAGATTGTTTACCCATTTTCTGCATTGAACAGAATCATACTGGTTTAATAATGAACTCAATTGAATAATTGGCAAATTGAATTTTAAAAATAAATTAACAGCTGAATTTGTGCAATGGTGACATATTTCTTTTTGAGGTGGTTTGCCCCCTATGGGGCAGTTCTCAAAAAATCCGTCACAGCACACAACACGAACATCAGCTCCGCGCATTGTCAAGGCGCTTCCGATAACAGCATCAACCTGATGGTGTACCTGCCAGTGCCCAAAAGGAGCAAAACATAGAATTTTTTTAATTTTATAGCCTCCTGAAAATTTGATGCTCTTCCGCTAATACTTTGAAAATAAAAATAGAAATTTTTGTGCCTTTACTATATAGTTTCCTGGGAGGGATTACCATGAGAAAGGCACAAAACTGGGATCAACCTTGCCCTAATATGAATTGTGAATATTATGGTCAGGTAAATAAGAGAAATATTAGTAGCATAAACACCTACAGATATAGAAGCGGTAAACGCAGAGTTTTTTGCTGTAGTAATTGTGGGGGAGATGTTTTCTGAGACCCGAGACACTGTTGTTTTTTAACTTGAAAACCTGTGAAGACAAAGTAATGCTGGTCTTGATGTTTTTTACAACTTAAAATTGACCCATGGCCCATAATCAAAGTAATAGCGGAAGAACATCGAAAATGTTGGATCATGAAAAAACAAAACGCATAATAAGCATACAAACTCATTCATGCAACAGGGACAACTCCAGCTCCCTTGATGAGTGATATGCAATAATTCATGGCAATGGAAACACAGCATTACAACCTGATTTGTATTCTCAGTATGAAAAGGATCAGGATATGGTATTTTTTCATCTAATTTTAATTTTTTAAAAAAAAGCAGGTACGGCTCAATCCATGGCCCGCACAATCTGTTTGATATCCGGGGATGTCAAAGACATAAGTGAACGTGCAAGTCTTATCATGTAAACGGTATTTTTCCGTTTGCTGGCCCCAAGATGATTTTTACAATATATAACATTGTGAAGTGCAAGATTAACTGTCATAATAAGTATCATTTGATTAAGTAATTCTTTTTCAGGCAGCACGCCTCCGTATTTGAGATAGCATGATAAAAAATAGTCCCAAAAAGTTCCTTCTCCGGTTTGTATAAAAAGTATATTTTTAAGAGAAAAAATAAAAGGAGAAAAATCTGTGGCAGGTTCATAATATCCTACAAGATCCATATCAATAAGACTTATGAAATCATCTGATATCAGCATATTACCAGCAAAACCATCATAAAGTCCAAGCCTTGGCTGTGGTAAATATCCGGAAGATTCAAGGTCTGCGCAGAAAGTAGGGATTGTTGTATTGCAGAATCGAAAGACTTCTTCTGCCAATGTATTATCTAACAGTTTTGCTGCAAGTAATGCTTTTGAACGTAAAAGATAGAGCAAAAATTCCTCAAGTTTATTATATGCATTTTTAACAAAACCCGAACTGCCGAGTATTCCGTATACTTTGCCACTGTTTTCATGCAGCAATGCATAGACTTTGGCAATTTGGTCAAACCGTGAAAGTTTTTCCTTAATGGAATCAGTTTTAATTTTGCGATCAGCGGCTATACCATTTGCATAGTCCATGATAAAAAAACTAAAATTTTCTACAACATCACAGGTTTGATCATAACCTGGTACAGAAAATATTCTGCCATGGAATTTTACATCCACGTTGTTTAATCCCAGCCTTTGTAAAAGTTTATAGATAAAAATTTCTTTTTCAAGGCTTCGTTCATCAGCATCGTTTACTTCCAAATCATTTTGTTGTTCTCCTCGCACAACCATGTGTGTTTTCTCTTTGCGCTTGCTTTCAATCTCTATGTAAAATGCAGGATTACATGAAGAAAAGGGGAAAAGTGCGATATCTTTCACCCTTTCTCCAGTGATTGATTCAATGAAGTCTGACATTTCATATCTGCATGGTAAAAAACGAAAATATGGTGAAGTAAACCTATCCATTTTTGCGTGCCTCAATTAGGAAATGTGCTGCCATGAACAAACTTCGCCAATCATTACGTAGATCATACTGTTTATGTTCACCCATTTTCTTTAATTCGGGATATTGTTTTTCAATCAGTGGGGGCATGAGATGAATGCCATGATAGTAAGGTTCGGAAGTGATATGAAAATTATATTTGGACAGTTTTTTATTAAATGTCAGTGGATTTTCCGGACGGGTAAATAAAATTCCCCGTGCAGATCCATCGTCATGCCTGATTGGTTCATCAGGATTTGTTATAAGATTATATAGGGAATTTTCAAGATCCTTTTTAATACCATTATCTCCCGAATCAACTAACGGAAAAATATGATTACGAAAAAAACGACGTGTATAGCTGTTGAATGTAAACAGATCAAAAAGTTCGTTCTGATAAGAAGAGATAAACACCCCATTGGGTTTAAGAACACGATAAATCTCTTTATAAGCAAGATCATCCTGCTTAACGTAGTAAAGCACACCAAGACAAACCACAATATCAAAATAGCTATCTTGAAAAATGCTTAGATCTGTGATAAATGCCTGGTTAATAAAATCCTTTGAAAAACCTTTTTTTTGGAGATGAATTCGTGATTCATTAACCATAGCTGCTGAAAAATCAATTCCAACAGCGTCCCAGCCTCTTTCAAGAAATATCCGAGTTGTATGTCCTGCGCCGCATCCGGCATCAAGCAGCTTTCCTTTGGTGTGCTGGGATAGAATGTCGAGGACAATTTTCAGTCTTACACCGTTCATTGAATAATAATCAGGATAGGCTTTATCGTTAAGTCCTTTAGCTATATTCTCCCAAAATTTAGGTACTATATTTTCCATCTCTCTTTAGCCCCCTAAATTAGTTAAAAACCTTTTATTGAGAAGTTACTGAAATGATTAGCAATTACATATAGTACATACTTTCTTTATGCCAGCGTTCAAAAAAGTCATAGACTTTTAGCCAATTATCCTTTTTCCAATTAAGTTTTAAATCCCGTGGTACCTTTCTTGCGATCATACAGAGATAATCGGTATCCAAGAATCTGTTAACACATTTTTTTTTAAAACTGCATTCTGACAGTAAACCTTCTAGTGTATTAGCACTAAATCTCACAGGGTGCGTATCTGTTGGATTGAAAGACAAAAAATCTCCAAGCGGTTTTTTAAATGGTACCAGAATTCTGCTTCCAGTGGCTACAGCAATATGACCATCTGGCTTTAATATTTTCCATGCGGCATCAAGCATATCCCTGGATGAACTGCAAGCCTCCAGTGTCCAGGATATTGTGACGATATCTGCAATTTCTTTCCTTCCATTGGCAATATATTCTTCAATGGTTCCAACAAAACAGTCCATTCCCTGTGACTTAATCATTTTACAGTTTTCCGATGAAGGTTCTATACCTAAAACTTCTGCTTGATATTGACTCCATGCAATATTTATAAATAAGCCCTCGCCAGCTCCAATATCTACAACTTTTTTCCCATGCAGACCGATTTTCTTATGGATAAAGTCTGCAACATATGTGAGTCGAGCTTTAACTGCTGGGATGTTTGATGTATAAGGCTTGTAGCTGTTTTTATTTTCACGATAAAGCTCTTCTGACCAGGTTTTTGCAATTTCCTCAGCGGACCTTCGATTTTTTACATAAACAAAACCGCAGTTTTTACATATATGGGTTGGCTGGTTGTTTTGATAGAGTCTAGAAAACGGTACTTCCAGAGCATTACTGCTTTGGCAAAGATCACATGAATGTTTGATATAGGTACTCATGACATATCTCCATAAATAATATTATTTTTATTTCCGTGATATATCTTTCCGATAATGCGGAAATAGATGAACTTTTTTTCCTTCATTTTTGACGGTCTCGTAAAAAGTCGGAAAATAAAATATTGATCACACTATGTGGTAAAAATGTTGTCTATCAGCACTTTATATGGTGACATAAAATTTTTACGGTTGACTTTTTACGAATGCATCATTTTTACCATGCTATAATCCAGGTTTCCTGAAAAATAACGCAGATAATTTGATCCAGTGTTTTTCTGTTCAAAAAAGCTTGCCCATAAATATCAGCTGACCTCCCAATTGTGGATCTTCTATGCCAGAGGATATCTTAATTTCCATTTACCTGGTACAGCCTTCCAGATTTCCGGATTTCTGTGCTTATCAATTATATCAAAAAACTCATTTTCTGTTAAATCCAGATATTCAAGCACTTCATCCGAATAACGATATGGAAACTCACCATCATATTTTTTTGCAATCATTAGAGCGTTTTCTCTGGTCATTTGATCATTCTGGATCATCCTGCACGCATCACGCACAGCTCTTCCAAATCCGAATTTTACATATTGCATATAATAGTAAAGATCATCCACTTTATCATCAAGACTGTCAAAATCTGTAAATGTACCAGTAGTTCTGCCTTTGGGATGTTTCTGAAAATTGATTTTACCGCTTATAAAACGGTAATTTTCCAGCATACTCCATTTAAAAAAATACCCATAATACATGACTTTGACCCCTGCTTTTTTTATATCATCAAATGGGGGATAAATATAAGAATTCAACTCTTTGATTGTAATTTCATCATCTACCCAGTTCCTTGGATCATCTCCGATTTGATGTTCGATTACTTCTGTAAAATCGCGTATTTTTTTTGATTCTTCCTTCAAAACCTTTCCGCCGTATTCGCTTTCACCATGTTCGGCATAAAATATAAGTGGTATATTCAATCTTAAGGCCATGTTTACAGGAATAACATTTACTCCGGCGTCCCAGGCAACTTTATGATTTCCTCTTTCGATAAAAAAACGTTTGGAGAGTTTTCTATGTGTATATTGATCAGGACGAAAATAAATATTATCGAATCCAAGCTGAATCATGGATTCACGGTTTTGTCTACCTACATCATTTGGAATCAAAGGAGAAAAGGTAACAAGAAGAGGATTCATGCCGAATTCGAACTTAAGTTTATATGCAATAGTGCTGCTGTCTTTACCACCACTCCAGGGCACTATACAATCCCATGACCCGTCTTGTGAACGATATTTTTCAATCAATTTCAAAAATTCATTTTTCCGTGCATCCCAGTCAATATTGTTTTTTTCTTCAGCATTACGACAGGCGTTACATATTCCTTCATCGTCAAAAACAATCCTTGGACGTGAATTTGGCATTATACATTTTTTGCAATATAAAATTTTTCTTGCACCTTGTGCTTCAAAAAAAAAATCAGACAGCTTTGATCGGTTACAAAATATTTCCATATTTTCCATATGCTAAACCTATAAATTATTAAATTCTCACTTTGATTCCTGCTGAATTAAGATATTGTTTTGCGCTTTTTATGCTGGTTTCGGTAAAATGGTAGATATTTGTGGTGCAAACTGCCGAAGCATTACCCTTTCTAAATCCATCTGCAAAATCTTGCCATTTCCCTGCACCACTGCAAACCAGCACGGGTATATTCACTGCATCTGCTATGCTTTTATTCAATTTATTGTCATAGCCTTCCAGGCTGCCGTCTTTATCAATGGATTGAATTAATATTTCCCCTGCCCCAAGTTCTTGTACTTTCATTGCCCACTTGGTTGGACTTACTCCTGTGGAATTTAAGCCAAAGCGTGTGAAAACTTCATATTGGCTATTTTGATTAAATTTAACATCAATAGAAACCACAACACATTGTGATCCGTATAACTCAGCAGCCTGAGAAATCAATGCAGGACTTTCATAAGCATGCGTATTGATCACCACCTTATCAGCACCGATAGACAAAAGAGTTCTAAAATCATCAACAGATTTTACACAGCCTCCTACAGTTAGTGGAACAAAACAATTTCCTGCAAAAATTTGCACAACATCAAAAAAATTTTCCCGACTACCTTTACCAGGTCTTGTTATATCAAGAAGTACGACTTCATCAACAGACCATGCATCAACAAATTCAAAGGTATATCTATAGTCAGGAATAAAATTACGGGTTCTAAACAAAACACCATTATTGAATGTAAGAACTGCTATGAGTCTTTTTCTTACCATTTTTTAAAAGCCAAAAGCCATTATATATTTTTATTTAAAAAGTTATTTAATAAATACAACCCATAAAGCTGACTTTTTTCAGGATGGAACTGGGTACCGTAAACATTTTCCTGCTGAAAGGATGCTGTTAATTCAATTCCATACTCACATTTTCCGGTAACAATATCATTGCTATTATTACATTTTATATGATAGCTGTGCACATAGTAAAACAGTGCAGCTTCTGGTATATCTTTAAACAGGACGTTATCTTTTTTCTGAATAAGGTTATTCCAACCCACATGTGGTACCAGAAGGCTGGGAACATTTGGTTCTATTTTTACAACAGTCGCGTCAATAAACCCTAACCCCTCATGATAGCCAAATTCTTCACTCCCTTTTGCTAAAAGCTGCGCTCCAAGACATATTCCTAAAATAGGTTTCTTATGATGCATAACAAGATCATTTAGTAGTCCAATTAATCCCAATCGTCTGAGGTTTACAACACCATCGCCAAATGCACCAACTCCTGGAAGGATCAGTTTTTCGGCTTTTTCAAGATCAGCAATCCTGTTTGAAATTATAGGGATGCATCCGACCCTTTCAACTGCCCCTGCTACTGATCTCAAATTTCCTGATTTATAGTCTATAATTACAATCATATTATTTTGCCCTAGCATGTAGGTCTATCCGTAGTCATACCAGCTTCCTACACAATCTGATGGTCTTTATTTAAGTCAGTTAAATTAACCATATTACCACATATGCAAAATTGTTTTTGTCAATGTTATTGTTGAAAAACCATTACGAATATAAAAATTAAGAGCTTTTGTATTCTTTATCTGAGTTCCTGTTGTAATTGAAAATCCCTTAAAGTTTTGCACTACTTTCTGAATAAGATTTGAACCAACACCTTTATTCTGAAAATCTGACAGAACTGCAACAAAAAATAAAACAACCTGTTTGACATTTTGGTTGGCAAGAATTATACCTGCAGGTTCATCACGGAAAAATGCCACAAACATATGATGGTTATCATCCGGTTGATAATTTTTTAAATAATTCACCCACAAAGAATCCGCTTTAGATTCAGTAATATTAACGTCCGTATGAAAACGGGAAAAACTGAATGCAGAGCCAAGCTCTTCATGTGGCAATTTTGCATTGCAATACTGTTTGACAACTTTAATATCATTGTTTTCCTGTATATAGAATAGCGCTCCAACTGATTTCAGAATTACTTCTGTATCAATATATCTAAAACCGCACTCCTGTAGTATTTGGACAATTGAATAATCGACAAGTGTATTAATTTTGGCTGAAACAAAGGAATCTCTAAAATTTTGTTTAAACAACTCTATAATTTTATCACTGGCAATAAGATTCGAATTGGCGTTATCAAGCATATAACAGGGGCGCCCAAAAAAATTACTATCCCACTCTAAAAATCGAAAAAAAAATAGAGCATTGCCTGCTTCCAGTATGATGTCAGGAGAAGATAATATCATTGCATACGTCCACTATTGAGCGAGTATTAAAAATATTTTCCAGGCATATAGATGGCGGTTTTAAGATAGCATCAATAATTTTTTTTGTTTCAAATGAACGAAAGCCAAGATATATAGCCCAATGTTTCTCATTAAAATACCTGCATCGAGCAATCTGATGCTTATATGTTGCAATCAAAACAGCAGGCGTACGTGTCGCTATAAGCTCATAGGATGTAAGACCACCGGCACTAACAGCCACATCACATTTCATATATTCTTCAAACATGTTTAAAACATTCTGTTTTATTTCACATTTAAAATCGGCTTTATTAATCTGCTTCTCCAAAGAATCTTTACATGTATATCCATGTCCAACAATAACCGTAGTTTCCATTTTAATCTTATTTTGAATCAGAACATCAACGACTTTGCTGGTAAAATTGAGTTCATCTGCGCCCCCCATACAAACTAAAAGCTTTTTGGGAAATACTTGATGTTCTCGCTTCTCAATCATATTCCTGTCAAAGGAAACAGGAAGTATCACATATTTAGGACCTAACAAAAAAATAGTTTCCTGATACAACTCAGGTTTAAAAAACTGATCCGCTGAAACATCCCAGTCAACGACAAGATCCATATCAGGCAATATTGATCCGTCAAAAGAGACACATGCCTTGTACACACTAGAAGAAATTCCTTTGTATTCTGAAAGTTTTTTTTCTGTAATTTCAAAAAATATTAAATCAATATGATGTTTGTCAATCAGCCTGTTGATGACAGACACTTCATCAGCAATAGAGAAATGATTTTCAATAACTTCAATATTAGAAATATTATATTGGCTTAGAATTTGTCTGGCTGCGGGAAAATCTTTGACCATAAAATTTATGTCCCATTCACTATCCTGAAAATATTCAGATAGATGTATCAAACTCATCAAATCTCCCGTCCCAATGGAAGGATGAGCATCTGCTCTAAATAACACCTTTTTCATAACATTGGCCTGCATGGCAAAATAACATCCCAGTTAATTGGCTCTTCAGCATCAAGAGCTTTCTGAGCGATAATATTTCGAGACTTAAAAAGCGAGAGATATTTTGGTTCCAAACCATGTGATTTTTTCCCGGAACGTAATACTAAAACATCTCCTGGCCTTATAATATCCCCTTTTTGAATTTCTGTTCCTGCAAAAATTGTCATGTAAGCAAAATCCCTTAGATATTTTTCATGATCATGGCATATCTTTGCACTGCTGCCGTATATTAATGGATCAATAATGAAATCACCTTGCTTTAAATCCTTTTCAGCTTCACAAATGTCAGTCACCATTTGTTTTAATTCATGGGGTTCAAGTGCAAAGAAATGATCCGAACCATCCATTTTCTTGTTCAGTGTTATATGTTTTTCAACAACTGATCCTCCGATATATACGGATTGAACAGCTGCATCAGAAATTTTTTCAGTATGATCAGAATAGCCAACTAAAATACCTGGAAAAGCTGTTTTGAATGTTTCTATGACACCCAGATGACATTTGTTAAGGTCAGCGGGATACAAAAGATTGCAATGCAACAATTTTAATCTGTTATGATATTTCATTACGGTTTGCACTGCTTCACATGTTTCAGCAAGGGTTGCCCCACCTGTGCTCATAATGATAGGTAAACCAGTTTTTGCACAGGCTTCAATTAAAGGAAGATGAGTAATTGTATAGGAAGATAACTTAATCATTTTAACTTCATTTTCAATGAGAAATTCTAATCCTTTTTCATCAAAAACCGATGAAATAAATTCAATACCATACGCATTACAATATTCGATTAATTTTTTTACCCACTCTTTTGGAAGCTCAAATTCTTTTGTAGCAGCGTAAATATCATACTCAAACTGTTTATTGTTATTTTTCCAACTCAACTTCCCTGCACTTTTTGGATATAGCCTGTCTGCTGAAAACAGTTGAAATTTAGCAGCACTGCAACCAGCATCAGCTGCTGCCTTGATCAACTTGAAAGCATTGTCAATAGAGCCGTTATGGTTGATTCCTATTTCTGCAATAATGTAAGTATTCAACATAGTTATATTCAATACCAAAACACCAATTCAATTTGCACATTTACGCATAATGCCGAAATCTTCAAAATAAACCTCATGCCAGTCTTCCATTACCATCTTCCGATATGCAGATCTATCATATTGCCCGTTTTTATTCCATTTGAACCATCGGTTAACCGGAGCAGAAAATCCTCTTTTATCGATTCTGTCAACAATTTGGGATGGTATAAAACGCCTTGCTACCTCTTTGAGCGCCCATTTTGTAATTCCGTTTCGTATTTTATATTTTGACGGCATAGAAAAAGCATACTGCACCAGCCTGTAATCTAAAAATGGTGACCGATTTTCAACACTAAATGCCATACCCATCCTATCTGCCATCTGAAGTAAAACCTGCATTGTTGAGTAGAAGTCATTAAGCCCCATCAGGTGAATTACATCACCATTCATTTTTTGAAAATAATACCCGATTGTTTCCTTTAAATAACTGTTAACTTTTTCATCGTAAATGTTCTCATGACGATTAACCAACCTGGCATATCTGTTGACAGGATCGCCGTAATATTTTTCAATAAGATAATCATACTTTTTCATGGCATCAAGTTTGTTAATCTGTTCATCATGATGCAGCAGATGATACCTGTGATAACCACCAAACAGTTCATCAGCTCCATCTCCGGTCATTACTACCTTAAGTCCATCTCCACATATCTTTTCAAGCAGCATCCATAATGTAAAACTTGTCCATGTACATGGAGTGTCAAGATAATAGGCAACATCAAAACGTGTTTTTAAAAAATTTTCTTTTGTGGGTGCTATGATATTAAGTTTTTTTTTTAACTGCGATGCCACAAGATATGCATAATCAAGTTCATCAAAATCAGGATAATCATAATGTGCAGTATAGATGTGGTCAGGTTTTGCAATGCTTGCAACAAGTGCGCTATCCACGCCCCCACTTATAAGTGCTGCATACTGATGCGAACAGTTTTTAGTTCTAAGTAAAATCGCATCCTCAATTAATTCTGCAAGGTCATTTATTATTTTATCCTCATTATCTTCAATTTCAATCAGGTTATCCCAAATTTTCCAGTATGAATGGATAGAAAAACCTTTTTTGGAAATCCTGATATACTCACCTGGTTCGAGCTGGTAAATATTTTCAAAAAGAGTTTCTTTTCCCACAGTAAATTCATATGCTTTATATGAAAATGCCTTATCATTAAAAACTGGCTCAACCACTTTAAGTAAAGATTTTATTTCACTGGAAAATGCAAAAAAATCCTTTCCCTGTGTATAATAAAGGGGTTTTTCTCCTGCCTTGTCCCTGACCAGATAGGTTTCTTTTTTTTGCGAATCATAAATAGCAAAAGCATACATCCCATTGTGATTAATAAATGAATCAATTCCGTATTCGATAAAACTTATTAATGCTGTTTCTGCATCTGAATCTGTTTTAAACCGATATGATGAACAAAGGGGAGCTTTAATTTCTCCATGATTATAAATTTCACCGTTATATACAATTGCATACCTGCCAGATTCATCAGTATATGGAATTTGATGTGCATTGCTGTCAATGATACTTAATCTGACCATGCCCAATGTTACATCGTCATATGTACTCAACCCTGTTTGATCCGGCCCTCTGTATCTGATTTCCTCAAGCATGCTGGCAACGATACCTGAGGT
>Ga0209345_10004004_pt1 | contig 14603 bp, 17 predicted proteins | sample Cruoilmetagenom7_FD_187294 | JGI IMG/M metagenome (GOLD analysis project Ga0209345, IMG submission 187294) | Oil polluted marine microbial communities from Coal Oil Point, Santa Barbara, California, USA - Sample 7 (SPAdes) (version 2) | ecosystem: Environmental > Aquatic > Marine > Oil seeps ... | reverse complement strand
GACTTCATCCAGCAAGGGTATTAGCCTTTCATCGTTGTCGCCATAGGTTTTCATATGAATCCAGACAAGCTGCCCATAATTTTCTGCGGCTTCACGGGTTAGCCCTTGTTTGAGCTGGCTCTCAATAATTCCACGTAACATAGGTGCTTGGGAAAGGCTGTATACCCCATTGTTCACACGTTTAAGGTACAGTGATCGCTTATAGGCAGTTATTGCTTCGTTATAGCGGTGGCTAGTTTGTAGCGTTTTGCCCAGCCCGAAAACCATTTCTGAGAGCTCGAGATCATAAGGGCCAACCTCATTTTCTTTTTGTTCAATGGCTGAACGGTAGTTTTCAATAGCGAGATTGAGAGCTTTCTTATGTGCTGAGACAAGATTGAGTAGAGCATCTATATCTTTTTGCGTAGAGGTGTTTTCTATTTTTGTTGAGGCGCTCTTGTCAGTTACTATTGGATCAGTTGACTGCTTTTCTTTAGCTAATGGTTCGTTTTCAGCTGATGACTCTAGTTTTGTTGAAGGCTCTTCTTTGGCTGATGACGCTACTTCTTCGGTCGACGTTGCGCTTTCATTGGCTACAGCCGCAGCCGTTATTAGGCAACATAAAAATAGGCACATTAACGATACGACAGTGGATACAACAGTGCGTATCATGTTTAGAGGGTGAAGCATGTGTCTTGCTCTCGTTGATTAATCATGGACTTAGAGGCAGCTGGTGGGGGAATGTTCCTTACTATATGTTTCAAGTGTTATTTACCAAATTCCATACTTTCAGTATAACGTGCTGACATTAAAAAATGAGGCGAACTTAGAAAAATGCTGTTGGAATTGTGGAATGTGATCGCCCCGGTCCTTGTTTGTACCACCATAGGTTTCTTTTGGGGGCGGTCGACTACGCCCTACGCGGCAGAATTTGTTAGCCAGGCCGTGATGAATATCGGCGCGCCCTGTCTCGTCGTGTCCGCTATAAGCCAGGTCGAAATTTCCGGGCAGGCTTTTGCACAGGTTGCATTAGCCGCACTGCTGATATTTGTTGGAACAGCCGTGTTGGGTGTTATAGCTATTAAAATACTGGGTGAGAAAAGTGAAAAAGGAGGAGGCCGCTCCTTACTATCCGCTGTGGTGTTCCCTAATAACGGCAACATGGGATTACCGCTTTGTTTATTCGCTTTTGGTGAGCAGGGTTTGGCATTGGGATTGTCATTTTTTCTGGTTCAAATGACGGCACTCATGACAGGTGGTGTGGCATTGATGTCTCGTGCCAGCACAGGTGTTAGGTCAATGCTGTCAGACTTGGCAAAGCAGCCATTAATCTATGCCATTATTATTGCACTCTGGTTGGTGGGAAGTGGCACCAGATTACCGGTATGGATTGATTCCACTGTGACGTTACTCGCAGGGTTTACTATTCCGTTAATGTTAATCACCTTAGGTGTATCCCTATCCAATTTGACCACAACAGGTTGGTGGCGGAGCATTGTATTTTCGATATTGCGTATCGGAGGCGGTTTAGTTTTTGCCTGGGTTGCTGTGTCATTGATAGGTATTACTGGCACCGCAAGGAATGTAGTGTTGCTTCAAGCCATAATGCCTGCTGCAGTTTTTAACTATTTATTGGCATTAAAGTTTGATCGTGACCCCAATGCAGTCGCTGGCGTTGTTGTTACCTCAACGGTCATGGCGTTGTTAACGGTGCCAATACTGCTAACATTTTTATTATAGGTTGCTGAGCTTTTTTCTATAAAAAAACAGTAAGTACTTAATGAAGGAAATACTTTGACCGATACTAAGCCTTTAGCAGGTAAGGAGCCCTTAGCGGGCGAGAAGCCTTTAGGTAATAAAAAGCCTTTGTCAGGCTTCCGGGTAATAGAACTGGGGCAATTACTTGCCGGACCATTTGCGGGTTCCTTGTTGGCCTATTTTGGTGCTGAAGTCATTAAGGTAGAACCACCCGGTGGGGGTGACCCTCTGCGAAATTGGCGTGTGGTAAAAGATGGCACATCATTGTGGTGGAGAAGCCTTGGCCGCAATAAAAAATGTATTACCTTGGATTTAAAAACAGACAAGGGAAGAGAACTGGTTGGTCAGTTAATTGATGGTGCTGATGTATTAATTGAAAACTTTCGCCCCGGTGTTATGGAGAAGTGGGGGCTTGGGCCTGAGCGTTTTAAACAATCCAACCCCGGTTTGGTCTACACGCGTATCTCTGGCTATGGGCAGACAGGCCCCTATGCCCATAAGCCTGGTTTTGCATCAGTGTGCGAGGGCATCAGTGGGTTTCGTTACGTTAATGGTTTTCCGGGTGAAGCCCCAGTTCGACCTAATCTAAGTATTGGTGACAGTATTGCTGGATTGCATGCGGCCTTTGGTGTTGCATTGGCATTACTATCACGCCAGTCCAGTGGCGAAGGCCAGACGGTAGATGTCGCCCTTTACGAAGCTATGTTTAACCTGTTGGAAGGCGTTGTGCCGGAATTTGATGGTGCTGGTGTTGTTCGTGAGCCATCTGGCACAACAGTCACTGGTATTGTGCCGACCAATACTTATCGGTGTGGCGATGGCAAGTTTGTGGTAATTGGGGGTAATGGTGACTCCATTTTTAAACGCTTGATGGAGACAGTAGGGCAGCCGGATATGGCTCAGGATTCACGTCTTTCGGATAACGCAGGCCGGGTGAAACATGAACAAGAAATTGATGAGGCCATTTCCCTGTGGTGTCAGGGGCATGCCAGTGAAGAAATTCTTCAGGCCCTTGAGGAGAGTCGTGTACCGGCAGGCCCTATTTATAATGCAGAAGACATGTTGGCAGACCCCCACTTTAATGAGAGACGTTTGTTTGAACAGGTGGAAATTAATGGCAAACCACTAAAAATTCCGGCGATGATTCCTCGGTTAAGTGATACCCCAGGCAACACCAATTGGCCTGGACTTGAGGTGGGCAGCCATAATGCAGAAATCTTGGGTGAAGTGCTGGGTTTAGATGAAGCTTCTCGGCAACAATTAAAAGAAGACGGCATTATTTAATACGGGTTTTTGGCTTGTCATAATAAGTTTAGTGTTTTTTGTTAAGTTTTCTAGGGGTATAAAAGTAGTGGATGTATCCATTAAAAAAATTGCCATCTTTGTCGATGTACAAAATATTTATTACACCACTCGCCAAGCCTATGGTCGTCAGTTCAATTACAGGAAATTGTGGAAGCTTATAGAAGAGCAGGGCGCTATTGTCTCAGCAACGGCTTATGCCATTCATCGCGGCGATGATGGTCAGTTAAAGTTTCAGGATGCTCTTAAGCACATAGGTTTTACCGTAAAGTTAAAGCCCTATATTCAACGCAGTGATGGTTCTGCCAAAGGCGATTGGGATGTGGGTATCGCCATTGATGTTCTTGATAAAGCGAAAGAGGTTGATACCGTAGTGCTGCTTTCTGGCGATGGAGACTTTGATTTATTGCTGGAAAAAGTTAAAAAGGATTATGGTGTGGAGGCGATAGCGTATGGTGTTCCTGCACTGACGGCCGTTTCTCTAATGGAGTCAGCTAGTATTTATTGCCCTATTGGTGATGACCTCTTACTTTAAAAAGATAGCTTTCAACAGGCCTGCTCTCAGCCTTTTCATCAATGTTTACTATTCCTTTCAACTAGAAGTACTTTCTTTTACCAATACCATTCTCTTCAACCTCTACTATTATTCTACGGTATAGAATAAAGTATTTAGCGAGCAACAACGTTGGCAAGGAGAGATTAGTGTGGAAAAAGAAAACCCGAGCTTTATAGATCGGTTGCGTCAGGGGTGGGAGAAAGCCAAAAAACCTGTGGCTTTTCTTATCGTGGTATTTGCAGCAGTGCTTAGTTCACCCTTGCAACAATTGTTGCCAGATAGTGTTTCTGAATACGCTTTAGCTGGTACGGTATTAGCACTCTCATTAATTCTGATGGAAATGGCCTTTCAGATATATGAAGAGGTGCTAAAGGACGACGCTAAATTAAATATTATTAATTCCAATGAGTTGTATGGAAAAATAGCAAGTATTGTACAAAATGAAAAATCGATAACAATTCAGTTTATTGGTGTTGCTGGCCGCAATGGTTGGCAAAATGTGATTGAAAAATTCATGATGGAAAAGTCTAGTGATTCGATTGTTAACAAGATTAAATTTAATATCGAAGTTGCCTTATTAAACCCAGAAGAATGCAATCGAAACATGGAGATTTTTGAACGGTTTGACATGGTCTCTTCGGTGGTGAAACAAATCGAACGTAAAGCGGAGCATTTAAAAAAGATTACGGAAGATGATTCCAGTTTATCCCTATATTTATATGACCATATGCCTAACATGCTTGGGTTGCTGATCAATGATAACTATTTGTTTTTGACTAACTGCTACTGGGAGGAAGAGGCAGGCATGCTACATCTTCGAGCTGGAGGCACTGATTATTTTGCTTACAGTAAGGGGGATGATTTTGGTGGCCAGGAGAATATTGCCCGTTTTAAAGGCTGGTTTAATTACATTAAATACAGCAATGGTAAAAAACTGCCTGATATAGATCGTTCAGATTAAATCGGGCTCTGGTATCCTGTTCATTGAAAATAGGTGAAGCTGGCTCCCGGATTACACTGTGATAACGATTACCCCTAATGTTTCCATCCCCGATGATGAAATAGACATTACTGCTATCCGTTCACAGGGTGCAGGGGGGCAGAATGTGAATAAGGTTTCTTCGGCCATTCATCTCCGTTTTGATATTAATGCGTCATCGCTACCAGAAGTTTATAAAGAGCGATTATTGGCTATGCGGGACAAGCGTATCAGCAAAGAGGGCGTGTTAGTTATTAAGGCCCAGAAATTTCGTACCCAAGAGAAAAATCGGGATGATGCCCTTGGACGCCTACAGGAAATTGTCAGAGTTGTAACAGTGGTTCCGAAAGTGCGTAGGCCCACCAAACCCACCAAAAGCTCCCAGAAAAAACGGTTGGATAGTAAGGCGATACGCAGTAAGACCAAAGCCCTGCGCCGCAGTAATTTTGACTAAACGGCATCTTCTATTATGCAGTCAAAGCGCGCCAGGTTAGATCGTTTTATCAGTGAACAGCTGGGCATTAACCGCCGGGATGTACGACCATTGTTGGCAGAAAAGCGTGTGTTGGTGGATGGTGATCCGGCCACCAATATTAATCAGGTTATTGATGATTTTTCCCATGTGGTATTTGATGATCGGGTACTTCGGGCGAACAAACCTGTTTATGTGATGATGAATAAACCCATGGGGGTGGTGAGTGCTACCAGGGACAAGCAGCATAAAACTGTGGTTGATTTGTTGGATAGACCAGACAAAGAGCAGTTACATATTGTCGGCAGGCTGGACTTTAATAGCTCCGGATTATTATTGTTGACGAACGATGGTCGGTGGTCCCGGCAGTTGAGTGCACCGGAAAACAAAGTGACAAAATTATATCGAGTGACGTTGGATAAGCCTGTCACCGAAGACTATATTTATGCCTTTGCCGAGGGTATGCATTTTCCTTTTGAAGGTATAACTACCAGGCCTGCCAAGCTTTGTATTCTTTCTGAGTACGAGGCAGAGGTAACGCTTACCGAGGGTCGTTATCATCAAATAAAACGTATGTTTGGCCGTTTTAATAATGAGGTTTTAACACTACACCGTCTTGCTGTTGGTCAGCTGTCACTGGATTCTTCGTTATCTCCCGGTCAAAGTAGAGAACTGACAAGTTGGGAAGCTAACCATATTTTTCCTTCTGGTTTTTCTTTTTAGTTTTTCGATTTCATTCTGCTCTTTAGTTTTTTCCCCGGCGCATCTAATTCAGTGAAGGGTTTGAACGTAGTTCTTTTGCCATCAGATCAATAAAGGCACGAACTCTTGTGGAAGTATAACGTCCTTCTCTGTGTACTATATGTATGGGCCGTGGTGTTGGTTCATACTCACTGAGAATAATTTCTAGCTCACCAGAAGCGAGTTGTGGCGCAACCTGGTATGACAAAAGTCGTGTAATACCAAAGCCCCTTACTGCGGCATCAATGGCTGAATCATTCGTTGTTGTGGTTAATCGTGGCTTGATACGCAGTGTTTTTTCCTTCTGAGCTTTACTATTTTTTAATACATTAAAACGCCAACCCATCGCACTGTTGCCTGCGCTGGAGGCAATAATGGTATGAGAGAGTAATTCTTCCGGTTTTTGGGGGAGACCATGTTGATGGTTTAGACAGTGTTGTTGAAGATACTTGGGGGATGCGCAAAGCACCAAACGCACTGATCCAACTCGCAAAGCTCTCATACTGGAGTCAGGTAATTCTCCAATGCGAATACCCACATCAATACCTTCCTCGAGTAAGTTCACATTTCTGTCCATAAACTGAGCGGCAATATCTGTTTCGGGGTATTGCTCTAAATATTTAACGATACCGGGCATCACAAAGGTACGACCAAATAGGACGGGTGCAGTGATAGTTAAATGGCCTCTCGGTTCAGTATTAATACCGGCAGCAGCTTCATCGGCAGCATCGGCATCAGCAAGAATACGGCGGGCATCATCAAGATAGCGCTGGCCAGCTTCTGTAGTTCGCACGTGGCGGGTGGTGCGGTTAAGTAACTTTACCTTTACATGCTCTTCTAGTGCGGCAATAGCTCGTGTCACTGCCGGCGGTGACAGGTGTAGCCTGCGAGCAGCCGCAGCAAAGCCTTGCTCCTCCGCAACGGCTACATAAACACTCATCAGGTGCAATCTGTCCATGCCAGTTCTCCAGGTGGTTATTCTTATTATTCCATAAAATGGAATAATAAATTATTATTTATGATTATTCCTGTCCTTGGTGGTGTTTGGCATAGTGTTGTTACTGGCAGCCCAAAAGGGTGAAAAAAGCCTATAAAACCACTTTATTCAGGAGTAAATGATGAAAAATTCACTGACAAATGGCCCGCATCATATTGGTTTGACCGTATCAAGCCTTGAGCAATCCGCTGCATTCTTTACTGGGATATTGGGGTGGGAAGAAGTAAAAAGAAATGAGGAATACCCGTCCATTTTTGTGAGTGACGGACACGTTATGATCACGCTCTGGGCCATTAAAGAAACCCCCGAAGTGCCGTTTAACCGAAGAGCAAATGTTGGCCTGCACCATTTGGCATTACAGGTGAGTAGTGAAGCTGCATTGAATCAAATATTCCAGAGCCTAACGGACAACGAAATGAATGTTGAGTTTGCGCCAGAGCTACTTGGTAGTGGCCCGGCTAAGCATATGATGTGTAATGACCCGAGTGGTATTAGGGTAGAGTTTATTTGGCTTGCTCAGTAAAACCAGGCAAATGTTTTGTCGAGTTCAGAGGTATTAGGCTCTGATATGAAACAAGTTAGTTCATGAGGTAAGAGTGATGGGTCATCGATTTGCAGAGACCGTATTTACCGAATCTGTTCGTGCTATTCAGCAGGATGAGGGTAGTCGTGATTCCTATACTCGTATGGAAGGGGGTGAGGATTACAATAATCTGCTGAGTGAGCGGGAAGCCCAGTTCATTACCGAACGAGACAGCTTTTATATGGCCAGTGTCAGTGAAACCGGTTGGCCTTATGTGCAACACCGCGGTGGACCAATTGGTTTCATGAAAATACTGAATGAAAAGACAATTGGTTTTGCTGATTTTAGCGGTAATCGCCAATACGTAAGTACAGGTAACTTAAGGAAAGACAATCGCGTTGCTTTGTTTTTTATGGATTACCCAAATAAAACTCGTTTGAAATTGCTTGGTTGGGTGAGGGAAGTCAGTGCGAACGATGGGGAGCAATTGTCTCAATTAGAGGCAGCTGATTACGGTGCCAAGGTTGAGAGAGGTTTTATCATCGATGTAGAAGGTTTTGACTGGAATTGCCCTCAACACATTACCCCTCGTTATACCGAATCCCACATAGAAGAACTTTTAGCTCCACTGATGCAAGACAATGCTGCTTTAAAAGCCAATAAAGCACTTAGCTCATCGTACCCAGCCGTTATTGGCGAGGGGCCTCTTGAGTTGGTGATTAGTGGTGTACGACAATTAACACCAAGGGTGCGGGCTTTCGAGCTACGTGATCCTAATGGTGCAGAATTACCCCAAATTACAGCCGGTTCTCATATCCGTATTCCCGTATTACTGCCTGATGGAGAAACTACTACCCGGCATTACTCGATTTGTTCAAATTCAGACCGCCGTGATATCTACGAAATTGCTATTTTAAAGGAAGAGGATGGTGCTGGCGGTTCTATGACCGTCCATGAACAATTTAATTTGGGGTTAACGTTAAGGTGTGAACTTCCCGAAAACTATTTTCCCCTTTATACAGATAATCGCCCAGCAGTATTGATTGCCGGGGGTATTGGTATCACGCCGATAAAATCTATGACTCAGGCTCTAATGGCTAGGGGTAATACCCTACAGTTACACTATGCCGGACGTAGTATGAATGATATGGCTTTTCGTGACAGCCTTGTTAGAGAGGTAGGAGAGAAAATCTCGGTTTACCGATCAGATAAGGGTGAACGTTTGGATATTCGACAGACGTTATCCATGGCCCCCGATAATACGGTCATTTATGTGTGTGGCCCGGGCCGTCTAATCGATGCCGTAGTGAACACGGCTGATGAATTAAATATAAACCCTGAACGTATTCGATTCGAGCGATTTTCCACAGAACACCATGCTGATAATTGTCCCATCACCGTCGAGCTTTCTCGTTCTAATATGAGCCTTGAAGTTAGTGCTGACCAGAGCATCCTTGATGCTGTGTTGGAGGCCGGTATTGAGGCGCCTTACAGCTGTAAAACTGGGAACTGTAAGACCTGTGCGGTAACAGTATTGGCAGGTGACCCTGATCATCGAGATTCTGTTTTGTCAGAAACTGAACGGGAGCAATCTAAATTGATATGTCCCTGTGTTTCTCGAGCATCCAGTGAAAAATTAATTTTAGATATTTAAAGGAAACTAATAGTGGACACAAAAATTAGTTTGCACGTTATAGAACCTTGAATAAAATGGTTCAAAAAATTATTGAATTTTTCATGGGGTGTCAGAGCAGAACCTTTGAGGAGTGTTAGTTTCTTTACTTATTTATTCGCCACCGAAGAGTTTCAGTGGCGATCTATAAACGGTCATCAATTTCCAAATGCAGTTAAAAACTTATTGGATGCATTCACTGATAGTTTGTGGCAGAGCGAGTATCACTCAGGCTGCTAAGAGACGCTGTGATATCGTTGACTTTCTGGTCACTCAAGGTTTTACCTAACTGAAGCTCAGCCATGGTTTTTACTGCCTGTTCTAGCGTACTAATACTATCATCATGGAAGTAGGGAGCTGTAAGGGCGATATTACGAAGTGTTGGTACCTTAAACCATTGGTTGTGCGTAAGATCTCGGGTCACTTGTTGTCGGCCTGTATCAGCTGAATTCTTGTAGGGTTTTAGTAGCCCCAATTTCTGGTAGGTTTGCCCAGCTAACAATGCCCCACTGTGGCAACTGGCACAAGATTGGGTATCATTGATGGACAGTCGAGTGTCATGGTATAGCTTTTTACCGAGTAAAATCAGCGCATCATTGTCTTTCTCTGCGCCGGGCATTTGGGTGGGCAATGGCTTAAATAGTGATTGAGCCTGTGTTTATAAATCATCCGCAACTGCATGATTGGACAGAAAAACTCCTGCTAGTAAAGCAATGACAGGGCAAGATAATTTAATAGCTTTCAATAACATAGGTTGTGTCCTTATCGTGATTCGAGGGTAATACATCTAAGGTATTTGATGGCTTCTACAAATATTTTTTAGAGTTTTTATAGTAAGAGTCTATTTGCAGTTTGATACTTAATATATTGATTTATATCAATATATTTTTGGTTTTTTCATGTGCAGGTAACAAGGCGGGTTAACTTTCTGGATTAGTTTTTAGGTGTTTTAGATAAATGGCTATGGAGTTAAATATTTAATTGCCAGTTGGGAAGCAATTAAGCAAAAAGAGAAAAAGATAATCATTGCGATAATCCCTGCGAAAATAATCGATTTGGGATTGTTCTCCAGTAGATCAGTAGCCCGCTTTAACCCTTTGCCCCTTTGTAGCTGAAAGATCAGACAAAAAGCTTGTGCAATAATTTCCCACAACCCAAGGCCTTTCTTATTAGATTCTTCGGGAACAGTTTTAAACACAGGGTGGGCATCGTACTCAATATCTTCCGGTTCTTTGCTATTTGTGTCTGTATCTGTGGTCATGTGAGGAGGTCGTGCTCAAAAAAATAAGAGTAGCCCTGAATTTTAGCTAGTAAGTTACAAAGAGTACAGGTTCTAGAATTTTATAGTACTCACTCAAAAATCATTGCTATGAGCTTTTTTAAGCTAACAGAGCGTTTTTTACGGCGGGTGAAATAATTGACATGTTGTTCACTATTTTGATCTTTAGTTAACTGAATGCCCCATAAGGGTGAAATTTGATGTGGTAGGAGTGAGTAGCGGATATCGACAATCCCCTGGTTATTTTGAGGATCTATCCCAAGGTAACCAGAAGAGAACTTACCAAAGCGTTGGATATCTTTGGCCTGTTGGGAGCTAGGGGCTAGCCAGGGAAAATCTTTAGCTAAATTAATTTTATCGGCACTTTCTCCAGCCCATATCCGCTGTTTAAATAATCCTGGTTTGACCGCATCAACATAAAACTGTTGTTCCGTTTCATACACCAGTTTCCATATTGCTAGGTTAGCAAAGCTGGGTTTGGCTTCCAAACGCAATGGTTGGTGCCCTCGTTCAGTGGCAATCTGTCTGCCTATATCCAGTGCACGTTCATGCTGAATAAATCCAATGCTTAGGTATAGTGCGCCCCAAATTAATGCTCCATAAAGATAGTGCCGGGATTTCAGCGTTGAACTCAACAGAATCAATGCTAGCAATGGAAGCGTAAATAATGGATCGATCACCGAGATAATATCCCAGGAAAATCGATGGTCAGTGATAGGCCAGAGTAATAGGGTACCGTAACTGGTGCATCCATCCAGTAACCCGTGGGTGGCAAAGCCCAGCAGGCTCCAAAGGTAGATAGACTTAAAACTTAATCGCCAACGGTTTGCAGTCAATGGATAGAACACCAGTGCACAGATCAGTGCTCCGAACGGAATAAACAATAGGGAATGAGTAAATTGCCGGTGATACTCCAAAACTAACAGGGGGTCAGTGGAAGATCGTATCAGTACATCAAGATCTGGAGCCATACCTGCAAATGCACCAATGATGCCAGCTTTGGCAAGTGTTTTCGGTTCACCTTTGGTTTGTGCTAATGCGGCACCGACCACGCCTTGGGTTATTGGATCCATGAAAGCCCTCTTAACTAAAATCTATTCCTGCCCCGTTATTAGGGCTGATCTTACTCTTTTAATGGGTGAGAGGTTTATTCTGACGACTGATCGATACAAAAATTTATCTTGTAAAGGTGAGTGGTATCAAATGGTATTTGATATTCCATTTGAACCAAAAAGTAGATGGTGGGCCCAGAAGGACTTGAACCTTCGACCAATCGATTATGAGTCGATATTAACCCCTAACGCCTAGTAACACAAGATAACCCTTAATACCACATAACATGCTGATTTTTAAGCATATGTATGGTTTCTATGTATTAATATTAGTTAAGCTAGGTTACTCTACATTAGAGAAAAAAGAGTCTTATAGGAGTCTTTTTTCGTTGCTAGCCGTGAATGCGGCTGTTTTAAGGCGATATACCTCTAGAGCCTAAAAGGGGCGGGCTTATAGCTCAAAGTGGCTATAGAGCTGATTGCTTAACGGTAGGGGGGGCTATGAAGGCGAAGATAACGGATAAATATATTAGTTCGATTCAGTCCGGCCAGAAAAAAGCATATGAAGTGTGCGATATCTCCCTAAAGGGGTTTAGGCTGGTAGTTAGGCCAAGCGGAACTTTGAGTTTTGTGTATTGCTACAGAAATAGGGGCGGTCGTTGGCTTCGTTATACCATTGGAAAATATGGGGTAATCACAACACCTCAAGCGAGATCAATGGCTAAAGATGTGGCTGCTGATGTAAGAAGAGGGGTAGATATACAGACGGAGAAGAAAGTAGAGCGTAAGAAGGTAGCAATAAACCGTCAAAAAATGCTGAAAATTTTTTTTGAAGAAAAGTATAAGCCCTATTTGGAAGCTGAAAAAAAGACAGGAGAAAGAATTGCTCAACAATTGAAGAATGAGTTTTTAGCTATATGGGGAGAAAAAGTTCTTACGGAAATAAATCCCTGGCTGATGGAGAAGTGGCAAAAAAAGAAATTGGAAACAGTTAAACCTGCAACAACAAACAGGCTGTTGATGCATTTCAAAGCACTTATGAATAAGGCTGTAGAATGGGATGTGATAGGTGTTAACCCTATTGCCAAAGTTAAACAATTGAAAGAAGACAAGTTGGCAATTGTTAGATATCTAGCTGATGATGAAGAACTCAGGCTGCGGTGTGCTTTACAGGATAGACAAGAAAAACAAAGGGCTGAAAGAAGAAATTATATCAAGTGGTGTAATGCCAGAAAGAAAGAGTCGCCACCAGAGATATCTAGCAAAGAATTCACGGACTATTTGTACCCAATGGTAATTCTTGCTCTCAATACAGGAATGAGGAGAGGAGAACTCTTTTCATTATCTACTGATGATATAGACCTCAGGCAGAAGCTAATCACGATCCATGGGTATAACGCTAAAAGTGGAAGTACACGGCATATACCACTTAATGACGAAGCATTCTCAATATTAGTGGCGTGGTTGAATCAAGAGCAATCAGCAGAACTGGTTTTTCCAAATCCGAATACGGGTAAAAAATTCGATAATATAGGGAAGTCTTGGGGGAATTTGGTTAAGAGGGCAAATATTCAAAACTTTAGATTTCATGACCTACGGCATTCTTTTGCTAGCAAGCTAGTGATGAAAGGTGTCGATTTGTACACTGTAAAAGAATTACTGGGCCACTCTACACTTGAGCTGACACAGAGGTATGCCCACTTGTCATTTGACCACAAAACTACGGCGGTAAATATGTTATGAAGAAGTTTTATGAATTTGCTTTTATACGGGCAAAAAAGGGTGATACAGAATGTATTGAATTTGTATTAGATCACCTTGCATGGAAAGTTGAGAATGAAGAAGATCTAGATATATTGGAAAGTGAATTTTTAGTAACTTATCTTCGTGGAGGTAATCGTCCGGGTAGAGGTAGACCACCTAAAAATGTGGATGAGGGCTTTAAAATAGCATTTGCAATTAAAGAACTTGTTGATTCTGGTATGAAACCCCATAAAGCGATAGAGGTTTATGTAAAGAAAATACAAAGCCCCAATGACGATACAGATATAGGTAGGCAGTTCCTTACCATTTACAATGAGTACAAAGGTCTGCTTGAGCACGCTAATTATACAGTTAAATAACCTGTAAAAATTCTAAGCAGTATCGTGATAGCCTTGCTGATCAATTTTTTATTTACTTTGTTGTGGGTGATGCTCTAGTAGCTTCACATCGTTATATCAAGCAGGCTCCAACTTTCATCTTCATTCATTTTTATCTCAACAGAATAGGTAGTCCTAATCATCGCACCAAAACCGTTCTGGGAATCAACGTATCCCCATACCCTATGCGCGCAGTCACCAGCGTATTCAGTCTTTAGGTTTACATCTTTACTGTACGGGTTTGGAAAATCAGCAGTTGAAGGCGACTTAAGACGTTTTTTTACAAACTCTTGAGACATAAATACTGCAGTACCCCCATCTCTACATTTTTTGTCATACTCTCTTGCTTTATCTGCGATCTCTTCCTTTTTTTTCTTTGCTTGGTTTGTAGCTTTTTCTTTATCCCTAGCGGCTCTTTCTTCAGGGGTTAAATTAGAATTAAGATATTGGCCATAAAATATTAAGGCCACAAATAGCACCCCAACAAGAGAAATAAGTCTTTTGAGTGGCTTAAAATTAAGCTTGATCTCCCCACCCGACTTGGTAAAAGCTTTCTTGTCAGAATTGCTCCATTCCTTTATTTCCTTATTCTGTACTTCAACACCAAAAAAGGGTTTTTTACATCCACAATTAGGGCATGCGCCTGCAGTGTGAGATATTTCTTTTTTACACTCATTACAAGCTATCAGCATTATCATCCCTTTAATTTTAATAGTTTTTAAATATAAAAAAGAGTAGGGAATACCCACTCCGCACTAGACTTATAAGTCTAATTCTAGACGTGTAGTCTGTGTTAGTAAACAGATAATTCCACTTCAATAAACCCCAACATATAGGCGGCAAGCAAGGGGTACTGAAAGTTTGGTTTCGGGGAAATTTAACGACAAAAGACAACCGAGCGAAGCACTTTTAGCAACTCTTGCTACCAACGTCAGAGAATTGCGTAAACAAAAAGGCTTAACCCAGGAAGCTCTAGGTGAAAAATGTAATTTACACCCAACATTCATATCTCTAGTTGAACGTAAGCAACGAAATGTCACTATCAGCACGTTAGAAATTATTGCCTATGCTTTGGAAGTGAAAGCCCACGAATTATTGAAAAGCTAAACATTCAACTGAAATGTTTGTGCTGGCAGAATATGCCCTTTTCTG
>Ga0209345_10004001_pt1 | contig 14609 bp, 29 predicted proteins | sample Cruoilmetagenom7_FD_187294 | JGI IMG/M metagenome (GOLD analysis project Ga0209345, IMG submission 187294) | Oil polluted marine microbial communities from Coal Oil Point, Santa Barbara, California, USA - Sample 7 (SPAdes) (version 2) | ecosystem: Environmental > Aquatic > Marine > Oil seeps ... | reverse complement strand
TTCTCCTCTTATCAGGCTCTCTCATTTCAAATCCGTATAAGCTTTCTTCCATAATAAGCTCCTCCCATTATAATTTATTATAATATGTTTAGATCTAAATGTCAACGTAATATTTAATACATTTAACCTACCTTCTACCATCTCCTCCTTTTCCCTTCAAGTAAATTAAATAATTTAATTCACTCACTCCTCCCTCTCCTCCCCTCTAGCACTCCCACTCTTAAGCACTCCGTACTGAAATGTACATAATTTAAATTTTTCAACTAAAATGTGAGGAGCGTAACCCGGCGTAGATTAAACTAGATATCCCCCATCGAAATTGCATAGGGAAAATGTGTAATGATATCAAGGAGTTAAGGAATGATTTGACATCTGTGGTTATATATGATGTGGTGATGGTGACCGGAAGGAATAGGTTATGAGTTCTTTGACAATTTGTTGGCGTTACGTAACTAGCGCCGGGTGAAGTAGTAATATCATAGTTATTAAACTTTACATTTATAGGGAGATATAGCTATAAGTAACGAATTAGGTGCGATGGTAGGAGTGGTTAAGACTACGTGTAAGACAACTATAGCAGGTGGCGGTGCGAGTGTTACCAATACCATTTATATAGACTTTAGTACCGCTAGCGATGATGATATTAGAGGATGGCTGGCTAGTAATAGAGTAATTGCAGGGCAGAGGCCTTGGAAGAATATGAGTGAAGAGGAGCTTAAGGCATTAGATGGTAGTACGTTTGTGGCCCAGAGTATTGGAACTAAGGTTAAGAGTAGGAAGGAGCAGGTGCAGGCATTTAAAGTGGCCTTTATGGCTAGTGGGATAGATGAAAAGACGGCTGGGGTACTAGCAACCGCAGCCATAGACAACCCACAAGCGCTGAAGGTGATGGAAGAATTAGGTAGTGGAGAAGAAAATAGGAGTGAATACGAAGGGTAGGGCCAATTTACTATGATATTACTATAAACTAGCCAGGTAGGGATAGTTCCTTGCCTGGCTTTTGTGCCTAGTAACTATGCTAGTAGCACTCGAGAGATGGAGTTGGGTCTAAGTAGTAGGTCAATTAGTTAATTAAATCATTTAAGGCTCTATCCTCAAATACCCAAATATTACCTTGACTTTACTCGATAGATCTGTTATGGTGTTATTATGGTGTAATCATGTAATCACATAATCACGTAACCAATGTAATCTACGTATGTTCCTACCCCTCCCCCCCGGAGTGTGTAAGTAGGTAAGTAAGTAAGCTCTATATAAGAGAGAGAGAGAAAAAAAAAAAGAGAGATGGTTAATAGAAAGGAGTCGGGCATGGGGAGGAACATACGGTGGTTACGTGATTACACGGTTACATTGGTTACATGGTTATGTGATTAGAGATTAGAGATTAGAGATTAGAGACTAATAATAAGGGAGAGGAGAAGTAGTGATGGAGGGTGGAGATAAGAAAGTTGAAGCATCTATACCAGTGCAGAGTAGGATAGATATTAGAGCGCTTGCAGAGATGATATTGTACTGGGAGAGGGAAGGTAGAGGGATAAAGACTATGAGTCAATTAGTTAATTGGTCTGTGGATTTATGTAGTCAGGTGTTAGAATTAAATGGTCTATTGCCTGGGAAGATAGATACGTTATTAGAGGCTAATAATGTATTGGTTTCAAGAGGATTGTATCAGGCTGGAGTGATGAAGAGAGGGAGGAAGAAGTTGATTAGAGGTAGGCAGTTAGAGAATTATAGATTAGAAGGGGTTGATGTTAAGTTTGGTAATGAAGGTAGGAGAGAGTATGATGTAGCACATAATAGTAATAGTGTAATACCTGCGCCGGACTCAAATGGGTTAGGTGATGGTACTAGCAATGTGCTATCTCAGGAGGAGTTAGATAAGATAGTATCATTGCATAGGAAGATGGATGCAGATAGAGTTACAAAGGAGGCTAAGGATAGTGTTGCTCATATAGAGTTTGATGAGAATGATATGGCTATAGTGCAAAGTACTGGTAATAATGATTATACGGAGAAGGATAGGTTAAAAGATGAAGATGAGCAGGCTAGGGAGAGGAGTAAGAGGTTGTTGAAGGAAGCTAAAGATATTGTTAAGAAAGGTGATGATAGGATAGCTAGGCTAGACGATGAACAGTTTGAAGAGAAGGAGAGGAAGAGATTGGAGAGGGAGAAGAGAGAAAAAGATGCTTTTGATAACTTTGATACGAGTAGTTTAAGTCCAATGGATTAAGGGAGTTAAATGATTTAATTGTCTAAATGGACCGAGCGCAAGTTCGATGCTGGTATTGATATTGGTATTGGTATTGGTACTAGTACTGATGCTAGTATTAATAATACTGTCCAACAATAGAATTGTCACAACTGTAATTGCAATCTATAACCCATTTAACCCTTGACAAGTGGACAAAATTGTGGTATTATGTAGGGGATTGTGGGAAAGTGAATTAAATCATTTAACTCACTAATTAACCAACCTTAACAAAGGGAGATCTAAAATGATTGTTTATGACAAGAACTACCGACCAAAGCTTAAAGACGCTAGAATGCTTGAAAAGACTGTGCCGTTCTCAAAATGTATCTCAAAGTTTAAATTACCTAAAAACCCTACATTCTATCAGCAGATGGTATTAGAATGGTTTATGAAATGGAATTAGAGGAGGTCTAGTGAACTCTACACCTAATTATAAACTACCATGCCTTCCAACTCCACAGGAGTATTTGAGAGGGAAAAGACAAACTATCCTAAATCGTTATGTGAAGATGAGTAAGAAGGCTATTGTCCTAGAATATAAGTTTCATACTATGCTAGGACTGGCTAAAGACCTTAAATTAAAGTATGAAGAGATTGACTATCAACTTGCTGAAATTGATGGTAGGTTGAAAAGGGAAGAGAAGGCTAAGGCTAGAACCAAGGTTAAGGCTAAGATCAATATTAATAAAGAGACTAGCATTGGCTTAACATCAGACCAAATTGCAAGGATTGCAAGTGTTCTTAATATCGAGATAGGAGGTAACTAAATGAAAGAACTTTTAACTCTAGCATTTATTTTCATCTTAACAGGTGTCATACTCGGTTATTCCTGGCGTATGTATCATGAGAGGTTAGATCAATTAGAGCCGACTCCATCTTGGTATGAAGAGAAGATCAAATCTTACATCCCACCAGGGTATGATAGTGTTGAAGATGAAGTGTATGAAAGAGATAATGAATAAGCGTGATTAAATGTACACAAAATTACGTTGACTTTTGTAACAACTACTGTTACAATAATATCATTGGGCGATGTGCCCGGATTAAACCACAACTTTAGGAGGTTAGCAAGATGAAAGATTTTAGTATCACAGCAAAGGTCCCAGAAAAGAAAGATGCAAAGACTGGTAAAGTTCTAAACAAGGCTATGGAAGCAACCGTAGTTGTCCAGATGCCTGATGCCATGGAAGAGGCCGAGAAAGTATTTGGTGCAGATGCATGTCTCTCTAATATGGCTGCAAACTGGCGTGTTACACTTCAGGGTAACATTAGAGCAGCCCTGCGTAAAGGTGAAGCGCCGGACGCTATTGCTAAAAGGCTTGCCGAAGCCAAGATGGGCGTAGCTTCAACAGGTGGATCTATTGATCCTCAGGCTGCATTCATTGCTAAGTTTAAACTTGCCACTCCTGAAGGCCAGGCAAAGATGATTGAGGAACTCAAGCTCGCTGCAGGTGAGTAATTCATTCATTAGTTAAGAGCGCCCTAGACTCTTTCGCTACCTGTCTAGGGCGCTTTTCTTGGTCTTAAATTTGTACATTTTGGTAGACAAATAAGACAATTAAATCATTTAATTCACTATAAAGGAATTATAAAGATGAAAAAGTTATATAATATAGGTATGTCAAAAGAACTTACTTCAGATAGAATATCAAAGTTAGCTTACAATCTACGTGAGATATCAGAAAGGTCAGTCAAGATTGAAATAAGTCAATGGGCACATGGGCATCGTAATAAAGTTAGTCCTATTGAATATATGATATTTTTCGTACCTGGGATTGATAGTGAACCATACACACAAAAGTACTTCAGTTCATGGCCTGAGGTGATTGAGTTTTATTTTAAGTTTAAAGTAGAACTTAAAAAATGAACTGGCAAAGATGGAAAGGGATAATGAAGTGTTATCCTTTTGAGGAAAAGCGCCTAGCAAAGTGGGAACCTCCTTATATTATACAACCTAAGTATGATGGAGATAGGTGTAAAGCTTATCCATTATTAACTAGTCCTGACACCTTCATGTATCGTGCTAAGCCTAAAGTTAACTATCTATTTCTTACATCTGAAGAAAATCCTTACTTCTCCATTCCTCATATTAAGAAGACTCTATCTGACTCTGAACTAGATCTAATCCTAGACGGCGAACTCTACTCTCACCACTTAAACCTTGAAGGCGGCCATGAGCTTATTCATTCTATCGCCTCACGTACAGTAAATCTTCATCCTAGACATACCGAGATTAAATACTACATCTTTGACGTTGAAACTGACGAACCCAACTGTATACGGCTCAAGACTCTTAACAAGATTAAGGAGCTAAACTTACCTAACATTGAAGTTGCTCCTTACTGGATATGTGAGACATTAGATGATATAAAGAAGGTATATGACAAGTTGATAAAACAAGGCTATGAAGGTATTATAATTCGTCACTTCTTAAATTCATATGAGAAGAAACGATCTACATTTGTAATGAAATTTAAGCCTAAACGTAAAGATACTTATACTATAATAGGGTGGAATGAGGAAGTTTCTAAAGACGGGATTCCAAAAGGTAGGATCGGCTCCTTAATAATGTCTTCACAAAAAGATGACACTTTTGCTGTGTCTGCTGGACTTAACGATCAGAGCCGAAGTGAACTATGGTCTAAGCGAGACTCACTACCTGGCTTACAGGCCATAGTCCACTATCAACACTTAACCAATAAAAAGATACCAAAAGGCTGCTTTGACATAAAAGTCCACGGTATCGAAGGAGATTAAAATGAGTGAGTTTGCTGATATGGCTATAGATGAAATGTGGGCAGCAGAAGGGAATAGACAAGATTACAGAATGGGTTTTATCTCTGAAGAAGAAGCATATGAAATGGGTATCTTAGATGAGTATTGTACTGAACTATCAGATCCAAGATATACTAAAAAAACTTATTCAGGCCCTGGAAAATGTCCTAAATGTAAAGGGCCTACAACTTTAAAAACAGGTAAGTATGGGGATTTCTATGGATGTTCTAAATTCCCTAAATGTAATGGAAGTAGAAACAAATAAAGGAGATTAAAATGACAGGTAAAGAAACCATCGAGCTGTTTCAATCTTACATTAACCCAGCTATAGCAAACAAGATCCAGGTTCAAGCGGCCGAAGCCCAGATGAAAATCCATGACATGCACTCTCGTGCCATAGCTTGCCACTGTGAATGTATGGGAATGGAGGTTGAAAATTCCTTTGCTATGGTAGAGGGTAAAAGACCACTTTATAGAAATAAGGAATTTAGTAAAGTGTTAATCAAGTGGGGTTTGGTAGATGAATCTAATAAGCCTATAATCTAAGGCAATTAAAAAATTTAATTGACTAATAAAAGGAGCTAAAATGATTGACATTATATATGGTATAAGTGGAATACTTATAGGTTTAATTATAAATATTATGATAATACTACCATTAATTCATTAAGGAGGAACCATGAAAGAATTTTACATTGCAGGTGTGCAGTTCCACAAGTCTGCAATCGTTCAAGATAGACTAAAACAAGGTATGGAGCTCCTCATACGTCCAGAGCCTAACAACAAATATGATCCTAACGCTGTTGCCCTAATCTTCAATAATGAAGGTAAGGAAGACGATGTTATGATGGGCTATGTGCCAGCAAAGATTTCTGGTGAAGTTACTGCCATATTGCTAACTACCGATAACGTTAAGTGTATCTTGACTGAAGTTAATCTCAACGCAAAAACTTGGGAGCGGTTTAAGGTTAAGATAGTGGAGAATGAAGATGAGTAAAAAAATCTACTGCGCTAAATGTGGTAAGGAACTACACTTTGCCTTAAAAGCGCTTCCTAAACAACAACTGACTGTCACTGTAGTAGAACCTCATAAATGTTCTAAGGACACTGCAAAGAATCCTTATAAAGACTCTAACGAGGAACTATTACTAAAGCCCAAAAGGGACGTTAAGGAAATTAATAAGATGTTTGAGGACTTTGAGTTTTCTAAAGAACTAGGCGGGAAGGACTCTATTCCTACTACTACCATCTTCGATGATAATTCTGGAGACAAACGGTCAAAGGATATAATTAGAGAAGATAACACAGAGGTAAATTCTCTAGCTCCGCCTGGCATACTTAACGGAGTGAAAAGTTCACCTAATTCAGTACCTGAAAATGAATTGAAGGAGTAGACAACCAATGGCTAAAGTCTACATTATTAATAAATCTGCACATAACTTTAGCGCTACTAAAAAGTTTGGTAAGGCTATCTATTTATCTGAAGGTCTGATGAATAGATATGCCACTACCAATATTCACAGGCAGTTTAACCATAAGTTAAAAAATAGTAAACCTGAGGATTATATAGTCTTATGTTCTCTAAATGTTATGAATGCTATTGCCTGTAGTATATTTGTAGCAAAGCACAGAACACTTAACTTACTCCTATATAAAAAGGGAGGGTATGTAGAAAGGAACTTATTGATATGAAACTATCAAAAAGAGTCTTAACTAAATGGAGGAAAGAAGCCTTGAAGGAAAACGCTGAACTGTATGCCAAGCAACCTATAACTCCAAAGGTAGCTGCATTAATTGTTCAGAGTGACCGTATCCTTCTAATGACTCAAGAATTAATAGATCAATATCTATTAGAGGAGAAATAAAGATGCAAGAATATAAAGGTAAGCCAGTAGAATATCTAGGCGATGGTGTATATGCTCTATATGATGGATTAAGTATATGGCTCCATGCTAATGATCATATAAACCCGACTGATAGAGTATATCTTGAGCCTTCAGTATTAAGAGCACTTAATAGATTTGCTGTTGATGCACCTAAATGGGCTGAAGATAGAAGACATCAAGGGATAAAGAAAGGACATAAAGAAAGTTACGGTGATCAAGATGGTTAAAAAATTTAATGGACTAGATAGAAAGATAAAAGTTTTATCTATGATATCAGAATATATGAAGAATGATGCTATCTCATTTGATGGTAAGCCATTTAATGGAAGAACTGTAGGTGAATATTTTGGGTGTCAAGGAGCAGCTATATCAGTATTATCTAATATTATAAAGGAGGTACTAGAAGATGCAAATACCTGAACACCCAACCTGGTCTATCATAGACTCCTCCAAACTCTCCTGTGCTCAAGACTGTTGGAGACAATACTTCTATCAATACATTCTAGGCTGGCGTCCTGATAAACCTGAGCATGATTTATACTTTGGAAACGCTTGGCATATAGCTCGTGAACATCAACTAATCCATGGATATGAAGATGTGCAAGGTGCTTATATGGCTTTTATTAAATTCTATAGGGAGAAGTTTTCTGAGTCTACCGATGACCTCTTCCGACCAAAAGATCCAATGGCTGTAGCTATGGCATTGACTAAATTTGCTCAAGAGCGGCCCCGTGACTTAATTGATAATAAGTTACTCTATACTGAAATCTCTGGTACGGTACCTATAGACGAATCTAGAGTCCTCCACTATCGAATGGACTCTGTCTTGGAACGAGTTGAAGATGGCAAAATATTCTCTTGGGACCATAAGTCTGCTACTGAACGATCTATGAACTATCCTTGGTGGGCAGATAACTTCTTCCTCGGCCTACAAAATGGTACTTATACTCATTGCCTCTATTGTATGTATCCTATTGAACAGGTGATAGGGATAGAATTTTGCGGAACTGCTTTTCATTACCTAACTCGGGGTTCCAAAGCACGTCCTCAAGGATATGACATCTCTTTCAAACGTGTACCTGCTTGGAAAACTCCTGATCAAATGAACGTATGGCTATGGACTGTAAATGATCTTTACAATAAGCTAGAAGATGAAATGGATAAGCTTGACTCATGCAAAGATTCTGATCCTGTCTTAATGGCATTTCCTATGAACCCTAGTGCTTGCTCTAAATATCGAGGATGTGCCTTTCATGACTATTGTATGTCTTGGGCTAATCCTCTACGTCAATGTGGAGAGCCTCCATTAGGATTTAAGCAAGAATTTTGGAACCCAGCTGAGCAAGATACTACAGTCAAAAAAGACTTAAAATGGGGAGGGAGTGGTGGGTAAAGATAAGAAACCTAAAAAGAAGAAAAAGCCTACTAAGCAAAGAGAATCTATCTCAGACTATGTAAAGAGGAGAAATAAGCAATGACTTTTATATTAATAGTATTAATATTTATAATAGGCTATGTAATAAGTTTTTTAATCGACTATGTAAAAGATTTTACATTAATAAGAGAGGAATAATCTATGGCCTATGACCCTAAAAAGGAACTAAAGCGGGTAACTGATTACTACAATCAAGACCCTCTACAAAACCGTTTCTCTGCAATAGTCTCAGGTGACACAGGGGCAGGTAAGTCCTATCTCCTCCGCTCGTGTCGTTTTCCTATTCACATAGACTCATTTGATCCTGGAGGGACTAAACCTCTACGTGACTTAATCCGTAGTGAATCTAATCCTAATGGTCAGATAGTTGCTGACACTAGATGGGAAAACGAAGATCCATTTGATCCTACTGCTTACAAACTATGGGAGCGGGAGACTGAAGTCCGCTTACGTACAAACTACTTCGACATGTTTGGGACTTATTGCTTAGATTCTCTATCAACCTTTGGTGATGCTATAATGAACTATGTATTAAAAGGTGCCGGGCGTGAAGGTGAGGTACCTATGCATCGCCGTGACTATAACCCACAAAAGACTCATGTAGTAAATAAAATAAAGCGTCTAATGGGTCTAAAATGTGATTTCTTAATAATGGCTCACTTACGTGAGTTAGAAGACTCAAAGGTAGACTCGAAAGGAAACATCCTTAAAACATATCGCTATCGTCTTAACATAACTGGGAATGCAGTAGTAACCGTCCCTTTACTATTCGATGAGCTATATGTTCTTAAAGGCAAAGGATCTCCAGTAAAGCGTGAACTGATAACTGATGCTCAAGGTACTTACATCGCCCGTTCACGTCTTAATAACTTAGGTAAGATAAAGTCTATGGTAGATCCTGATATTAAAAAGCTATTAAAATCAGCAGGCTTAAAGTGGGAGGATAAGCCTAAATTGTAACCAGACCATTAAATTTTTTAATTAACTATTTTAAAGGAGTAAATTATGTCAGAAGACACTAAAACTTACCTTATTAGACATAAGGATAATTCTGAACGAAGGATTACAGTTCCAGAATCTTGGAAGGTTACATTTGGACCTGCTGTTAAAGGAATGAGATCTGGAACTGGAGTTAATCTTAAAGTTCCCTTATGTCTTAGATTCTATGAGTCTGATACAAAACAGCGGGCTATATTTACAGATGTAGTATCATTTAGAGATACTTCTATTTTGATTGAAGAGAGGAAAGTTGAAGTCCAGGAAAAAGAGGGCTATATGGAATGTGATGGAGTTAAGAAAAAGACTACATTTCAGGCTAAATCAACTACATGGGTCAATCCAGATAATCCATCTAAAGAAATTCCACAATTACCAAGTGATGCATCTATATTTAATGTAGATGAAGATTAATAATATTTAATAAGGAGTAAAACAATGAGTTTAACTGATTACAGTGACATCGAACAAGAGATCAAAGACGCTCCCGATCCTAAGGTACTCCCTGCTGGAACGGAAGTTTATGCAAGAATCATTAACCACAACTCAGGTATATCTGAAAAGAATGAATGCAAGTGGCATAATATTACCTTCGATATTGAAGATGATCCACTTGTTATTGAGTTTAGATCATTCATGTGGGAACTTGATAAAGATCACCTTACTCCCAAGCAATTCGCCCGTGCTCTAAATGACTTTCAGAAGTTCGCCGAATGCTTTGGCCTTGACTATTCTCGGCCGTTCTCCTGGGATGATGACTTGATAGGTCTTGAAGGTTGGGTAATTCTTGGTATTCAGAAAGATGATGAATACGGAGATAGAAACTCAATTAAAAAGTATACTACCAGAAAGTAACTAACTATTTTATAGGGAAGCTATAGCCGCAGAAACGAGGGAACAGTGATAAATCAGCGGCTAGTCCCTTCTCGGCTTCCCTATAAACTTATAAAGGATTAAATATGGATAAGGTAATACAAGAAAGAAAACAAAAAAGGTGGGATAAGTACTTTCATAAAATCTGTGTATCTATATCTACTAAATCACCTTGTCTTTCTCGTCAGATTGGTGCTATCCTTGTAAGAGATTATTCTATAATCTCAACCGGATACAATGGCCCACCTAGAGGCATCCCTCACTGTGGATATGATAGAATAATGGAAGACCAAGTTATCTATCATGAACTACAATCAGTTATAAAAAACACAGATCGTATAACTATGCGTGATACTTGCCCTAGGCAATTAATTCCTAACTATGTAAGCGGTGAACGAATGGATCTATGTCCAGCTAAACATGCTGAAGAAAACTGCATATCTAATGCAGCTCGTATTGGAGTAATGACTTACGGATCTACACTTTACATGAACTGTATAATTCCTTGCGCTAAGTGCTTTGGTTTACTAATAAATGCAGGGATTAAGGAAATTGTAATAGATCAAATCAGCTACTATGACAAACATACGAAGTTTCTTCGTGACAATTCAGATATTAAAATAAGGGAGTTTAAGTTATGATTATAAAATATAAGAATAACTTCTATAAACTAATGCTAGATGAGTCTGTTAGAATAGGTACATATGAAAATGGTTATACCTGGTATTTTTATAATGATGAAGAAATAATTAATAATGTATTATACTGTGGAGAAATTATATAATGAAAAAGAAAGTATTAATTCTTGGAATAGATGGATATATTGGTTTTCCTTTAGCATTCCATCTTCTTGACAAAGGGTATGAAGTATCAGGGATAGACAACTTCAGTCGACGTGATAGAGTTAAAGCTCTAGGTTTAGAATCACTAACTCCAATAGCAGGAGTTAGTAAACGAATGAATATATTAGGAAGACATAAAAACTTTAAAGGATTTCGATATGAATCTTTACATGGAAACTATTTTTATATTAATTCTTTACTTAATAGCATTAAACCAGATGTAATAGTACACTTAGCAGAACAACCGAGTGCTCCTTGGTCTATGCAAAGTGCTCATTATGCATCTGAGACTCAATATGAGAATGTAATTGGCACTCTAAACATTCTCTGGGCAATGAAAGAAACTTGTCCTGATGCACACTTATTAAAACTAGGTACAATGGGAGAGTATGGAACGCCTAATTGTAATATCCCTGAAGGAAAAATCCCTGAGTATTGTATAGGAGATATAAATAAATCAGCTTTATGTCCTATGGAAGGCCTCCCTTTCCCAAAAACTCCTGGTTCTTTCTATCACCTATCAAAGGTCCACGATACTAATAACATTATCTTTGCCTGTCGTAACTGGGGACTTTCCTCAACTGACATCATGCAAGGAGTAGTCTTCGGACTTAATAAGACTACCAGTGAACCTAAACTCACACGCTTTGACTATGATGAACACTTTGGAACCTGTATCAACCGCTTCTGTGTTCAATCTCTAATCAGCCATCCTCTAACAATCTACGGTAAAGGTAATCAAACTCGTGGTTATTTACCTTTAAAAGATTCTATTCAATGTCTTACTCTTGCTATAGACAATCCACCTAAGAAAGGTGAATACCGTGTATTTAATCAGTATGAAAATATATACTCAATAAATGAATTGGCTAACTTAACTGTCAGATGTGCTAGAGACTTAGGCTTGCATGTAGATATAGAACACATACATAATCCTCGTAAGGAAAGTGAAACACATTACTACAACCCTACTCATTCTAAACTATCTAAACTCGGTTATAAGCCTGATAAAGACATCCAGTATAATATTACTGAACTATTAAAGGCCCTAATCCCTTACAAAGATAGAGTAGATAAAAAAGATATTATGCCTAAGACTACTTGGGAATAGATAATTAAATTTTTTAATTTACTGGAGATAATATGCTAAACACATACAAACCACGCTTTTCATTTGAGATTACAGAAGAGCAAAAGGTAAGGGCAGATAGACTAATAACAGTCTATGGGATTCGAAAGTCTTTATTTTCTATCCTTCTAGACGACATGCTTGACTTAATAGACTCTCATGGTAATGCTGTGGTAGGTATCATCCTCGATGGACAGGTCAAGCCAAGACAAGTCTTACCTACCCTTGCAAAGGCTGAAAGGGAGGTTAAATAATGGATGACAGAGAAAAAGACTTATGGATAACTATATATGAGAGTGTTATTCATGGTCTATATTTACATGATAAGTGGAATGGTATTGAAGATAGGAAGGCAAGAGAAGTTGCTAATAGATCAGTGGAATTATATAGAGAGGAGTGTAAAAATGGCTAACCTAGAAGACCTAAAAATACCTTCAATCTCAGACATGAGTACAGATGAGGCAATAGAACACTTGCGTCAAATTCGTCTATCTCGCCGTACTCCGAAGAAGAAAGTAAAGTCTGCTTCGACAAAGAAAAACATTAAACAGTCAAAGGCTGCATCAAAGATTACAAAGTCAGATGCTGCTACATTACTTAAACTACTGGAGAAATAGAGATGTCTAAAATAGATGTTGGAAAAGTTGCAATGGTCCCTTTTGAATCTATCTACGTTACTGATCGTACTCGTAAGGAAATGGGTGACTTAGATGGAATGGAAGAATCAATCAAAGAACGTGGTCTAATACAGCCGCTTGCAGTAAAGGAACTTGAAAGCGGTAACTTTCAGCTCCTCGCTGGTGAACGGCGCTATCGTATACTAGAACGTAATGAAGTTGACATCGTTCCTGTACGTATCTTTCCTCAAAACATTACAGAATTTGAGATGAAGTCCATCGAAATGGCTGAGAACTTCTACCGTAAAGATATGGAATACTGGGAATATGACAATCTCGTTGCAGAGACCCATGAACTCCAGCAAGAAATCCATGGTAAGAGGCTCCCAGGTCCAGATCAAGAAGGTTGGACTCAAGAGGACACCGGCGACATGTTAGGTGTAACTAACGCTTCAGTAAACACTGCTATCAAACGAGCTAATGCACGTGAAGCATTCCCTGAACTATTTAACAAATGTAAGACTCAAAAGGATGCTTCTACTGTAATTAAAAAAATGGACGAGATGATGGTTAAGGAAGTTATAGCTCAAAAGATTGAAAATTCTAAGGCAGAAACTTCCTTTACTCAACTTGCTAAGCGCTACATTGTAGGATCTTTCTTTGATGGAGTAAAGAAAATCCCTGACAATGTTTATCATTTAGTTGAAATAGATCCTCCTTACGCTATTGGTATTAAGGAAGCGAAAAAAACAGACGGCGAGTCACGGTACTCTCTATCCGAGTACAATGAGATACCTAAGTCTAAATTCATGGAAGGAGATCCTTCTATTCAATGGCAAGGTATGGATGAAGTATTCAAACAATGCTATCGTATAATGACTGATCATTCTTGGATGATAGTATGGTTCGGCCCTGAACCTTGGTTTAATTCTATCTACCTATCTATAATCAATGCTGGATTTCAAACTACTCGCATGTGTGGGATATGGACTAAGCCTTCTGGCCAGTCTAAGCGCCCTGAAATCCATCTAGCTAACTCCTATGAAATGTTCTTCTATGCCTGGAAGGGCCGACCGGCTCTTAATAAACAAGGTAGGCGTAATAACTTTGAAATTCCATCTGTACCTGCTCAACAAAAGGTACACCCTACAGAGCGTCCTGTAGAACTAATGAAAGATATCTACGATACTTTTGCTTTCACTGGCTCGCGTATACTTATCCCTTTTCTCGGATCTGGTAATGGATTACTAGCAGCAGAATCTCTTGGTATGGAAGGGCTAGGCTTTGACTTATCAAAGGCACATAGAGATTCCTTCCTTGTAAAATTACATGGGATGAAGATGGATTAGTCAGACAATTAAAAAATTTAACTCACTGGAAATTATATGAGACAAACTTACATTCATCCCTCAGGCAACACTTCATCTACTATCGCTTTTGTAGGTGAACAGCCTGGGGTACAAGAAATAAAACGTGGTAAGCTTTTCGTAGGTCCAGCAGGTAAAGGTCTAGACGAGTGCCTTATTATGTCTAAGATCCCTAGACTAGACTCATATCTTACAAATGTAATTAAGGACCTGGATCAACCTTTAACCAAATATATTAATTTAACTTCTAACGGCCGCTATAGTATAACTAAAGACGGCTATACTTATATTCAAGAGCTCGGTGAAGAACTACGATCACTAAAAAACTTAAATGTAATTGTAGCTCTTGGCAATATACCTTTAATAGCCTTAGCCAATCGAGTAGGTATTACAAAGTGGAGGGGCTCGGTACTTGAATCTACTTTAGTTCCTGGAGTC
>Ga0209345_10004000_pt1 | contig 14610 bp, 14 predicted proteins | sample Cruoilmetagenom7_FD_187294 | JGI IMG/M metagenome (GOLD analysis project Ga0209345, IMG submission 187294) | Oil polluted marine microbial communities from Coal Oil Point, Santa Barbara, California, USA - Sample 7 (SPAdes) (version 2) | ecosystem: Environmental > Aquatic > Marine > Oil seeps ... | reverse complement strand
GCGCGCCATGCGCAGTGCGGCAATCAGTGATGTCGGGTTGGCAGCACCCCGACCTGCGATATCGAGCGCGGTTCCATGATCGGGCGATGTGCGCACAAATGGCAGGCCGAGTGTGACGTTGACGCCGCTGTCAAAAGCCAGCGTTTTGATCGGGATCAGCGCCTGATCGTGATACATGCAGATCGCCGCGTCGTAGGTTTCGCGTGCGGAGGCGTGGAACATTGTGTCGGCAGACAGCGGGCCGGTCAGTGTGATGCCCTCGGCGCGCAATTCGTCTAAAACAGGCGAAATAATCGCGATCTCTTCGTGTCCCATGACGCCACCTTCGCCCGCATGCGGGTTCAGCCCTGCCACCGCAAGGCCCGGATCGGTAAGACCGAAATCCTGCACCAAGGCATTGTGGGTGATACGGATCGTATCGGCCAGCAACCCGGCGCTCAGCGCAGCGGGAACTTCGGCCAGCGGAATATGGATGGTGGTGGGAACGACGCGCAGGATGTCGCTGGCCAACATCATCACCACCCGTTTCACCCCGGCGAGGTCGGCCAAATACTCGGTATGGCCCGGATAGGCGAACCCGGCACCGTCAACCAACGCCTTTTTGTGGATCGGGTTGGTGCAAAGGGCGGCGGCCTTGCCCGATTGCACCAGTTCAACACCGGTGCGGATTGCCTTAATCACCAGTGCTGCATTTTCCGGCGCGGGCGTGCCGGGGGTGGCGGGTTGGGCAAACGGCAGGGCCAAAACCGGCAAGCCGCGCACACAGGCAGCGGCGGTTTGCGCGGGGTCGTCAATCACGATCACCGGGCAATCGTCGGGCAGGTGGGTTGGATCGCCGATCAGGAAAAACGGCAGATCGGTGCGAAGCTCGCGCCACGCTTTGGCTGCCAGTTCCGGCCCGATCCCGGCAGGCTCACCGCAGGTCAGCGCCACCGGTAAACGCTGTTTCATGGCAGCGAGATCACCGCTTCGGCGCGCAAGTCCAGCAGGTAGCTGGCGGCAAGTTCATTCAGGCGCTGATTGTTCAGTCTTTGGCGCATTTCGTCGCGTGACGGCACCTTGTCTGCATCACGGGTGCGTTCGCAGAGCATAAGAAAAACAAGGGTCTGCCCATTGGCGCGGGTCAGCGCGGTTGAAACTTCGCCCGCATCCAGACGCGCAAGTTCTTGGGCCACGTCACGCGGGATTTCCCCGACCGGCTGGATTTTGCGTTCCAGCACTTCGGTTGGCTGGTTGCGCGCCACTTCGTAAAGGTCGTCGCAAACATCGACGTTGGCGCGCGTTTTGGCGGCTTGCGTCAGGCCGGCTTGGGACTGGCCGCCGGCAATCAGATAGGATGCGTAATCAAGCGTTGGTTTTCCGGCCGCGGGGGCTACGAATTCTTCACGAGCGCGCAACTGAAACAGGCCGACCGCGTTCGGGATTTCAATTGCTTGGGTGACTTCACCGGGTTTCATCGTCAGCATCTGTGGTCGGATTATCGCGGGCACCTCATCAAGGGTCACCCAGCTTGGCACCCGCCCGCCACGCTCGCGCGATGGTGCAGCCGAGAAGCGACGCGCGGCATCGGAAAACTCTGCGATTGAGCGCAGGTCGGAAATCTGGGGTGCCAGTTCGGCTGTGATTGCGGCGTTCTGGGGGTTGTTAGTTGGCAGAAAAATTTCCGAAAACAACACCCGCACGCTACCCTGCGTGCCCAGCAGATTTAAAGCACGGTCCACTTCGGCATCGGTAATCAGCACCGCGCCCGAAAAGCGCTGCCCGACAACCTGACGCCATGCAAGCCCGGCCTCGACAAACTGGCGAAAGCCATTTGGATCGACGCCTTCATTGGTGATCGCCGCAATCAGTTGTTCGCCGGTCATATTGTTGCGACTAGCAAACTCATCCACGCCGTTTGCAATCTGTTCGTCTGTAAGTTCAATATCCAGAAACCGGGCCGCATCCAGTTGTAGTTTTTCGTTGATCAGCCGCTTTAGCGCCTCGGCTTCCAGATCGCCGCCAGTGCGCAGCAGCTTTAACAGGGCAACCCGTTGTTCCAGATCAAAAAGCGTGATTGCGCTGCCGTTCACCTTGGCGACCGGCGCGAACAGGTTTTGCGCTTCGCTCTGGGTTACCCAAAGAGCGCTGCTCAGGCAAAGCAGGGCCGCAAACCAGACGGCCTGCATCGTATTTGTGATCCTGCGAAGGCGGGCGGTCATGCGTATTATCCTGTATTTTATCCGTTACATCCCTGACGGGTAGGCCGACTGCCGGACCCGAAACCAATCAGCAATACATCCAAGTTTATCTTGGTATCGGGGCGAACACTAGAGGAGGATGTAAAGCGACGCGAGAGGGAAAGGTCAAACCGAACACAGTCGGTCTGAAATTGCAGGCCTAATCCGGCGCGCGTTGCTTTGCCGGCCTCAAAATCATACCGCCATTCGGCACTTGCCTGCCAATTGTTACCAATTCGGTAGATGCCGTCAAAATTCATTTGCGATGTATGGTTGGGGCGGTTTTCGCCAAGATCCGGGATGATCCAGCTGTAATTAGCCGCCATAGACAGTTTGTCCGCCGCCCAGGCCAGCCGTGTTTCGCTTTTTGTGAATGAAAAATTATCGTTGAATTGCCCACGGGTTGTCAGGGACAGCCGTTCATCGAGCTTCAACTGCGCCCCGGCCAGCCAGTCAGAGCGGTCCCCATCCAGCCCCGAAGCGCGGGTGAATTGCCCAAGGTCTTCAACCCGTAGAACCCGTCCGACAGCCAAGCCAAGCGACCAGCCATCAGGGTCGTATCGGGTCCATTTCAAACCGGCGGTGCCCCGCAAGCCGCGCTCATAACGATCATCGCCCGGATAGCGGCTGATGGCGAACAGGTTGCCTTCGTCAAATTCCACCAACGTGCTGTCTTCGTTGGGAACGTTGGAACCGATTGTATCGGTCCAGGCCAGATGGACAACCGGTTCCAGTACCATCGAGGCGGCGCTTTTTCCGCCACGAACCATTGGCCAGCGCAACTCGGCCTCTAGCGCCGGGGTCATGTAGGAGGCATATTTCGGAAAGGTCGAATCCTTGGCAATGTAATAAGCCTCGCCGGTCATTTCACCGCCCAGACGCCCAACCATCCCGTTGGTAAAAACATGGCCGCGGGCCCAGCTAAGCCGCCCGCCAAGCCGGGCCACATCGCGCCCCAGTTGATCAAGATTTGATTCGCGCCCATGTCCACGAAGGCTGATTTCCCAGCTACCTTGTCCGCCAATGGATGTTGGGAAAAACCGTTTCTCGTAAACGATTTCGCCCTGAAGGTTGGGTAGTTGATCCTCGATCGCCAATTCCGATCCGCGCAAAGTTCGATAACTTTTCAGCGACGCAGAAAAATATTCATCCCGCTTGGTTCGCGCAACGGCTACGATGCTTTCCAGCCGGTCCTTGCCGGAATAGTCGTAATCCAACATGTAAGATGGGTCAGAGGTCAGCTCGACATCGAAAATTAGCCGGTAATCGCGCGGCAGTTGAAAACGGCCCGAACCAAAAAGATATGCACGAGGGCCATCGCGCAGATCGTCTGATGACAGCGCAGAATTGAACACGATTGTTCCGGTGCGAAAGGCGCGGCGAAAGCGTGCTTCGAGTGTGCGGGTCTGCGACGAAAGATAGGGTGTCAACGTCACGTCTGCATGATCGCCAATGGCAATGAAATAGGGAATTTTTAGTCCGGAACCAAGCCGGGTCGAATTGACGATAGTAGGCGCCAGAAACCCCGTGGCCCGCTTTAGCGTCGGGTCTGGCAGGCGCAGGCGGGGCAGGTAAAAGACCGGTACATTTCCGATCAAAAACTGGGCGTTGGTGAAATATAGCTGTCGTTCCTGTTGATCATGAATGATCTTCTTGGCGCGGATTTGCCAGAAGGGAACCGGACGGTTGGCGCAAATTTTGCAACTGGATGCCACAGTCTTGTAAAGTTGGGTATAGCGGCCATCGACGCGGGCAATCTCGGTTGCGGCTATCTGCAATTGTTGATCCAGTACCATGCGGGCACCACGAAGGATGCCATTGCGAAGATCTGCGCTCAGTTCAGCCGAACTGGCCAAAAACATCGTTTTGTCGCCATCGCTCAGGACAATCGGCCCCTCAATTATCAGGCTTCCATCGGCGCCGTGGTAAATGATCTGCTGTGCCGTCAGGCGCGATTTGCCATAGAGGATTTCGATATTTCCGCTTGCGGTAATCACCGCGTTGTTGCTGACGATCACAGAATCCGCCACCAGCGTGGCAGCCTGCGACAGCGCCGCCGAGGCCCAGCCAACACTGGCCAGAAGCGACAGCAGAATTACCCGCAACAACCCCATGATCAGCCGTCCTCCATGTGCAGGACCAGCCCGAGCGACAGCAAAATGCCCGCAACCGGCGGCGCCCAGGCCGCCAGCAGCACCGGTAATTGGCCATTTTCGCCCAGAACAACGGCAAAGTTGCGAATAAAATAGATAGAGAACCCCATTATCAGGGCCATCATCACCATCAGCCCGGTGCGTCCAAAACGGGTGTGGCGCATGGTGAAACCTGCACCGATCAGAACCATCGCGACCAGCATCAGCGGCTTGGCCAACTCGGTGTGAAACCAAACCCGATGGCGCCGACCCGAAAAACCGGCCGCCTCCAGGCGTTTGATATAATTAGGCAATTCCCAGATCGGAATGGCGGACGGAGATCCGAAACCGTCGCGGATTTCTTCGCGTGTCAGGTTGCTTGGGATGCGCAACCGGGATGCGGTCGTGGCTTGCTTTTCGGCATTGCCCGCAACATCAAAACGCCATTCCTTGACGTTGCGTGCGTCCCATGCGCCAGTTGTCAGGGTCGCGCTCAGGGCCTCGATGCGAAAGGTGGGCGTGCCGTCCAGCCCGAACCCCAGAAAGGTGACATCAAAAAATTCGGTGCCGTCCAGATTGGCGCGGGTCGCGCGGATCACGGTTTGCCCGCTATCGCCGCCCTGACGAAGCCACAGCCCCTCGCGGCTGACCGACAGAACCGAGGTTGTGCCTTTGCGGTATTTATTGAGCAGCAGATCATATTGTTTGGACGTCGCCGCGACAATCGGGTTGAACGCACCAACGCTGATTACCCCGAGCAAAATCGCGACAACCACCGGCGCCATTAGGCTGCGCAGTGCTGAGCGGCCCGAGGCGCGCGCCACCACCAACTCGCTGGACCGCGCCAGGCCTAAAAACAGCACCAGTGTTGCGAGAATGACAATCAGTGGCAAAATCTGGTAAATTCCGCCGGGAACATTCAGCACGGTCAATATCAGGATTTCCAGAAAACCGACCCGGTCGGTGCCCAGCTTTCGGATCACTTCGATCATGTCGAGCATGCCGTAAAACAGCAGGAATATGCCAAGCAATCCGGCGAATGTTGTGGCGAATTTTCGGGCAAAGTAGAAATACAGGGTCATGGGGTCACACCCCGCCGACGCGAAAACAGGGCCGGGCGCGCCGACACCCACAAAAGCACATAGCCCGAGATTAACCCAACCAGCGAGCCCAGATAGACCAGCGGCCAAAGGGCCGCGTCGCGAAAGGCCAGCCCGTTGGCGTAATTATCCAGTGATTTCACCAGAACCAGAATCAAAACCGCCATCAGGATTTGCCGCCACAGGCCAAACCGGCTGAAGCCGCCTGTCATCAGCGCGCCAAAACCGATCAGCGCCGAGACGACGCAGGACAGCGCCTGTGAAATCCGGTCATGCCCGGTCTGAAGAAAAGCCGCCCGGTTGGATTTTGTCTCGGCCAATAATTCCGGGGTCGGGTTAAGCAACTGGGATGTCGTCAGTTCTTCCGGTTGGCGCCGGGTTCCCGCAGAACGATCGAGCAATACACCAATATTGAACACGAAATCCTTAAAGCTAGTGGTTGATAGCCGCTGCCCGTCTGCGTGTAACACCTGCGCCATTCCGTCGAACATCAACAGTTTCGGCCCGCCCGTATCGCGCACCAACAGCGCGCGCCGGGCGGAATAATTGGTCGAAGTTGTTTGGGATCGCCGATCCGATAGGAAGACATCGCGCAATTCTCCCGCCGACGTAATATTGCGAATATAGAACGTAAGGCCCTTGGTTGGATGCAGAAACGTGCCCTCCTGCAACAGGCGGGCGGTCATGTTCTGTTCGATCTCGGCGCGCCGTTCGTTTAGCTGGTTCAGACTGGCAGGCAGCAAAAAATGGGTCAGCACCGACAGGAACAGTCCAACAATCACACCGAATACCAGCACCGGGCGTGCCAGCCGGAACGGCGAATATCCGGTGGCCTGCACCACCACCAACTCGCTTTCGGAAGACAATCGGTTGGTGCAATAAACAACAGACGCAAAGGCCGCGATCGGCAGCACGAGGCGGATGACATTTGGCAGCGTCAGGGCGGTGAACTCCAGAAACACCATCGCTGACTGGCCATTGGCAATGAGCTGGTCAAACAGAACGACCGCACGGTTCACCCAATAGACCAGCACCAGAACAAGCGCGAAAAAGCCGAAAAGAACCATGAGTTGCGACAATATATATCTGTCGAACCTGGCCACTTTGTACCCCGTTGAAATCTGCCCGTTAACTAGCGTGACGTTAGCTGAATTGGCGGGCAGGTAAAACTCCTATCTGGCCAATGGGCGGTAACGCGACTACCACTGTCTGCGAACCGTCAGGAGGATACAGATGACGAGCCCGATTTTGAGCGAATATTGTGAAACGGACATTGATGAGATTGCCACGTTTGAGGGGCGGGTCGCTGTTTTTGTCGACGGCGAGGGCAAGCTTGATCGGGCCGCGCGCCGGGTAAACCGGCTGACCCGCGGGGCATTGGTGCGGATGGCAGAATCACCGGCGTTCGAAAAGCTTAAGGAAGGGCAGGCGAGTGAAATCCCGGTGCCCGTCGGAATGGCGGCGCAAGGATTGATTGTGGTCAAACTGGCGCGCCGCGCCAAGGCTGATCCGTGCCGCAAGGCAGGCGCGGCAATTGCCAAGGTTCTTGCCGGTTCGCCGGTTCTGGTGCTGGCGGGCAACCTCAAACATGTAAGCGAGTTGTCGCTAGGTCTGACCCTGCGCACCTATGATTTCGCCGACCATAAAACAGATGATCCCAAGCCAGTAGCTTCAGCACGGATTATGGTGACCACTGTCGATGAAGCCAAAGAGGCGACGGCATCCCTGAGCGCCCTTGCCCAGGGTGTGTTTTTCACCCGTGACCTGATCAACGAGCCGTCCAACATTCTGACGACAAGTGAATTTGCCGACCGGCTGAGTGACATGAAAAAGCTCGGCCTGAAGGTTGAGGTTCTGGATGAACCGGCGCTGGAAAAACTGGGGATGCGCACGCTTTTGGCCGTTGGCGAAGGCTCTGAAAGCCCCTCAAAAGTCGTGGTTATGAAATGGGACGGCGGGGGCAAGGAAAAACCCTTTGCGCTGGTGGGAAAGGGCGTCGTGTTCGATACTGGCGGTATCAGCCTGAAACCCCCCGCAGGCATGGAAGACATGACAATGGACATGGGCGGCGCTGGTGTTGTGGCTGGCGTGATGAAAACGCTGGCGATGCGCAAGGCCAAGGCCAACGTCGTGGGTATCGTCGGGCTGGTTGAAAACATGCCTGACGGGCGCGCGCAACGCCCCGGCGATGTAGTGCGCTCAATGAAGGGCGACACGGTAGAGGTGATAAATACCGATGCCGAAGGTCGCTTGGTTCTGTGCGATCTGCTTTGGTATGTGCAGGATCGGTTCAAGCCGGTCGGCATGGTCGATCTGGCCACTTTGACGGGTGCGATCATTATTGGGCTGGGCCATGAAAACGCGGGCGTGTTTTCCAATGACGATGCCCTGTGCAATGCCTTCCTGAAGGCCGCATCGGCCGAGGGTGAGGGTGCCTGGCGCATGCCGCTTGGACAGGCTTATGACGAACAGTTGAAATCCCGCGTGGCGGACATGAAAAACGTTGGTGGACGCGCGGCAGGCTCGATCACAGCGGCGCAGTTCCTTAAACGGTTCGTAAAGGACGAAACCCCGTGGATACATCTGGACATTGCCGGGGTGGCCAGCGTCACCAGCGAAACGAAAATGGCCCCAAAGGGTGCGACCGGCTGGGGCGTTTTGGCGCTTAACCGGTTGATTGCAAACAATTTTGAAGGCTAATGGGCGCTGTCTATTTCTATCATCTGACCCGCACGCCGGTAGAGGTTACGCTGCCGATGTTGCTTGGCAAAGCGCGCGAGGCCGGGTGGCGTTGCGCGGTGCGCGCTGCTGATATCGCCCGGGTTAAATGGCTGGATGAAAAGCTGTGGCTTGGGCGCGAGGATGAGTTTCTGGCCCACGGCGTGGCTGGTGGTGCGCATGACGCGATGCAACCGATCCTGCTAACCACCGAGCCTGAGGCGGGTAATGATCCGGCGTGCCTGATGGCGCTTGATGGCGTTGCAGTTTCGCCCGACGATGTGAGCGCAATGAAGCGGGTCTGCATCCTGTTTGATGGCAATGATCCGGCGGCTCTGGATGTGGCGCGGACCCAGTGGAAGACGTTGGCCGACGCCGGCTGTGCGGCGCAATACTGGTCGCAGGAAAGCGGGAACTGGGCCAAAAAGGCCGAGGCGAATGCAGTGGCTGGTTAGGTTGGGCCAACGCGCACCGTTCCGCTTGTCAGCGGCGCTTTGGTGCCCAATTACGGATTATGAGAAGCCCTTGAATTTTTCTGGCGCTAGCGTGTCAGGATCAACCGGTCAGCAGCTATTTCAATGCGTTCAAACCGCTGCAAATAGCTCATCCCCAGCAGCGAGCTGTCCATTTCGCTGCCATTCACCGAAACGCCCAAACGCAGATCTACAATATCCCCAAGGCGCACATCACTGACCTGCGCGCGTGCCGTCCTGACGATGCCGTTTGCGGTGCGCGCGGTGCCGGAGAAATTCAGATCCGCCGGGTTTAGCCCGACGCGGCGCGCGTCCTCGGGCGACAAAACTACATCCGTTGCGCCCGTATCGACAATAAAGTCCACCGCCACATCGCTGATTTGCAGCACAAGATGGTAATGCCCGTCTACCCCACGCGGCACTTCGATCACGCCGCTGCCGATCACCGACTGGCGCGGCAAAACCTCATCGCGAATACTTGGCCACAGGCCGACAGCCCCGATCGTGCCGATGAAGATCAGCCCCCAGACGGCAGCCTGCCGGGCGGTTTTGCCCAGATTTCCGCGGCTTTCGGCAATGAACCAGCCGCCAACCGCAAGAAGGATTAATACCAGATAGGCCAGCCGGCCATAATCATCGCCACTCATGAAAATCTCCGCTCATGTGCCATAAATACGCACGCAGCCACCAAATGTCAGCCCGTCGCTGCCGATAGGCCAAATCCCGCCAGACCGTCGAGCACGAATTGCACCGACAGTGCTGCCAGCAACATGCCCAGCAGGCGGGTCACAACGTTGATGCCGGTATCGCCAAGCGCGCGCTCCATCAGTGGGGCTGCAAGGAAGAACAGCAAGACCAGTGCCACCACCGCCAGCATCACCAGATGCACGGCGATCAGTTCGGATATACCATCGGCCTGACCGGACAGCAGGATTATTGTCGCGATTGCGCCGGGACCGGCGATAAGCGGGGTTGCCAGTGGGAACACAGACGGGTCATCCGCCTTGGTGGCCTGTCCCTTGCGCCGTTGCGTGCGCCGCTCAAACAGCATTTCAAGCGCCGTCAGGAACAAAAGGATGCCGCCCGATATACGAAACGCGGGCATTGAAATGCCGACAAACCCAAGCACCGATTCGCCGAATAACCCAAACAGCGTCAGTAAAATCGCAGCGATGGCACAGCTTCGCAACGCCACAATTCGCCGGTGTCTGGCGTCCGCGCCCTTGGTGATTGCCACGAACATCGGTGCCAGCCCGATAGGGTCAATCACCACAAAGATCGTCACGAAGGCGGTTATGATCGCTGCAACTTCCACGTCTAAGCCTTTGCCAAATCAAGTTTTTCCTGCGCCAAGACCCACATGTCCTCAGCCCGGTCCAGACCTGCCATCACCTCGGCGTATTTCTTTTGCCAGACTTCCATCTCACCCAGTTTTCCGTCTTCATAAAGTGCCGGATCAGCCAGTTTCTTGGCCAGCTTATCACGCATGACGTTCAATTTCGTAACCCGTTCTTCGCATTTGCGCAGATCGGCGCGCAAGGCGGTCAGCTCATCGCGCCCGGCACGTTTCTTAAGCGCGACAGGTTTGGCCGGTTTTACCGGTTTGTCCGCACTCAGCAGCAGTTTGCGATAGGCGGCCAGATCGTCCTCATAGGGGGCGACGCGTCCGCCTTTCACCAGCCAAAGCCGATCCGCCACCATCGACAGCAGATGCATATCATGGCTGACCAGAATAACCGCGCCGGTGTAATCGGTCAGCGCATCGACCAGCGCCTCGCGGCTTTCGATGTCCAGATGGTTGGTTGGTTCATCAAGGATCAGCATGTGCGGTGCATCAAGTGTCGCCAGCATCAGCGACAGGCGCGCTTTTTGACCGCCCGACAGGCGCCCGACGGTGGTATCGGCCTGTTCAACACCAATGCCAAAGCCGCCAAGGCGGGCACGCAGCTTGCTTGGCGTCTCGGTGGGGCGCAGACGTTGAATATGTTCCAGCGGCGTTTCATCGCTGTGCAATTCTTCGACCTGATGCTGGGCGAAATAGCCGACCCGCAATTTGTTAGACGTGGTGATCCGCCCCTCTAACCCATCAAGGCGACCCGATAACAGCTTGGAAAGGGTGGATTTCCCTTCGCCGTTTTTGCCCAGCAGCGCGATCCGGTCGTCCTGATCTATGCGCAGGTTCAACCGGCTTAAAACCGCTTTGCCATCATAACCAACGGCGACGTTTTCAAGCGAAACGATAGGGGGTGACAATTCTTCGGGTTTTGGGAAGGTGAACCGCTTAAGTGCTGCTTCCTGCGGGGTTGTGATCGGTTTTAACTTGGCGATCATTTTCAGACGCGATTGCGCCTGAACCGCCTTTGAGGCGGAATAGCGGAACCGGTCCACATAGGTTTGCAGATGGGCGCGGCGTGCTTCGATTTTGCGGTTTTCGGCCGCAGCGCCAGCCAGTCGGGCGGCGCGGGCGGCGGCGAAAGCGTCATAATTACCCTGATAAAACGTCAGTTTTCGGTCTTCCAGATGCAGGATGCCACCAACGGCCCGGTTCAACAGGGCGCGGTCGTGGCTGACGATGATCACGGTGTGCGGGTAGCGCCCCAGATAGTTTTCAAGCCAAAGCGCGCCTTCCAGATCAAGATAATTGGTCGGCTCATCCAAAAGCAGCAGGTCAGGTTGCGAAAACAGCACACCGGCAAGGGCGACGCGCATCCGCCAGCCGCCGGAAAAATCGCTGCAGGGCTGGCGTTGCTCGGCATCATCAAATCCCAGCCCTTTCAGGATCGAGGCAGCGCGCGCCTCGGCTGACCAGGCGTCGATGTCACCAAGGCGGGTCTGAATTTCAGCAATGCGCGCACCGTCACTGGCCTTTTCGGCCTCCGCCATCAGCGCCGCGCGTTCGGTATCGGCCGCCAGCACAGTGTTGATCAGCGAAACGTCAGAGCCGGGAACTTCTTGCGACACGCCACCAATGCGGGCACGCGAAGGCAGGCGGATGTCGCCACCTTCCAGCGCCAGTTCGCCACGGATCAGCCCAAAGAGCGTGGTTTTGCCGGTGCCGTTACGCCCGACCAGCCCAACCTTGTGGCCAGTGGGAATGACGGCACTTGCGTCCACGATCAGCGGGCGTCCCTGCACCGAATAACTTATGTTCTGGATCCTTAACATGGCGCGCGGTTTGCCCGAGGTGGCAGTCAGGGTCAATCACCTGTGCGTGTCTATCTTGCACAGGGCGCGATTTACTGCCCTTTGGCGGCAAATCTTGTGGATAAATGATAGCAACCGGGGCTGCATCGGTGCTTTTCAACCGGTTCGGCCCGTGTTAGGGCAACGCCGGAAATTGCGGCGGGCACGGGGCCTGTCGCGGCAATAGCAAATAAAGGTACATCATGGGTATGGAACGCACATTCTCGATCATCAAACCGGATGCAACACGGCGCAACCTGACGGGCAAGATCAACGCCAAATTCGAGGACGCCGGTCTGCGCATCGTCGCGCAAAAGCGCATTCACATGACCCCGGCGCAGGCGGGCGAATTTTACGCTGTGCACAAGGAACGGCCGTTCTTTGGTGAACTGTGCGAATTCATGGCCTCGGCGCCAGTTGTGGTGCAGGTGCTTGAGGGCGAAGATGCGATTGCCAAGAACCGTCTGGTTATGGGCGCGACAAACCCGGCTGATGCCGCTGCGGGTACTATCCGCGCTGAATTTGCCGAATCTGTTGGCGAAAACTCGGTCCACGGTTCGGACGCGCCAGAAACGGCCGCCGAAGAGATCGCGTATTTCTTTTCAGGGTTAGAGCTGGTCGGCTAAAGCGCGATCCAAAAAGCGGGAACCGGTTTTTGGGCAAATTGCGCGTAGGAACTTGCGCGATCCAAAAAGTGGGAACCGGTTTTTGGCACGAATTGTGCGCCAAAATTTAGCCGGACCGCTTAATTACACCGATTTCATTCAGGGCCGTTTCCAAGTCGAAGCGGCCCTTATCGTGCGCGCTGTCCTTCAGGGCGTCGAACTTGGCGCGCAGGGCAGTTTTCTCGGCCCCTTTGCAGTCATTCCAGGGGCGGCCCTGCAAGCCCATGACAAGCGCGTAATATCCAATGAAATGGGGGCGACGACCTGCCTGCAGCAGGCGGCGATAGGCCTCGTCCGCGCCGATCTCGCGCAGCGCGTCGGCGCTGTTGATGCCGATGCGGGCATAAAGTTCGATGCTCGCCACTCCGAGGTTTCGGATGGCAGAAACCGGATCGCTCATTGCGGATGCTCCGTCAGGTTTGTCGGATCATCGCATCAAACCACGCGCAGTAAAATCAGATACTGGCCCAGTCGGTATATTGGTAGGTTGTTTCGGTTTCTTCTTTTTCCGGCTGATCTGTTTTGTTTTCATCTACCGGTTTGGTATGCGGATCATCGAGCGTTTCGCGGTCTTGATCGCGCGGGTCCTCATAAGTCATTTTCCGTTCCCTCCAGGATTTGCGCAGGTGATGCTGCGCCCTTCTGGTCACCTGTTGGCAGCAGGCTTCCATAAGAAGAGGTGATCACGCGCTCGTGGTCGGGCGTGGGCGGAATTGTGCACAAGGAAAGGAATTTCGGTGCAATTTTGACCGTTGAAACGGCCAATGATGGCAGGATCAGGCCTGCCACCGGCACGTATTAGGCGCAAAAATCGCGGATATATCAGGCGTTGGCTTCGCGGATTTTGTCGGCGGCGTCCTTATCGTAGGCAACACCTTTTTCATCCAGCAACTGGTCCAGCTCACCCGAGAGGGTCATTTCGGTGATGATGTCACAACCGCCAATAAACTCGCCTTTAACATAGAGTTGCGGGACGGTCGGCCAGTCGGAAAAGTCCTTGATCCCCTGACGGATGCCGTCATCTTCCAGCACATTTACATCGGCAAATTCGACGCCCATGTAGTTCAGCACCCCAGCGACTTTGCTGGAAAAACCACATTGTGGCATCATCTTGGTGCCTTTCATGAACAATACGACATCATTGCCCGACACAGTATTCTGGATTTCAGTTTGCTGATCGCTCATGGGTTACTCCGGTGCTTTGGTTGTCAGGGCCAGCGCGTGCAGCTCGCCGTTGGGGCCGTCCATTTTGCCTTTTAGCGCGGCATAGACAGAGCGTTGCTGCTGAACGCGGTTCTGGCTGCGAAAACTTTCGTCGATGACTTCGGCGGCGTAATGGTTTCCGTCGCCTGCCAGATCTGTGATCGTTATCGTGGCTTTGGGGAAAGCCGTGCGGATCAGATCCTCAATCTCTTGTGCTTGAATGGCCATTCATCGGTTCCCAGCTGGTTCGCCTCAGATGTAGGACGGGGCGCGCATGGCTGCAAGAGCGCAATCCAATTGGGACGCCTGCGGCGTCACGAGATTTTGGGTTTTACCGTAGCGCTTGCTGGCGGGCTTCGTCAGACGACGGCTGTGGCAAAGGCGGTGCGGAAGGTTTCGGAAAGCTCGGCAAGGGTGCCTGTAACCCCGCCAAAGGTGATCTGATCGCCGCCAAAATGCCCGACCGTTTTTATCGGTACATTGGCACGCGAGGCCTCTACCATCAGTGCCTCGGCGCAATCAAAGTTGCAGGCAATCAGGTAGCGGGCCTGATCCTCGCCAAAAAACGTGGCCGTGTCGTTTGCATCAAGCGTCACACCGACACCGGCGGCCTCGGCCATTTCGAACGCGGCCAGGGCAAGCCCGCCATCGGCAAGGTCGCTGGCGGCGCGGATCAGCGCGTGATTGGCGCGAATGAAATCGCCGTGGCGTTGTTCGGCGTCCAGATCGACGGGCGGCGCATCACCTTCGGCGCGGTTGAACACCTCGGCCAGCAGGGCAGATTGCCCCAGATGGCCCTGTGTTTCACCGATCAATAAGGCCACGTGACCCTCGCGGGCCGTGCCGTCAATCAGGTCTTGTGGGTCTTTTATCAGGCCAACAGCACCGATCGTGGGTGTTGGCAGGATGCCGACCCC
>Ga0209345_10003999_pt1 | contig 14611 bp, 17 predicted proteins | sample Cruoilmetagenom7_FD_187294 | JGI IMG/M metagenome (GOLD analysis project Ga0209345, IMG submission 187294) | Oil polluted marine microbial communities from Coal Oil Point, Santa Barbara, California, USA - Sample 7 (SPAdes) (version 2) | ecosystem: Environmental > Aquatic > Marine > Oil seeps ... | reverse complement strand
TCCATCGCCAGGCCTTCGTCGCACAGGCGCAGGGCGTCAGATGCAACAACGTCTACGACGTCCCATGTCACGTTGCCCGCTTCGTTCATCGCGCGCAGCTTAGAAACGGCTTCGGCGGAAGATTCATCGTTGATGATCTTTACGCCGGTCATTTCGGAGTAAGGGGTGTGGTAAGCGTTCTGCTGTGAAGCGGAGTATGCGCCGCCCCAGCTGACGATTGTCATCTCGTTTGCCATGTGGCTTTCAGCAAAGGACATGCCGGCTGCTACTGTCAGCGCGGTGGATGCCATCAGTGTTTTTGTGAGGTTCATTAGTATCTCCCAGTTTTTTCCCGTTGGGGTATTTCAAGGCGGCAACAACGGGTTTGGCCGCCGCCTCTTATAGATCACGGCACGCGAAACGTGCCGCGATATGACACACGCGAAGAACCTTAGGCGTCCAGCGCGCGGCAATCTTCGGGCAACCAGCCGATTTCGATCTGGGTCCCGGGTGTCAGGCGTGCCTGATCGGGGGCGTTACGTGTTTTAATGACAAAGTCATCTCTGCCAGCGACCCGCAGGCGCGTCCGGAAAATATCACCCATATAGATGAATTCGAGGACTTCGGCCTTCAGGGTAAAGGCGCCTTCGCGCATACGCTCTTTGTTGTATTCAACACGCTCTGGGCGGATGGATACACGCGTGCGATCACCCGCTTTGTTAACGTTGACTGGCTTGGCTTCAATGATCTCACCGCTGTCCAGCTGGACAAGGGCAACACCGCCTTTGATTTCTTTCACCACGCCTTCAAGGGTGTTATTTTCGCCGATAAACTGCGCGACGAAGCTGTTTTCAGGCTCTTCATATAGTTTGTCTGGCGGCGCGAGCTGCTGAATGCGGCCATCGTCAAACACAGCAACGCGGTCAGACATGGTCAGCGCTTCGGTCTGGTCGTGGGTCACGTAAACAACTGTGATCCCCAGATCATGAGCCAGTTTCGTAATTTCAAACTGCAGTGATTCGCGCAGCTGTTTGTCCAAAGCGCCAAGCGGTTCATCCATCAGAACCAGTTCTGGTTCAAACACAAGCGCGCGCGCCAAAGCGATACGCTGCTGCTGGCCGCCCGAAAGCTGCGCGGGACGGCGACCTGCAAAGTCGTTCATCTGCACCATGCCTAGCGCACGCGTGATTTTTTCTTCACGCTGGGATTTGCCCATCTTGCGGACTTCTAGCGGGAATGACAGGTTCTCGGCCACTGTCATGTGCGGGAACAGGGCATAGTTCTGAAATACCATGCCAATTCCGCGTTTGTGCGGCGGGATGTTGTTAATGGATACGCCGTCCAGACGAATATCGCCGTAGGTGGCAGTCTCAAAACCGGCCAGCATCATAAGGCAGGTCGTTTTGCCTGATCCCGAGGGCCCGAGCATCGTAAGAAACTCACCCTTTGGCAGACTAAGGTTCAAATCTTTAACGACTAGGTTTTCGCCGTCATAGCTTTTTTGCACACGTTCAAACTCGACGAATGCGTCGCTGTTCTTAGTATTGGCCAAATTGATGGCTCCCCGTGGTCTTTATTTTTTACATTGCCGTAAACTAAACGCAAGGAAGGCCACGTTTGCAACTGGATAAAGACGAATTCGAGGGAAACTATTAAATTCAGGGCGTTTTTACTGAATTTCTGACGATTTCAGTCGATCTGCCTGCTTGATAAGTGTGCTGGACGCAAATTTTTACGTCCAGCAATGCCTTATGAAGCTGCTTTTAGCATGTCGTCATCTTTGAGCGCTTTGTATGTGTCGTCCAGCGCAAGCTTGGCACGCTTGTGGAAAATACTGATTTCTTCGGGTGTAATTACCAGCGGCGGAGAGATGATCATCCTGTCGCCAACATGGCGCATGACCAGATTATTGGCGAAGCATCGTTCGCGACACATGAAACCTGCGGTACCTGCCTCCATCGCGAATTTCGCGCGTGTCTCTTTTTGTGGCGAAAGCGGAAGCGAGGCCATCATACCTTGCACATTCACACCGCCGACCAGAGGATGTTCCGCCAGTTGGTCAAGCGCTTCGCGCAGGGCGGGGGCTGCCACGTTGTTCACGTGATCCAGAATTTTATCGTCTTGCATGATCCGCAGGTTTTCCAGCGCGACAGCGGCGCAAACCGGGTGGCCCGAGTACGTGTACCCGTGGTTGAATTCGATCGCGTTGATGACCTCGGCGATCTCGTCACACACAATCGAGCCGCCAATCGGCATGTAACCGGAGCTGAGACCCTTGGCGATTGTCATGATGTGCGGTTTGATCCCCATTGTGGTTGAGCCAAACCAGTTGCCGGTTCGCCCGAAACCGCAGATCACCTCATCGGCAATGATAAGCACGTTATGCTTCTTACAAATTCGCTGAATCTCTGGCCAATAGGTGCTTGGCGGCACAATCACACCACCAGCGCCCTGTATCGGCTCTGCGATAAACGCGGCAACCTTGTCAGCGCCAAGCTCAAGAATCTTTGCTTCAAGCTCTTGGGCCCGGGCAAGGCCGAACTCTTCGGGTGTGTGGTCACCGCCCTCAGCCCACCAATCAGGTTGGCCGATGTGATGGATGCCTGGGATAGGCATGCCGCCTTGGGCATGCATATAGCTCATCCCGCCCAATGATCCTGAACCAACAGTGGATCCGTGGTATGCGTTTTTACGGCTGATGATATGGGATTTTTCAGGATGCCCTTTTTCGGCCCAGTATACACGGACCATACGCAGGTTTGTGTCATTTGCTTCCGAACCGGAACCAGCAAAGAAAACATGATTCAGACCTTCAGGAGCAAGCTTGGCCAACTCAGCGGCCAAGGCGATAGCGGGTGTATGTGTGGTGTTGAAGAAGGTGTTGTAGAAGGGCAGTTCTTGCATCTGGCGCGCAGCTACTTTCACCAGTTCTTCGCGTCCGTAACCCAGATTCACGCACCACAAACCGGCCATCGCGTCCAGAATTTCGTTCCCTTCACTGTCACGCAAGTAGATGCCCTTGCCGCTGGTAATCACCCGCGCGCCACGGCTTTCTAGCTCGTCGTTGGTTGTGAATGGGTGCATGTGGTGGGCGGCGTCCAACGCCTGAAGTTCGGCTGTTGGGAGGTGGTTTGATATAATGGTCATGAAGGGCCCCTATCAGGCTGGAGGGATGGCTGTGCCCAAAATATGATCAAATTGCTTTGGGGTCAATCAAGCAGTGTCTAAAGTCGTCGATGCAGCGGTTGTTTTGCACTTATCAACGCTGCAGGAAAGGCTATGCAAATGAATTAGCTTGGCAAGGCGTTCAAAATTTGATCACATCTTTGCCAATGTCGGGGCCAACCCGTCTTCACTCAAGGGAGTACCACAATGATCAAGACACTCTTTACCGGCACAGCCGCTGCCGCTTTGATGGCCAGCGCAGCGCTTGCCGAAGAAGTTCGCGTTTATAATTGGTCTGACTATATCGACGAAGATCTTCTGGCGAAGTTCGAAGAAGAAACCGGTATCGATCTGATTTACGACGTGTTTGACAGCAACGAAGTGCTGGAAACTAAAATGCTTGCTGGCGGATCTGGTTATGATGTTGTGGTGCCGTCCGGCACGTTCTTGCAGCGTCAAATCACGGCTGGCGCGTTTCAGAAGCTAGACATGACCAAATTGCCGAACATCACGAACATGTGGGATGTCGTTACAAGCCGCACAGAACAGTATGACCCGGAAAACGCATACTCCATCAACTACATGTGGGGCACCACCGGCATTGGCGTGAACCTTGGAAAGGTGAAGGAGATTCTTGGGGAAGACGCCCCCGTAGATTCACTTGAGCTGGTGTTGAATCCTGACAACATGTCCAAACTTGCCGATTGCGGAGTGCATTTTCTTGATGCCCCTGCCGAGATGCTGCCGATGACGTTGAAGTACATCGGCGAAGACCCCGACAGCCATGATCCAGAGGTCATTGCGAAGGCCGAAGAAGTGATGATGAAGGTGCGCCCTTACATCCAAAAGTTCCACAGTTCTGAATATATTCAGGCACTGGCAAATGGCGATATTTGCGTTGCTGTTGGCTGGTCCGGCGATATCCTTCAGGCGCGTGATCGCGCGGCCGAGGCGGATAACGGTGTTGAAATAGCCTATCATGCCGCCAAGGAAGGTGCGCAGATGTGGTTTGACCAAATGGCCATTCCAGTTGACGCCCCGAACACTGACGGCGCGCACAAGTTCTTGAACTTTATTATGGACGCGCAGAACATGGCGGCTGCTTCTAACTATGTCTACTACGCCAACGGCAACAAAGCTTCGCAAGAGTACCTTGTCGAAGATGTTATTGGCGATCCGGCGATTTACCCTGATGAGGCGACGCTGAACAACCTGTTCACGACCACGCCTTATCCGCCGAAAGTGCAGCGCGTTGTGACCCGTAGCTGGACCAAGATTAAATCCGGTACCTAAGTCCGGAATAATCGGGGGCAGGGCCAGTCGGCCCTGTCCTGTTCTTTAAGTTCAACGTGGGGTGGCCCTGTGGCAAAACCGAAATCTGATACTTGGGATAAGGATTTTTCACCTTGGGAGAACCCGAATGAAAAACCCCTGATCCGGTTCAAGAATGTCACCAAACGCTTTGGTGACTTTGTTGCCATCGATGATCTGACCCTTGATATCTACACGCGCGAATTCTTTGCCCTGCTTGGCCCGTCCGGCTGCGGTAAAACCACGATGATGCGCATGCTGGCAGGATTCGAAAACGTGACAGAAGGCTCGATCGAACTTGCCGGTCAGGACATTGCGAACGTACCGCCCAACAAGCGTGCCGTGAACATGATGTTCCAGTCTTACGCACTTTTTCCACACCTGAGCATCTATGAGAATATCGCGTTTGGTCTGCGCCGCGACAAACTGTCAAAAGACAAGATTGATGCACGCGTTGCCGAGATGCTTAAACTTACGCGGCTTGAAAAATTCGCGCGCCGCAAACCTCACCAGATTTCCGGCGGTCAACGCCAACGAGTCGCCTTGGCCCGTAGTCTTGCGAAGGGGCCTAAGCTGCTCCTGCTGGATGAACCTTTGGGCGCGCTCGACAAAAAGCTGCGGCAGGATACGCAGTTTGAGTTAATGGATATTCAGGAAACAACCGGCACAACCTTTGTGATCGTGACCCATGACCAAGAGGAAGCGATGACAGTTGCTTCGCGCGTTGCGGTGATGGACGAAGGGCGGATCATTCAGGTCGCAACCCCCGGAGGCATCTACGAAGCGCCAAACAGCGTTTATGTGGCGGATTTCATCGGGGATGTGAACATCATCAAAGGGACCGCCAAAGCGGCTGGTCCGGATAAATATTTTATAGATTGGGGCGTCAATCAGGCCCCGATCCTTGCTGTGTCTGACCGGCCTTTTTCAGAAGGGCAGGATTGTCACCTAGCCATCCGCCCCGAAAAAATCAGCATCACAAAAGAAAAGCCCGAAGAGGCCGAGAATGCGGTGCAAGGTAAAGTGCTTGATATAGCGTATCTGGGTAATCTCAGCACCTATTACGTAGAGCTACCGGGCGGACAGATCATCAAGGCGCAGACAGCCAATACGCGCCGTCTTTCGCGCCGGAACATAACATGGGAAGATCCCGTCTGGATCCGCTGGAACGCAACCGCTGGCGTTTTGCTGGCCGAATGACCCGCCGCATTTCCCTTTTGCATATGCATGATTTCGCACAAATCCCTCTAGGGGAGGTACGCTGATGCGCAGATTTGCACTGATCGCAGTGCCATACACATGGTTGTTGGCGCTTTTTCTTGTTCCGTTTCTGATCGTTTTCAAAATCTCGCTATCAGATATTGATCTCGCGATCCCGCCCTATACGCCCACGATGAAAGATGGCTTTGCTGCGCTGATACAAGGTCTGGATTTCGAAAACTTCGTATTCCTCACCACAGATGATCTTTACTACAAAGCCTACCTTAGCAGCCTCAAGATAGCGTTAATTTCGACGTTCCTGACGCTGCTGGTGGGCTATCCGATGGCCTATTCCATGTCCCGCGCGCCGGAGGAGTGGCGTGCCACGCTGATGATGCTTGTAATTTTGCCATTCTGGACCTCGTTTCTCATACGGGTCTACGCGTGGATCGGGATCCTGAGTAACGAGGGACTGCTTAACCAACTGCTTCTATGGTCAGGGATGATTTCTGATCCTCTTACCATCCTGAATACCAACACAGCCGTCTACATCGGGATCGTCTATACCTACCTTCCGTTCATGATTTTGCCAATCTATGCAGCACTCGACCGGATGGATGACAGCCTGATCGAGGCCGCCGAAGACCTTGGCTGTTCGCGTCTGTCTGCCTTCTGGCTGGTGACTGTACCGCTGTCGAAGAACGGCATCATTGCGGGCTGCTTCCTTGTCTTCATCCCGGCGCTGGGCGAGTTTGTTATCCCTTCGCTTCTGGGCGGTTCAGGTACGCTGATGATCGGCAAAGTGTTGTTTGAAGAATTCTTCAACAACCGCGACTGGCCGGTCGCATCTGCTGTGGCAGTGATCTTGCTTCTGATCCTGATTGTCCCGATCGTGTTGTTCCAGCGTAACCAGCAAAAACAAGCGGAGGCAGAAGCATGAAACGTCTCAGCACGTTCAACACCACGGCTCTTACCCTTGGATTTGCTTTCCTTTATCTGCCGATGATTTTGCTGGTGATCTATAGCTTTAACGCATCCAAATTGGTGACCGTTTGGGCAGGCTTTTCAACCAAATGGTACGGCGAATTGCTGCGCGACGAAGCCTTTCTGGATGCAGCTTGGGTTACGATCAAGGTTGCGGTCATGTCGTCTACCCTAGCGACAGTGCTTGGAACGATGGCAGCATACGTACTGGTCAATTCAGGGCGCTTCCTTGGCCGAACCCTATTCTCCGGCATGATCTACGCGCCTTTAGTTATGCCCGAAGTTATCACCGGCCTCTCACTGCTCTTGCTATTCATTGGGATCGGATTGGATCGTGGTGTGCTGACGATTGTTCTGGCTCACACCACTTTTGCCATGTGTTATGTCTCTGTCGTGGTGTCATCACGACTGGTCAGCTTCGACCGGTCGCTTGAAGAAGCGGCCCTTGATTTGGGCTGCACTCGGTTGGAGGCATTTCGTTTGGTAACTCTTCCTATCATTGCTCCAGCGGTTATTTCAGGCTGGCTATTGGCTTTCACCCTTAGCCTTGATGATCTGGTTATTGCTTCTTTCGTTTCAGGCCCATCTTCAACCACCCTACCGATCAAGATTTGGAGCGCAGTGCGCTTGGGCGTGTCGCCAGAGATCAACGCGCTGTCTACGATGATGATAGGCGTTGTAACAATCGGGGTCATCTCGGCCTCGCTCGTCTCGAAGCGTAACTCGGTTCGCGCGCAAAAAGATGCTCAAGCTGCAGAACGCGCGGCGTGAAACGTCTTTTTGATGATTACGCTTACGGTGAAGGGCCGCGCGCGAACTGTTGGTGGGATGCCTCACACGACATCGGTCCGCGTCCGTCATTCAGCGAAAACGGACGCACCGATGTTGCCATCGTCGGGGCAGGGTTTACAGGTCTCTCTGCGGCTTTGCATCTTGCACGCGCGGGGATCAGCGTCACAGTACTGGATGCCCAGCGGATCGGTTGGGGTGCATCAGGTCGCAATGGTGGTTTTTGCTGTTTGGGCGGCGGGATGGCGGGCGATTCTTTGCTTGATCGGCGCTTTGGTCGTGACGGGCGCATTGCATTTCGCCGTACTGAACGTGCTGCGATTGAACTGGTCGAAAGCATCATCCAGCAGCATGATATAGAGGTTGATCGCCATTCCAAAGGCGAGACCATGTTGGCGCACCGACCCAAAGACATGGCCGAACTAGAAGCCCACGCAAAAGCAATCGACGAAAACTATGGAGTTCCTTACCAGCTTCACAAAGCAGAGAGCCTTGCCTCTCTTGGTATGGCGGGGCCATTCCACGGAGGCCTCACGATTGAGACAGGATTCGGGCTTAACCCGCGCAAATACCTTGCTGGACTAACGCAGGCCGCAGAGGCCTCCGGAGCCCGAATTTACGAGCAAAGCGAAGTCACGGGGTTGCGATCTCAGGTAGATGGTTGGGTGTTGGAGGCAAATGGCCACAAGTTGCGTGCCGACCGCGTTATTATTGCGACCAACGGATATTCCTCTGAAGATCTACCGAACTGGTTGGCGGGACGCTATCTGCCTAGTCAGTCAAATGTCATCGTCACACGGCCGTTGGATGATATCGAACTGGCTGCCGCTGGATGGTCTAGCGACCAAATGTGTTACGATACGCGCAATCTGCTCCACTACTTTCGCCTTCTACCAAATCGTCGCTTTCTTTTTGGCATGAGAGGCGGCGTGTTTACCGGTGCTGCGGCTGAGGCGAAGGCCACGCAGTGCATCCGGACAGATTTTGAGCGTATGTTCCCTGCTTGGTCTGGTGTCGAAGCGACTCACGGTTGGTCGGGAATGGTCTGTCTCTCCCGTGACCTAATGCCGTTTGTCGGCGAGATTCCGGAACAATCAGGGCTGTACGCAGGGCTGTGTTATCACGGTAATGGCATCGCCATGGGAACCTATAGCGGGGCGTTGCTTGCGCAACTTGTTCAGGATCAACCACCAACGCTGATCCATCCACAGGCGATGCGCGCGCCCTTACGCCGTTTCCCTTTGGGTCGCTGGCGCCGTGCGCTACTTCCATTTGCGTATGGTGCTTACGCAATAGCTGACCGCTAGATTGCTTCGCGTAGCGCTGTAATGGCATTTGCTGATGCTTCTGCCCCTCCAGCGAAGATAACCTGCGTTTCATTGCCGTTGTTTTGCACTTCGGTAATCCGTGCGTAGGTGGATGCGGTCGCGGCCGGTAGTGGGTTCCCAGCCGAGTCGACTGCCTCCACCTCGAAGCGGTATTGACCAGCGGGCACCGCAGAGCCGTCTTGGCGGACACCTGCCCAAATTACTGGGTTGCTGGAGACCGGAAGTGCACCGCGGTCAACCTCACGACCCTGGGTGTCGTAGACCACCAGCTCCATAGACTTGGCGCCAATCGGAGGATCCGGCAGAATTTCTATAGGCGTGTTCTCAAATGCAACGGGAGCAGTTGTACGTCCTTCCATCCCGATCCATCCGGCCATTTGCCCCATCGTGCTGTTGCCCAACGAATTTGCGAGCGCGGTGAGCAGATCGTTTGACAGTACTTGCTGTTCAACCATCGAAAACTGCGCCAACTGTGCCGCGTACTCTGAACTGTCGAGTGGTTCCAGAGGATCCTGATATTTCGCTTGGGTCGTCAGCATGTTGATAAACGTCTCGAAATCGGACGACAGGACTGCTTGTGCTTGCGGTGAACTGGCTGCGGTTCCTGCAACACTGTTGTTGGTTGAGTTTGTCAGAGTGGGAGAAATCATATCGGTTCCTTACAGACGGATATCGACACCGCTTGCGGTGGTGGGGGCTACATTGATGATCACAGGAGATTGGTCCTCGTCCGGATGCGCCGGAACTGTTCGGGCTGAGGCATTTTGATCCTTGGGATCAACATCTGCCTGATCCCCGTTCCCGGTCCCCTGTCCAAATGAAAATGACACCTGTTCATAGCCTAAACTGCGGAATGACTGAGCTAACTGATCTATATGGCGGCGCATCAAGTCCAATGTTTCGGGACGTTCGGCCAGAATGCTAATGGTGATTTTGCCTTCATCGGTCGTGATCCCCATACGTACGCGACCAAGTTCTTCGGGAGAGAGGGCGATCTCAACCGGGCGGCTAGCAGCCGATGGCATCACTTCGGTCAATTGCCGTGCAATCTGCGATACCATTTCCGTACGCTGCACAGGAAGAGGCCCTTGTTGCGCCAAGTTGATGCGACTTGAATTCCAATCAACTATTTCGGGCGTCTCGGCTGCGACAAGCAGCGAAGTTGCGGCGTCAGACTTCGCCCCTGATTCAAGCATCAGTTGGGCAGAGCTGGAGGGGTCTGAAATCGGTGCCTGAACTCTTGCGGTTTTCGGGGTAGGCGGTGCCGCTATTTGCGACATGACAGGGGCCGCAACTCTGGTTTCACTATGTCTAGGGTTTGGCCCTTGATTTAAGCGCACACTTGTTTCAGGAAATAGAGAGGACTCTGGTTTGTTACCCATTGCGGTCGACACGGCGGCTGGTTCAACAGGAGAGGCGATATTTTCAATAGACTTGAGGTTGTGGGTGTCCGATGCCGAAAGCGCGGAAAATCCCGATTGTGTTGCCGGCTTGCCTGTTGTTGCCGGAGCCGATTTATCGGGCAAAAGTGCCGATGCTTGTGATGGAAGTTGTGGCAATGAAGCCGGGTTGCCACGTATAGGCAAAATACCATTTTCTTGGAGAGCCGCATCAGTTGCCGCCATGCCTTGCGGCAACTTCGCGCGCGCGTTTTCGCTTGAAGCAGGACGACCGAGTAGTTCACGGCCCGTGCTCAACGTTCGACCTTCATTGCGCGCGTTATGGTTTCTTTCTTCAGTCAACTGGACTGCGACCAATTCTAACGGCTCTCCGGCTAATTTATCATTGGTGCGCGCATGGTGTATTCCACCCGTTAGCGGAGCTTCAGCCTGATGCTGAATACTGGGAGCCTTATTTCGCGATTGAGATGGAAGGTCAGATGCGGCATTCAGTGCAGCCGTTTGCTGTTCATTCAGGGGTGAAGTGTCCGAACCACGCTGGGGCTGCACCGGTTCCGCAGCAGTACCTGCGTCAGGATTTATGCTGCGGCCCGGCAGATGGAACGCATCTGGGGTAAGATGCTGAGTAACCCTGCTGGGACCTGGATATGAAACTGCGTTCAGGTCCGAGGGGGTTTTCTTAGCCAAAGACAAAGGCAGGTCTATGTCCACTGCTTCTCTGTCTGTTGACATAGCGGAGCTGTCAGTAACGTCAGCGTCTGTCGACGTTCCAGCACCATCTGGCACTGTTATCTTCTGAAACTGCGTCGGTTCACCGCCAGTACGCGCGGGGTCCGGTAGCGCCGCAAGCAAGCTGGCAAAATCCAAGAGGCCAGTTCTTTGCTCACCATCGTATGTTGGAACTGAGATGTCGTGGCTGTGCGGCGCTACCTTGAGCTGCTCAATTTGGCCACCTTTTCCAATGGGGATATTCATGTGCGCGCCTTTCGGGGGTCTGCCTCGATCTAGGGGGACTATCCGCCTTTTTCCTTACCAGTTGTTTACCGCTTTGCGCTCATGTTCGGGAAAGTCCACGCAATTTGAGGAGTATTTCGAATGATTCTGAACCCCGGCGCTCTACCCGTTGCTGCAGATCACCCGCGCGAAAAGGCGTTGTTGCAAGCCGCGCAAAACCTAGAAGCTTCATTCTTGGCAGAAATGTTGGAATCGGCTGGCCTTGGACAAACGAGCGAAAGCTTCGGCGGGGGCGCTGGCGAGGACCAGTTCAGTTCATTCCTGATCGAAGAACAAGCCAAACACATCGTGCAAACCGGCGGTATCGGTCTTGCACAATCATTATTTGATATCCTGAAGGAGCGCTCTGATGACACGTGAAGCTGTTGATTTCACCAAACTCGATGCCTTGCTAGAGCAGGAGCGTGCGCTCCTGTTAGAAGGCGATCTGGAGGGGTTGGGAACACTCCTCCCGCTCAAGGAGAAAATGGTCGATTTGCTGTTAAGCGATGAGACTTCAAATCGTGCGAAGATTAAGCCGCTTGAGGGCAAACTTCATCGCAACCAATTGCTGCTGGATGGTGCTCTCGAAGGGATACAGACAGTTGCGAACCGCCTTGCCGCATTGCGAGAAGTGCGCAGTAGTTTGGAAACTTATGATGCGCTTGGGCGCAAAAACAGTGTTCCGACACCGACGGCACCTAAAGTAGAGAAAAGAGCGTAACAGTCCGTATTATGGGAGTAAGTCTCCAGTTTTACTGCGTTTGGTGCCAGTTGAATAAAATGCGCAACAGAGCAAACGGGCCACTTAAGACTTTTGTAAGGAGCAACGAGCATGTTGGCCATGCGTCCGATCCCGGATGGCACATTGCCCCTGAGGGGCCGATGTAAAGGTCAGAATGGCATTCCTGTCCGACGTTTGTTCGGGCTTAAACCGGCGTAAAGCGCCGACACGAAAAGGAACATGCTTCAATGTCGAGCATTATCACAAACAACAGTGCAATGGTTGCGCTGCAAACTCTGAAAAGCATCAATTCTAACTTGGCGGATACGCAAAGCGCAATTTCGACAGGTAAGGATGTCAACAGCGCCAAAGACAACGCATCTGTCTGGTCGATTTCCAAAGTGATGGAATCTGATGTGTCTGGTCTGGACGCTGTCAAAGACAGCCTTGCGACAGGCCAGTCAGCGATTGCTGTGGCCAGCGCTGGTGCCGAATTGATCGTTGAAACGATCAAAGAGATGCAGGCACTGGCGGTTTCTGCGCAATCCGAGGGCGCGAACTTTGCCCAGATAAACACGGAGATGACAGCAAAGAAAGAGCAGCTTGATTCGATCGTTGCGGGGTCTCAGTTTAACGGTGTGAACCTGCTGAATACGGACGTTGACGGTGCAGGCGCCGGTACGACATCCATGACTGTCGTGGGCTCCATCAACCGGGTCGGGGCTGCCGCTGCTACAGCAACCACGATCGCTGTACCTTCAGCTAACCTTGAGGCGACGGTCACGGGCATTACGCTGACAGGTACTGCAACGACCGCTGATGCGTCAGACACCTATGACGAACTGACCACAATGCTGACAGCTGCGATTTCAGGTGCTGCATCTTTGGGCACGTCCGCCAAACGTCTTGATGATCAGTCAAACTTTGTCTCGAAGCTGTCGGATTCTCTGACATCCGGTATCGGTGCGCTTGTCGATGCGGACATGGAAGCAGCATCCGCCAAACTTCAGGCGTTGCAGACACAGCAGCAGCTGGGTGTTCAGGCGCTGTCGATTGCCAATCAGGCACCACAGAGCATCCTGTCTCTCTTCCGTTAAGGATTGGGTTCAAAAAAGGTGGTGGCGCGCGACAGTGCGCCACCAGCACTGTTTTGATGAGTAGGGACACCCATGGATACAATACAACTTGCCCAGCGCGGTTATTCGCCAATAACGGCCCCGCTGAAGTCAGCGCGAAAAGTCGAATATGACGTCATAGCACGTATCACATCGCGGCTAACTTCGGCGATGAAGGCTAAAGATTTCAATAAGCTGATACATGCCTTGCATGAAAACCGTACGCTTTGGCGTAAATTTGCGATGGATGTCGCTCATCCCGATAACTTGCTGCCTGATGAGCTGCGCGCACGCCTGATTTATCTGTCAGAGTTTACAGAACAGCACACCCGTAAGGTGATCAGCCGGGAAGCTGCAGCTACCCCGCTAGTTGAAGTAAACACCGCGATTTTGCGCGGCTTGAAATAGATTGGAATCCAAAATGAGCGGTCTTGTTCTGAAGCTTGGTCCAAAAGAGCGTGTACTCATAAACGGTGCGGTCATTGAAAACGGTGACCGCCGTAGTCGGCTCGCTATCATGACGCCGGATGCTAAAATATTGCGCCTTCGGGATGCAATTCATCCCGAAGATGTGAAGACACCAGTTAGGCGCGCGTTATTCGCTGTGCAGTTGGTTTTATCCGGTGATAAAGACGGGGATAGCGCGCACATGCCTCTGCTGCGGCAGATCGAAGAGCTAAGTCAGGTGTTTACTGACCCAGATAGTCGCCAAGTGCTTGGGGAGGCCAGCCAAGCGATTATTGAAAAGCAGCACTACCGTACATTAAAGGCTTTACGTGCGTTATTGCCTCGTGAGGAACGGCTGCTGGCCGTGCGGCCGAGCTGATGTTTCAGCCCGTCATCCCTGTTGGCGGACTTGGCGGCTGGCGCTTTCTGCAACAGACCTATGATAGCCAGTTTAAAGCCTTCTCTGAAAGCACACAACTTCAGCGCGACGCAGACTATTTTCGTGAGAATATAGGGCAGGTCGAAACAGCAGACCAACTGGTGGCTGACAGGCGGCTTTTGACTGTTGCGCTGGGGGCTTTCGGCCTTCAAGACGATATCAATAACAAGTTCTTTATTCGAAAAATTCTTGAAGAGGGCAGTGTGAACGACGACGCTCTAGCAAATCGTTTTTCTGACCCTCGGTATAAGGAAATGTCGCAGGCGTTCGGCTTTGGGCCCGGTGAGTATCTGAAGGTAGATCAACCTGTTTTTGCAGAAGCTATCATAGATCGTTTTCGCACGATTGAATTTGAAATAGCAGCGGGTGAGCAGAACGAAGCTATGCGATTTGCCCTTTATGCAGAACGTGAAATGGGCAGTCTGGCTGCAGAAGACATGTCTAATGATGCCAAATGGTACACGCTGATGGGCGAGCCTCCTTTGCGCAATCTTTTCGAAAAGGCGCTGAACCTACCGACTGCATTTGGACAGATCGACTTGGAACAGCAATTGGGGGTTTTTAAAGACCGGGCTAAGAAGGAGTTTGGCTCAGATGATTTGAGCATTTTCGCCGATCAAGCCAAGGTTCAGGATCTAATCACAAAATATATCGTGAGAGATCAAATCTCTCAATTTAACTCCAGCTACTCATCTAATGCGATCGCGTTGACGCTTTTGACGGGCGTTTAGGTCGCG
>Ga0209345_10003998_pt1 | contig 14614 bp, 13 predicted proteins | sample Cruoilmetagenom7_FD_187294 | JGI IMG/M metagenome (GOLD analysis project Ga0209345, IMG submission 187294) | Oil polluted marine microbial communities from Coal Oil Point, Santa Barbara, California, USA - Sample 7 (SPAdes) (version 2) | ecosystem: Environmental > Aquatic > Marine > Oil seeps ... | reverse complement strand
ATCGGCATAAACCTCCGCCGACCAGCCCTCATTCGCATCCACGATGATCGTGGACCTTGGCGCGCCCCGCCGCACGGCCTCCAGCCGGGGCATGTCGTCCGGCGTGCCCAGCTTGATCTTCAACAAGGGCCGGAACGCATGTTTCGCGGCCTGCGCCTCCATCTCGGCAGGCTCCGCCAAGGACAGCGTATAGGCCGTGATCTCCGGCCCCGGTCTGGGCAATCCCGCCAGTTCCCAGACCCGCTTGCCCGTCCGCTTCGCCTCCAGATCCCACAGCGCGCAATCCACTGCATTCCGCGCCGCACCCGCCGGCAGCAGATCATAGAGCGCCGCACGGCTCAGATCGCCGGTCAGCCCCTCGATCTGCGCGGTCACACTGTCCAGCGTCTCGTCATAGCGGGCGTAGGGCACGCATTCGCCCCACCCGATCACGCCACCTTGCGCGATCCGCACGGTCAGAACCTGCGCTTCGGTCCGTGATCCCCGGCTGATGGTGAAAACCTGCGCCAGCTTGAAGATATCGCGCTCGACCGTGATCTGCATGCCGTCCCCTGTGTCATCTTGCCATAAATACTCAAATCCCCCGGCCCGCATCCGGCGCGCCAGAGGATTGTCCGCAAAAACCTGTCAGATCGCGGCCAGCGCGTCCACCAGCTTGTCCGCTCCGTAGCGGTAGGGGTCCGTGGCAGGCAGGCCCAGCCGCGCCTCGACATCCGCCAGATAGGCCTGCGCCTCATCCTCACCCATGTGCTGGGTGTTGATCGCATAGCCGATCACCTGACATGCGGGATTGGCGACCTTCGCCAGTTCCAAAGCCATGTCCCGCACCTGCTCAAGGCTGGGCAGCTTGTAGCCAGGCAGGCCGCGCATGTGCTCGCGCGTGGGCTCATGGCACACCACCAGCGCATCGGGCTGCCCGCCATGGATCAGCGCCATGGTCACACCCGAATAAGACACGTGGAAGAGGCTCCCCTGTCCCTCGATCATGTCCCAGTGATCGGCGTCATTGTCGGGCGTCAGCCATTCCACGGACCCGGCCATGAAATCCGCAATCACCGCGTCCAGCGGCACGCCATCGCCGGTGATCAGGATACCGGTCTGCCCGGTCGCGCGGAAGCTGGATTTCAACCCGCGCGCCTTCATCTCGCGGTCCATGCAGAGCGCGGTATACATCTTGCCGACCGAGCAATCCGTGCCCACGGCCAGACAGCGCTTGCCGGTCCGCTTCACGCCATTGGCGATGGGATATTGCACCGACGGCACGCGCACATCATGCAACTGCCGCCCTGTCGCCTTGGCAACGGCCACCAGATCGGGCTCGTCCCGCAGCAGGTTGTGCAGACCCGAAGCCAGGTCGAACCCTTCCTCCAGCGCCTGCACCAGCACCTTCTTCCAAGCGGCCGAGATCACGCCCCCCCGGTTCGCCACGCCGATCACCAGCGTCTTGGCCCCGGCGGCCCGCGCCTCCTCCAGCGTCATGTCGGGCAGGCGCATGTCGGCGCGGCAGCCCTCCATGCGGAACTGGCCCACGGCATTCTGCGGCCGCCAGTCCTTGATGCCCTGCGCCACCTTGGCGGCCAGCGCGTCGGGCGCATCGCCCAGAAACAGAAGATACGGCGTCTCGATCATCGGATTACCCTTTCGCATGCGTTTGAGCGCAGCGTTACGGATTCCGCGCGGGATTGCATTGCAAATCCGCGGCTTTGGCAGACGATTGCGCAAGATCCTCCGGCAAATGCTGAATTCGCGCGCAGGAAATTCGCCGCCCCCGCCCGACGCGCGCAGCGGATGCGGCGTTGCAGCGCCAATGCCGCGCCTGCAAAAGGCGCTTGCGCCTGCCCGCGCAATTTCATACCCAATGGCGCCAGAAATACGCAATATCCTTACCCGAAAGGACCAACCCGATGAGCTTCCGCATCCAGCCCGCCGCCCCCGCCCGCCCGAACCGTTGCCAGCTCTTCGGACCCGGCTCGCGCCCCGCGATCTTCGAGAAGATGGCGAGCAGTGCAGCGGATGTGATCAACATCGACCTCGAGGATTCGGTCGCCCCCTCGGACAAGGACAGCGCCCGCGCCAATGTCATCAAGGCCCTGCACGAGATGGACTGGGGCAGCAAATACCTCTCGGTGCGGATCAACGGGCTGGATACGCCCTGGTGGTATCGCGATGTGGTCGATCTGCTGGAACAGGGCGGCGAACGTCTGAACCAGATCATGATCCCCAAGGTCGGCTGCGCCGAAGACGTCTATGCCGTCGATGCGCTCGTCACCGCCATCGAACGCGCCACCGGCCGCAAGACCCCCATCACCTTCGAGGTGATCATCGAATCCGCCGCCGGCATCGCCCATGTCGAGGCGATCGCCGCCTCCAGCCCCCGCCTGCAGGCCATGAGCCTCGGCGCCGCCGATTTCGCGGCCTCCATGGGGATGCAAACGACAGGAATCGGCGGCACGCAGGCCAATTACTACATGCTGCACGAGGGCGCGAAATACTGGTCCGATCCCTGGCACTGGGCGCAGACCGCCATCGTCGCCGCCTGCCGCACCCATGGCATCCTGCCGGTCGACGGCCCCTTCGGCGACTTCAGCGATGACGAGGGCTTCCGCGCCCAGGCCCGCCGCTCCGCCACGCTGGGCATGGTCGGCAAATGGGCGATCCACCCCAAGCAGGTGGCCCTCGCCAACGAGATCTTCACACCCTCCGACGAAGCCGTGGCAGAGGCGCGCGAAATCCTCGAAGCGATGGAACAGGCCAAGGCGCGCGGCGAGGGGGCAACCGTCTACAAGGGCCGTCTGGTCGATATCGCCTCGATCAAGCAGGCCGAGGTGATCGTGCGCCAGTCCGAGATGATCGCCCGCTGATCCCGCACCCCATCGCCCCGTCACACCGGCGGGGCGGTCGCTCTTTGAGTATTTAGAGCAAGATGAAGCGGCAGGCGCGGCGCGTCAGCCGCGCTCGTCCTTGGGCGATCCCATCACCACGAAGGACGTGATCGAGTTGACCTGCGGCAGCGTGCCCAGAACATCCGTGTGAAAGCGCTTGTAGGCCGCCAGATCCGCCGCCTCGATCCGCAGCAGATATTCCACATTGCCGGTGATGTTGTGGCACTCGCGCACTTCGGGGGCGCGGGAGATGGCTTTTTCAAAAGCCTCCTGTGCGGATTTCGTATGCGCGTTCAGCCCGACAGTGATATAAGCCGTGAAGCCCACACCCATGGACAGCGGGTCCAGGATGGCACGATACCCCCGGATCACGCCGCGTCGTTCAAGGTCCTGAACACGTCTGAGGCAGGCCGAAGGCGACAGGCCGACACGGTCGGCAAGGTCCGTGTTGCTGATGCGACCATTGCGGGAAAGCTCTCGCAATATGTGTGCGTTGATCTTGTCTGTATCTGTCATTTGTTGCGATCATAGGAAGAGAATCGCTAAAAAAGCAATCAAATTGCGCGATGCTTCGCATAGTATTGCGCCATGATGCCTGATGCTTTCCTTGCCCTCGCGGCCTTTGCCCTTGTCTCGTCGATCACGCCGGGGCCCAACAACCTGATGCTGATGGCCTCGGGGGCCAATTTCGGCTTCCGCCGGACCGTGCCGCATATGCTGGGAATCGGTATCGGATTCGGGGTGATGATCGTGCTCGTGGGGCTGGGTCTGGTGCGAATCTTCGACGCCTTTCCGGTCACGCACCTGATTCTCACCGTCGTCGGGGTGGCCTATCTGCTGTGGCTCGCGTGGAAAATCGCCCATGCCGCGGCCCCTGATGCGGCACGGGCGGGGGCGCGGCCCTTCACTTTCACGCAGGCGGCCCTGTTCCAGTGGGTGAACCCCAAGGCCTGGCAGATGGCGCTGACCGCGATCACGCTCTACGCACCGGACCGCTCGGCCTCGGCGATCCTCTGGGTGGCGCTGGTCTTTGCGCTGATCAACCTGCCCTCGGTCAGCACATGGACCGTGATGGGTCAGCAGATGCGGCGCGTGCTGTCCAGCCCCGCCCGCCTGCGCGCCTTCAACCTCAGCATGGCGGCCCTGCTCGTCGCCTCGCTCGTTCCGGTGCTTTTGCCCCTCTGGACCTGAGCGCTGCCATCCCCGGTCCGCATGTGCCCGTTGCATCCGGCGACGGAGAGGGCCATATACCTCCCGTTTACAGCCGGAGTGAGCGGATGACCAATTACCTCGATTTCGAACGCCCCCTTGCCGAGATCGAAGGCAAGGCCGAGGAACTGCGCGCCATGGCGCGGCAAAACACAGGCATGGATATCGAGGCCGAGGCCGCCGCGCTGGACAAGAAAGCCGCCGATCTGCTGGTCTCGCTCTACAAGGATCTGTCGCCCTGGCGCAAATGCCAGGTGGCGCGCCATCCCGACCGGCCCCATTGCAAGGATTACATCGAGGCGCTCTTCACCGAATATACGCCGCTGGCGGGTGACCGGAACTTTGCCGACGATCACGCGGTGATGGGCGGCCTTGCCCGTTTCAACGACACGCCCGTCATGGTCATCGGCCATGAAAAGGGCAATGACACCAAAAGCCGGATCGAACGCAACTTCGGCATGGCCCGCCCCGAGGGCTATCGCAAGGCGATCCGCCTGATGGACATGGCACATCGCTTCCGCCTGCCGGTGATCACGCTGGTCGACACCCCCGGCGCCTATCCCGGCAAGGGCGCGGAAGAGCGCGGCCAGTCCGAGGCCATCGCCCGCTCCACCGAGAAATGCCTCCAGATCGGCGTGCCGCTGATCAGCGTCATCATCGGGGAAGGCGGCTCTGGCGGTGCGGTGGCCTTCGCCACGGCCAACCGCGTCGCGATGCTGGAACATTCCGTCTATTCGGTCATCAGCCCCGAAGGCTGCGCCTCGATTCTGTGGAAGGATTCCGAAAAGATGCGCGAAGCCGCCGAGGCGCTGCGCCTGACCGCGCAGGATCTCAGGAAACTGGGCGTGGCCGACCGCGTCATCCCGGAACCCGTCGGTGGCGCGCATCGCGACAGCCACAAGGCGATCAAGGCCGTGGGCGAGGCGATCACCGCCATGCTGGCCGAACTGACCGACCTCAACGGCAAGAAGCTGGTCGAGGACCGGCGGCGCAAATACCTCGAGATGGGGAAAAAGGGTCTGGCGGCGTAAAATCTGGCCGCATAAAGGTCTGGTCGCCTGCGCCTCAGCTGGCCAGCATCTTGAGGCCCTGCGTCACATCGGACCGCACCGCCAGCCGCAGCCCCGGCTCGTCCCCCGCTTTCAGCGCCGCAATGATCAGCCGGTGATAATGCGGCGGGTCCTTGCGTTTCAGGCGCACATACAGCGCCCGCATCGTCGGCCCCATCTGCAACCACACGGTCTCGGCCATGGCCAGCATCGCGGGTGCCTGCGCGCGCAGGTAAAGCGTGCGGTGAAACTCCAGATTGGTGCGGATATAGGCCACGGCATCCTGCCGCATCGCCGCATCGCCCACGGCGGCATTGATGGTCTGCAACCGCTCGATCAGCGCCATATGCGCGCGGGGCAGGGCGCGGCTGGCCAGCTCCACCTCGATCAGCGACCTGAGCGCCGCCAGCTCCTCGATCCGCTCGTTGCTCAGCTCCGGCGTGGACACGCGCCCCGAGGAGGATAGCGTCAGCGCCCCCTCCGCCACCAGCCGCCGCACGGATTCCCGCGCGGGCGTCATCGACACGCCGTATTCCTTGCCGATCCCCCGCAGCGTCAGCGCATGGCCGGGGGCAATGTCACCATGCATGATCCGGCTGCGCAGCCCGCGATAGACGCGGTCATGGGCATTGGGCAGCGGATCGGGGCGCGGCGAGACTGTGAGCATCCCCTCATGTGATCACAAACCGGGGGAAGGTCAATCGCTGATCAGTCGCCAAAGCGGTAGCGGTGCAGATCGCCACCCTTTTCGCGCAACCAGCGGCGCGGCGCGCGGTAATCACCGTAAAGCCGCGTCACCACGGACCAGAAGGCATCCGAATGGTTCATCTCGGCCAGATGCGCCACCTCATGGGCCGCGACATAGTTCAGCACCTCGGGCGGGGCCATCACCAGCCGCCAGGAATACATCAGCCCGCCATCGCTTGTGCAGGACCCCCAGCGCGATCGCGTGTCGCGCAGTGTCAGCCGCGCATAGCCGCGCCCCAGACGCCCGGCATAGTGATCCGACGCCGCCGCCAGCCGATCCCGCGCCACCTGCTTGAGAAAGCCCGACAACCGCGCCGCCACCCGGTCGGGCGCACCGGGCACCAGCAGCAGATCGCCGTCGGGCCGCACCAGCCGCCCGGCACCGGGCGCGATTCGCAACAAACGCCCCTCGAATGGCAGCGTGCTCCCAAGGCCCACCCCCGCAGGCGCGGGCTGCGCTGTCAGGTGATGGCGCAACCAGTCTGCCTTTTCCTGCGCGAAGGCCAGCGCCTCGCGGTCCGAGGTGCGCAGCGGACAGGTCAGGGTCACGCGCCCGTCAAGCCGCGAGATGCGCAGCGAAATGCGCCGTGCCTGCGCCGTTTTGCGCAGGGTGATTTCCACCGGGGGGTTGCCCGGCAGGAAATGCTGTCCCATATGCCTCTCCTGACCCTGCGCCAAGCGCTCTGTTAAAGCCTTTGACAGTCGTGACCCGTTATGGCAGTTGGCGCGGATCGTCGACAAGACACAAGATTTGAAAGGGATATCCATGCCCAAGGAAGAATGGGGCGTAAAGCGCATCTGCCCGACCACCGGCAAGCGCTTCTACGACCTGAACAAGACCCCGATCGTCAGCCCCTACACAGGCGAAGTCGTGGAATTCGACATCGGCAAGAACCGCATGATCGCCGCCGATGCCGAAGATGCGGCGACCAAGAAGATGAAGGTCGTCGATCTGGACGCGGACGAGGATGTGCTGGACGAAGATGAGGTCGATGTGGATCTGGATGATGATCTGCTGGATGACGACGAGGATGACAATGTCTCCCTCGACGACATCGCCGATGTCGCCTCGGATGACGACGAGATCTGATCCTCGCACCACCTGTCGCGGGCGGAATTTTCCGCTTGATCCCGCCCGCGCCATTGCCTAAAGAACCGCGACAACCCCGCAGGGGTTATACGATCTCAGCCCGTCGGGGCTGACAGGATGGGGCCTTAGCTCAGCTGGGAGAGCGCTTGCATGGCATGCAAGAGGTCAGGGGTTCGATCCCCCTAGGCTCCACCAAATTCCCATCAAATTCCCCCGAAAATCAACGTGAGATCGCACCGTCTCGGCTCGCGCAACCATGCCTTGCCCGCGCCATGTTGCCGTTTTTGCGCCACTGGCCGCCTAATCCGCGCAGGGCGCAAGATATGGGCTTATGGCAGCGGAAACTCCCGTGTTATCGTCCCGTCCGGGCAGTCCCGTGGCGCGCTTTGGCGTGGTGCGGAGGCCGTTACGCAAACGACAAGAACACCACTGACCCGGCCGATAAGCCGGGCAGGTCAAGCCAAGCGAAAGGGACAAAATGATTAAGGAATTCAGAGATTTCATCGCCCGCGGCAATGTCATGGACATGGCTGTCGGTATCATCATCGGGGCCGCGTTCACAGCCATCGTCAGTTCGATGGTCGCCGACCTGATCAATCCGATCATCAGCCTCATCATCGGCGGGATTGATTTCTCGGGGATGTATGTGCTGCTGGGCAGCGGTGAATACAGCTCCATCACCGCAGCCGAAGAGGCGGGCGCCGCCGTCTTTGCCTATGGCCGCTTCATCATGGCCGTGGTCAATTTCCTGATCATCGCCTTCGTGGTCTTCATGCTGGTCAAGGCGGTCAACCGGGCGCGCGACGCCGCCATAAAGAAACCGGAACCGGCCCCCGCAGCCCCCGCAGGCCCGACCGAGCTTGAGATCCTGATGGAAATCCGTGACGCGCTGAAGAAGTGATCGAAACGGGCGCCAGCGGCGTCAAGAAACCGTGAAACCCAGGACCCGCACGGCTCGTGCGGGTCTTTTCATGTGATGTCTGACGCATCCGTGAAGGGTGGTGTAATAGTGAACATGTTGCCTATTCAGGGCAAAAGTTTACCTGTTGTGCCGAACATGATGCGAGAATGATGTTCAAACCTGTCATGACCGCCATACCCCTGCTGCCCGCGACCGCCTGAGGAAAGCCGATGTCCCTGTTGAAACAGACCCTCCTGTCCATCGCGGCGCTCGCTGTGGCCCTTGCCGTCTGGATCGTCTACGTGCCCTCGGCGCAGCCGATGCTGGAGCGGATGGGCGTCTACAGCCTTCTGGGGATCGAACCGGCAGCCCCCGCAGCCGGAGCGGCGGGTGGCGGTGGATTTGGTCCGCGCGGACCGGCCAAGGTGGTGCTGGATACCGTCACCGAACAGGTCCTGAGCCAGCGCGTCAGCGCCATCGGGGATGGTCGCGCCCTGCGGTCGGTCAGCGTGCGGTCCGAGCGGACGGGCAGCGTCAGGGCGGTCGAGGTGGACTCGGGCCATTATCTCGAAGCCGGTGACGTGATGATTCGTCTTGAGGATCGGGCCGAGGTGATCGCGCTGGAACGCGCCCGCCTGATGCTGGCCGATGCCGAGGATGAGCTGCGCCGATTGACCCAACTGGGCGATTCCGGCGCCGTGACCGCCGTCCGCATCCGCGAGGCGGAACTGGCGGTGCAGAATGCCCGGCTGGCGATCCGTCAGGCCGAGGTGGATCTGGAACAGACTGTCGTGACCGCGCCGATCTCCGGCTGGCTGGGCCTGATCGAGGTCGAGGTCGGTGATCGCCTCTCGGCACAGGATGTGGTCGGCGTCCTGACAGACCGGTCGCAGATCACCATAGATTTCCGCGTCCCCGAACGCGCCATCAACGCGCTTGAACCGGGGATGGAGGTTCAGTTGCGCTCCATGTCCGGTGTGGCCGTGCCCGTGCCGGGAAGGCTCACAGCCGTGGACAACGTGGTCGACCGGGCCTCCCGCACGCTCAGGGTGCAGGCCGTCGTGGACAACAGCACCGATCAGCTACGCGAGGGGATGGCCTTCGAGGTGAACATGGACTTCCCTGGCGAGACCTACCCTTCGGTGGACGCCTTGGCGGTGCAATGGTCCAGCACGGGCTCCTTCGTCTGGCTTGAACGCGAAGGCAAGGTGCAGCGAGTGCCGGTCGTGATCCGCCAGCGCAACCCGGACCGCGTGCTGGTTGAAGGCGCGCTGACAGCCGGTGATGCCGTGGTGATCGAAGGGGTGCAGAACCTGCGCCCCGGTGCCGAGGTGGTCCCCGCGAACGAAGCGGCGGTGGCGCGCGAAGCACCCCCCTCCGCCGCACAGTTGTAAGGGCCGCGCGCGATGAAGAACCCCGCAAACCCCGCGCCGACCACAGCCGGAACCGCGCTTTTCGTGCGCCGCCCGATCCTCGCTTTCGTGCTGAACGCCCTGATCGTGATCGCGGGCCTCGCCGCGCTCTTCGGGGTCGAGGTGCGCGAACTCCCCGACGTTGACCGCCCCGTCGTCACGGTGACCACCAACTTCTCGGGCGCCTCGCCCGAAACGGTGGATCAGGAACTGACCGGCCGGATCGAGGGTGCTGTGGGCCGGGTCTCCGGCGTGCGGACGATCTCGTCGGAATCCCGCTATGGCCGCAGCCGTGTGACGCTGGAATTCACCGATGGCGTCGATCTGGACGTGGCCGCCACCGATACCCGCGATGCCATCGCCCGGATCGCCAACGACCTGCCCGACGACGCCGACCAGCCCCAGATCGTCAAGGCCGACGCCAATGCCGACGCGGTGATGCGGATCGCCGTCACATCGGACACACGCAGCCCGCAGGACCTGACGCAGATCGTGCGCGATCAGGTCGAGGATCGCCTGATCTCGATCCCCGGCGTGGCCGACCTGCAAGTCTACGGCGACCGCGAGGCGATCTTCCGCGTCGACATCGACCAGCTCGAACTGGCCAGCCGCGGCCTCACCCTCGCCGACATGGCGCGTGCCCTCTCGGACGTGGCCTTCGACGTGCCCGCCGGTGATCTCGAGGGCAGCCGCCAGTCGATCAACGTCCGCACCACCGCCACCGTCATCACCCCCGAAGCGTTCGAGGCCCTCGAACTGGGGCCCAACGTCACCATCGGCGATGTCGCCCGCGTCACGCTCGGCCCCGCCCCGAATGAAACCGTGCTGCGCGCCAATGGCGAAAGCGGCGTCGGCATGGGCATCATCCGCGCCGCGACCAGCAACACGCTCGAGATTTCCGAAGGCGTCCATCAGGCCGTGGCCGAACTGCGCGCGATCCTCCCCGAGGATGTGAAGATCTTCGTGACCTCCGACGACGCCGTCTTCATCAACGGCTCCATCCGCGAGGTGATCACCACGCTGGGCATGGCCATCGGCATCGTCGTGGCCGTGATCTTCGTCTTCCTGCGCGACTGGCGCGCCACCCTGATCCCGGCGCTGACCCTGCCCGTGGCGCTGGTCGGCACCCTGGCTGCCGTCTACCTCGTGGGCTTCTCGGTCAATATCCTGACCCTGCTGGCGCTGGTTCTGGCGACGGGGATGGTGGTCGATGACGCCATCGTCGTGCTGGAAAACATCGTGCGCCGCCGGGCCGAGGGGATGGGGCCACGCGCCGCCGCCGTGCTGGGCACGCAACAGGTATTCTTCGCCGTGGTGACCACCACCGCCACGCTGGCCGCAGTGTTCGTCCCGCTCTCCTTCCTCCCCGGTCAGGCGGGCGGGCTTTTCCGCGAATTCGGCTTCACGCTCGCCATGGCCGTCATGCTGTCCTCGGTGGTGGCCCTGACGCTCGCGCCGGTGCTGGCCAGCCGCCTGCTCACCCGCAACCAGAGCAGCGAACCCGAAAAGGGCCCGATGGTCTGGCTGGGCGACCGTCTGGCCAACCTCTACGCCGGCACATTGCGCTGGGCACTTGGCGCGCCCATGGTCGTGGTGCTGGTGGCGGGCCTCTTCGCTCTGACCGCCGTCATGGTCTCGGGCGGCATCCGGCAGGAACTCACCCCGCGCGAGGATCGCGCGGTCATCCTCATGTCCGTGACCGCACCCACGGGCGTCTCGCTCAACTATACCAGCGGCAAACTGCAAGAGATCGAAGCCGCCATGGCGCCATTGCGCGACAGCGGCGAGATGACGAACATCTTCTCGATCACCGGCTTCGGGGCCTCGAACCGCGGTTTCGTCGTCATGACCCTGACCGACTGGGAAAGCCGCGCCCGCAGCCAGCAAGAGATCGTGGGCGACGTGAACCGCAACCTCGCCAATGTCGTGGGCGTGCGCGCCTTCGTGATCCAGCCCAATTCGCTGCGCATCCGCGGCGCCGGACGCGGGCTGAGCTTCGCGATCACCGGCACCAACTACGAACAGCTCTCCGAGGTGGCCGACGAACTGGTGCAGGTCATGCAGCAGAACCCCGCCATGGGGCAGGTCCGGCTGGAATATGAAACCACCCTGCCGCAGCTTTTTGTGGAAATCGACCGCACCCGCGCCGAGGATCTGGGCATCAACATCTCCGGTCTGGGCGATGCGCTGCGCGCCGTGCTTGACGGGCGCAGCGTCGCCTCGGTCTTCATCGACGACACCTCCTATGATGTGCAGATGCTCTCCAGCGCGACCCCGGTGAACGATCCCACCGATCTGGAAAACATCTTCGTGCAGGCCTCGGACGGGCAGATGGTGCCGATGTCCAGCTTCGTGCGGCTGGAAGAACGCGCAGTCGCGCCCGAACTCAAGCGTGAGGGCAAATCCCGCTCGGTCGAAATCACCGCAGGCCTGACCCCCGACATGTCCCTCGGCGACGCCATGGCCGAGGTGCGCAGCCTCTCGGAAGGCCTGCTCGCGCCTGAGAACACCATCGTCCCCCTGGCCGAGGCGGCAGCCCTCGATCAGACATCATCGGGCCTGATCGTGACCTTCGGCTTCGCCATCCTTGTGGTGCTGCTGGTGCTGGCCGCACAATTCGAAAGCTTCATCTCCGCCGTGGTCGTCATGGCGACCGTGCCCCTTGGCCTCGCCTGTGCGATCTTCGCGCTCCTGCTCAGCGGGATGAGTCTCAACGTCTACAGCCAGATCGGTCTTGTCATGCTCATAGGGATCATGGCCAAGAACGGGATTCTCATCGTCGAATTCGCCAACCAGCTACGCGACAACGGCGCGGATGTGAAAACGGCGATCTTCGACGCCTCGACCATCCGGCTGCGGCCCGTGATGATGACCATGACATCGACCGTTCTGGGCGGCGTGCCCCTGATCCTCTCCTCCGGCGCCGGCGCCGAAGCGCGCGAGGCGCTGGGCTGGGTCATCGTCGGCGGCCTCGGCCTCGCCACGCTTTCCACCCTCTACCTCACCCCCGTCGCCTACCTGCTGCTGGCCCGCTTCACAGTGCCCAAAGCCGAAGAAGAACGCCGCCTCGTCCGCGAGTTGGAAGAGGCGCAGCGGGTGTGAGCCTGTGCCTCTGCTGAGTTCTGATTAGGCAAAGACTTCCGACTTTTAGCTCTCTATCGGTCAGATATTCCCGTCAAGGACAGTTCGTAGTTTTAGGTCATCCCGTTACAATTCGGCGGGGAAATCGTCAGATGCTTTTACCATATCGGAAAGACTCTGGTTTCTACGTGCAAGAGTTTCATGCCACTCCTGCGCCTGACGATCTTTGAAGAACGCGGCAGCCGGGGCAAGCCGTTTTACCGCAGTCTCAACCTCCTCCAGGCTCACACGGAAGAATTCCTTGCGAAAATTTGCCCCGTTGACCCGTCGGTCCGCAAATTCCTTGTGAAGCGCTGCTTCCAGAGCAGGTGCTTCGTCAGAATAAACCATGGCGTGGGTATCGAAACTAAACGGGACGCTCGCATCTCCGAGTTCGCGCACCCGGTCCTCAGGATCAAGGCGCCGGGTAAGCCCGATCTTGACCACATCCTCTCCAAACGACCCAATGTTCGAGATAATATAGACGTATCCCGATTTGGTCATTTCCGCCATCGCCCGTGCCCTTTCGGTTTTGGCGTGGGCCTCACTCAAAGCCGCCTCTAGTTCGGCTATCCGCGCTTCATCAACCCCAATTTCCGCTCGAGCCTTCTCAAGAAGCTGTTGGAATCGACGTTCTTCGCGCTCTGCAGCTTCGGCTTCCGCGAGAAGCTTTTTCTCTTCCCGCTCCGCTCGTGCCATCTCCGTACGTTCTTCCTTCTCCGCCTTGAGGCGCTCCCTATATTCATGCGTCAGGTAAAGTTCTTCCAGCTTTAGGGCAACAAATCGGTCGCTAATGGTCAGTTTCGTCGACTCGTTTGCACTGTTGATCTGCTTCGCGGCAGTTTGGATGCGTTTTTCCATCGCATTCACATTGTTCCACCTGGTATTCGCAATCGCAGCCTCGCATTCGTTGTTGAACGCCCTCATGGTCAGCCGGGTCTGCCGGTTAATCATGGCCTGACCTTTTGCTACACTCCCGTCGACCGTCCAATCCGTCGGACAGATCGTGGCCGATTTCGAAGTGACCATTTGCTTTTGCCGTTCTCGGACGGTCGTAATTGCGGCCTTGTAGGCTTCGCTGTCCGTGAAATCAAAGTGAGGCTCATAAACTCCAAGTTCCGCGAAAGACAGGCGTTCGTCATAGACGGCTACTTGCCCCTCAAGCTTTTTCAGGATGGCCCACTTCGCGGCATAGGTTTGTCGAAGATCGGCAAGGGTAGTTTCCGCTTCCGTGACCTTCTTCTGAATTCTCGCCGCCTCATCTTCTACCGAGATGATGCTTCCGTATCGGGACTCCAGCGATTGCCGTGCTGCAACTGCCTCTTCCGCGTCAGCCCGTGCTTTCTTCAGTCTGGAACGCTCACGGAGCCATAGGAATATCAACAAAAATGGGAAGATAAGCCAAACTATCAAAAATACCGTTACTGGTTCCATTGCTTACCCTTGGAGGAATCGTTAGCTTTTGCTGCAGCCTGAAGTAGCAAACTTGGTATTGCAAGAATAACAGTTAGCTTCAGAAATTGACGACCTATGATCGTGCCGCAATCGTTCACTGCATATGCTTACTCGTGCCTCACGATCTCTCGTTAAATTTACAAAAACATTGACATAACCAGTTTTATAGTTTTATATCACCTTATGACAACCACAACCCCCATATCCCGCGCTTTGGCCGCTCTCGGACATGATGTCCGCCTGTCGATCTATCGCCTTCTGGTCAAAGCGGGCGAGGGGGGCTTGAGCATCGGGGACGTGATCGAGCATCTGGATATCGCGCCCTCGACGCTGGCGCATCACCTCTCTACGCTGGTCGATGCCGGGCTGGTCACGCAGGAAAAGCAGGGCCGTACGGTCATCAACCGGGTCGATTACGATGTGATGCATCGCACGGTGGATTTCCTCACGGCGGAATGTTGCAGCGGTGTGACCCTCTCCAAGACATGCAAGGTGGCCTGATTTTTTTGCCCTTAAATAACCATAAAATTAGGGATTTAGACATGACTGACGTAACCCTCGACCCCCGCCACCCCGCGGCGCTTGCCCGTCTGATCTGGTCCAGACACCGGGTCTGGCTGGCATCAATCCTGATCCTTGCCGTGCTCGCCATCACCGATGCCGCGCAGGCGCAGGCCTCGGCGCAGTTTGCGACTGCGGCCTTGCTGAACAACGCGCCCTTCCTGCTCTTGTCCATCGGCATCGCCGCC
>Ga0209345_10003997_pt1 | contig 14616 bp, 15 predicted proteins | sample Cruoilmetagenom7_FD_187294 | JGI IMG/M metagenome (GOLD analysis project Ga0209345, IMG submission 187294) | Oil polluted marine microbial communities from Coal Oil Point, Santa Barbara, California, USA - Sample 7 (SPAdes) (version 2) | ecosystem: Environmental > Aquatic > Marine > Oil seeps ... | reverse complement strand
CATTGCCCAGAATTGGGGTTTGCCCCCGTAATTTGATCTATGATTATCAACGTTCATTTACAAAGTTGTAACCATCATTCAATTAGGGCTTCTTTCAGATCGAATTGGAATACAATAAAGGCACGATAAGCTACAATTTTTTTTATATTTACGCACCTGTAAGCCCTTTAATTTAGCATAAGTTCCAAAATTATTGGTAACATAGGGCCTATTATTTGTATTGTAGTTTACATCACAATGAAGGCAATCTTTTGTAAGAGCTAACTTAAATAGAGCAGCAAAATAAATGCCAAAGCATTATGATATCATCGTTGCAGGCGCAGGAATAATCGGTGCTTCCATAGCCTACCACCTTGCAAAAAAAGGGAAAAGAGTAGCTATACTTGATAAGATAGGTCCATTTGCTGCTGCATCTGGGGCCTCTGATGGAGCAGTTTCTGTCTGCACAAAACGCAAAGGAGTGATGAGTGAGTTAAGTCTTCAATCCTTACGATATTATAATGAGCTATCTAAACCAGGGCAAGTTCTCGAAGGTTTTTTCAAAAAACGTCCCTCATATTATTTTAGTACCACTGAGGCTGAAAATTCAGCTCTAGATATTCTGGAAAATCGAATTCGTGAACTGGGTCCTGATGTCAGCGTTGCATCTGATCAATATCGGCCTTGTGGAATTCCGAATATGGGTGAAAACATATCAAGAGTATTGGAAGTTTCTGGTGAAGGCCATGTCTTGGCCTATAAGGTCATTGATGCTTTTATTCGCAGTCAAAAAATGGATCGCCTATGGCCCTGTGAGCTTGTAGATTACAGTTATAATAATGATATCGTCGAAATTAAAACTTCAATGGGAAAATTTAGCGCAGATCACTTGGTTGTTGCAACCGGTGTAGATGCTACAACTATTTTTCCATCTCTTCCTATTTCAAGGCGGTCTGGTCAACTTATTGTCACAGAACGTATTTTCAATAAAAAAAATATTTTGCAGGGTTCTCTTACTGCTGCTGCGTATTTACTCAACAAGAACCAGAAAGAGTGCAGCCAAAATGCACCACCTATTGTTATAGACCCACTAACAACTGGCCAATATTTGATCGGAAGTACGCGTGAAAATGATGGGGATCAACTTCAAACAGATTTTGCAACTGTTCAGCGTTTATTGACACATGCCGTTAAATGTTTCCCACCTTTGCGGCAAGAAAGAATAATCCGAGTTTTTGCAGGGGTGAGGGCTTCAGTTATAGACAGCTTACCTATTTTAGGAAGCATTGATGCAACAGGAAAAGTAATAGTTGCCACAGGCTTTGAAGGTGATGGGATTTGTTTAAGCCCCCTTATCGGTCGTGAAGTTACCAATTTTATTTTTGATAAGACATTTTCTCCCAGTTTATCGGTTCTCAATCCTGAACGCTTTTCTCACAAAACGGTGAAGAGATGACACAAAATATTTATTGGAATAATCAAGCTGTAAAATTCTTAGACGGTGAGACTATTGCAAATGCACTATCACGTTTAAATATCACACACTTTGGGTATTCCCTAAGCGGTCAAACTCGCACTGTTTTCTGTGGTATTGGTCAATGTCAAAATTGCTTAGTATGGGAAGAGACTACAGGTTTAATTGAAGCTTGTCTTACGCCTTGTAAAGACGGGTTAAATTTACACTCTTCCCCTCCTTTAGATCAAAAAGGAGAGAAAAGCCATGAGTGAGAAAAATGTGCTTGTTGTCGGTGCAGGTATTGCGGGCTTATCTGCTGCTACCGTCCTAGCAAAAAATAAAATTTCTGTTCGACTGGTAGATCAAGCTGGTTCAATTGGTGGAAACCTTCACCGTCAAGCTAACCCGAATGTTCAACCAATCTCAAGATCGCCAGAGAATAAAAAACGTTGGAAACGTGTGATCGAAAAATTTAATGCTGAACAAGATTATATATCTGTGAACTGTCGCGTTAGGTTTTCAGGAATTGATCAAAAAGGAGTTGCCCTTCTATCAGATTTGAATGGCACAGATAACAAGTTTATTAAACCTGATGCTGTCATTATTGCGACAGGTGCTTCAGAGCGGGTAATACCTCGCCCAGGTTGGACCCTAGCAAATGTCAGAACACTCGGTTCAATACAAACTGAGTTGAAAACCACTTCCCAAGCTCCTAAAGGAAAAATCATTATAGCGGGTTCAGGCCCATTCCTTATCGCAGCTGGTGCTGAACTTTGCAAAGCAGGGAACCCTCCTAAGGCAATTATTGAAGGGGGGTATCCTTATTCTCATATCTTAAAATCTTTGCGCCTTCCGCCAAGTTACCTCCGGGAAGCGTTCGATTATATGCAAACACTCATACGTGCGCGCGTTCCTATTTATTATAAGAGCCATATTCGGGAAATAAAGACCACTTCAGACAATCAAGCCCTTGAAGTATGCATCGCTTCAAGTGATGGGAAAACACGAACCCAAGAAATTGATTATGTTGGTTTACATGATGGCTTGCGTCAAAATGACTACGGTTTTTCAATAGATCCTCATTTGAAAATCTTTACGACCGGCGATTGTAGAGAACTTCTTGGAGGACGCGCAGCCGAATTTGACGGCAAGAAAGTTGGATTGGAAGTGGCTTCTCTTCTTACAAATCAATCCATCCCCTATCACCACAAAAGAGAGTATGAAAAGCACCGTCAAGCACAAAATATAATCCGTAAAATTTATGCTCACGAACCACCCTTAGATCTTCAAAAGATGGACGAACAGACTGTTATCTGTAGGTGTGAAAATAAAACAATAAATGACTTAAAAAAACTCTCTAACCCTACGATACGAGAAATGCGCCTACTAGGCCGTTTTTCAATGGGAGCCTGTCAAGGGCGTTTTTGTAGTGAATGGGTTCAACGCTTTCTTAACCCAGATACGTCGCCCCCAAAGTCTACGTTGGGCCTTTCCAGATGGCCAGTACTACCTACTCGAATTCACAACATAGTAGAAGCTACAACAGAATCTACTTCTCAATCAAATTCATTAATACAGGAAAACAAATAAGATGCCCTCTCTCTCAACGATTTCTTCATGTGAAAAATTTCCAATTTTAAATCCTTATAATAATGAGCATGTTGGAGAACTCCCATTCCACACATCTGAAGAAATTATACAAGCAGTTATACGTGCTAAAAAAGCTGCTAATGAATTTCGTTTCTCAACACCGTTTCAACGTCGTGAGCTTCTCAATAAAATTGCCACTCTTGTTGGAAAAAATGATAAAGAGCTTGCGCTTACTGTATGTTCAGAAGTCGGAAAAACAATCACCGAAGCAACTGGTGAGATCCGACGTGCACAAAATACGCTGCGACTGTCAGGTGATGCTGGTACTTTCCTTGATGGTGAAGTACTTCATTGTGGCATAGTCAATGGGGGTGTAGACCGCCAAGCCTCAATTACTTATCATCCGACTGGTGTGATCGGTGCTATTACACCGTTTAATTACCCTGTTAACTTGCTTTGTCACAAACTTGGTCCAGCAATTGCTGCAGGGAATGCCATTATTATAAAGCCATCTCCCAAGGCTCCTTTGGCAGCACAACACTTTGTTGATTTGTGTCAACAAGCTGGCGCGCCTAAAGATCTGATACAAATTGTCCATGGCGGGGCAAAGGCTGCTATTGCACTCGCTGAATCTCCAATTGACTTGCTATCCTTTACAGGTGGACCAGAAGGAGGACTTGCATTGAAACGCGCCAGTGGATTGGTGCGATGTTTAATGGAACTTGGTGGAAATGATCCACTTTTTGTCCTTCCTGATGGTGATCTTGATGCTGCAGTTAAGACAGCTGTAGCACAGCGGTTCGAAATTGCTGGACAAAGTTGCGCAGCCGTAAAAAAACTTTACCTACATGAAGATATCAAAGATTCCTTTCTTCAAAAGCTTATGTCGCTTGTCCAAGAAATTAAAACAGGGGATCCAAGAAATACATCGACTGTCATGGGACCTGTTATTGACGAGACTTCTGCTCAAGCAGTAATGGCACGTATAGAAAATGCCGTCCAAGAAGGTGCTAAAATTCTATTCGGTGGTAAAAACAATAAAACTTTAATTGAACCAACCGTCATGGATCATGTTTCTCCTGAAAGTGATTTATTCAAATATGAAACATTTGGACCTATCATTTCCATTCGCGCTTTTAATAATTTCGATGAAGCAATTGATGAAGTGAATAAAACCGAATTCGGTCTTCAAGCAGGTATTTTCACAAATTCCCATGACAAAATAAGAAAAATGTCACGTGAGCTGCAAGTCGGTGGAATCATGGTTAATGAGGGGCCAGACTTCCGTGCAGAACACGTTCCATTTGGGGGTGTTAAGGGTTCTGGTCTAGGCCGTGAAGGTGTGCGTATTGCCGTTCGCGAGATGTCAGAAACACGTGTGGTTATCGATTAAAAAAGACACTGAAAAAACACAATCTGATATTTACCCCCCATAAATTTTGCAATATGCAAACAAAGAAAGACTTAAAAATGACAATCAAAGATAAACTTAATGGTGTCTTTACGGCTCTTATCACCCCATTTAATACAGATGGTAGTATTGATTGGAAAGCATTTGATGCTTTAATTGAACGTCAACTTGAGGCAGGAATTCATGGTTTGGTTCCAGTTGGCACAACTGGTGAAGCAGCAACTCTTAGTGATAACGAAGCAATTAAGATAATTGAACGAACAGTAGAGCTAGCTAAGGGGAAAGCCTATATCCTTGCGGGTACAGGTTCAAATTCTACGGAAAAAACTATAAATGCAACTAAACGGGCCGCAGATGCTGGTGTTGATGGTGTTCTTTTAGTGACGCCCTATTATAATAAGCCATCACAAGTTGGTTTGATTTCACATTATGAGGCTGTTGCTGATTGTGCTGAGGTAGATAATATTCTTTATAGTGTTCCTGGTCGTTGCGGTATTGCAATAGATATATCGACTGCAGCGCATTTATCACGATCTCGGACTAATATCATAGCGATAAAAGAAGCTGGAGGAGCTCCTGAACGTGTAACTGAGCTACGCGCAAATTGCGATCCCGCATTTGCTGTACATTGTGGTGATGATGGGCTTGCTTTAGCCTTCTACACTCTAGGTGCAACTGGCTTAACAAGTGTCCTATCAAACTATGAACCTGCTGTATGTCTTGCACTTTACAATGCTTGGCAAAATGGAAACCATGAGCGTGCATTACAGATACATGAAGATATTTTTCAGTTAGCAAATGACCTATTTATTGAAAATAGTCCTGCGCCTGTTAAATACGCAATTTCGATGCAGGGATATATTAACAATATCGTTCGTCAACCTTTAGCTACACTTCAACCAGGTTCAACGGCTGTTTTAGAAAAGACGATTAAAACTTTTTTGGAAAAAAAAGTAATTTAATTCCTTAAGTTATATTTCTAAATTGGTCTTGGAATGGCATGGTTTGTTTTTAATCTAATGTGAAGTTTTTAGATTATCTAACTATATTAATCACTTCACAAAACCTGCCGCCAACCCTGAAATGGTTCAAGACGCCCCCTATAATTAGAGAATAACTTTGATGTTGTTCTCTAATTATTAAATGAAAGACACGGATATGATGACGAACTTAAATTTGGCTTTCAACAAAGCTGTTGTCATAGAACTGTAAAATCGCGAATAGGTTGGTATTGCCCTTTTACCCAGCCGTAGCTGGTAGCCGTAGAAGAGCTTGAGTTTTCTGAAGATTACCGCTGGCGTTCCTTTTGGAAAAGCAGGGCATGTAAATGTCATTCGGATTAAGAATATATAAGCTTCATATTATCTCATTTAGGGGCTTTCAATGTAAGAGGAGAAAATGGCCTTTTGGCACGTCTCCTTTTCCTATAACGGAGAGAAAAAATGATGCGTATTGCGGTTTTGGAAGATTACCAAAATGTTGCCTTAAAAATGGCGGATTGGTCTAATCTAGATGTCACGGTTTTTAATGAACCCTTAGATAACCCTGCTCAAACTCTTAATGAGTTTCAGATTATTTGCATTATGCATGAGCGTACTTTGTTTTCACGGGAAATGTTCCAGCAGCTTCCTCTTTTGAAATTATTAATATCATCAGGTAAACCAAATGCTGGGATTGATCTGGACGCCGCCAAAGCTCATGGAGCGATGGTATGTGGAATACCATCGCTTAATCACGCGACAGCAGAATTAACTTGGGGGCTGATTTTAGCACTCGCCAGAAGAATACCATCTGAATTTGAAAATATCCAAGAGGGCCGTTGGCAAATGGAGCTTGGCTGTGATATCCGTGCAAAAACATTAGGCATCGTTGGCTTAGACCGTATGGGGGCTCAAGTTGCTGATATTGGAAAAGCTTTTGGTATGAATGTTATTGCGTGGAACCCTAAAATAAACAATGAAAAAGCGGCAGAGGGAGGAATTCACAAAGTTGAAAAAGAAGTATTGTTCAAACAAGCAGATATTATTTCCATTCATATGGAATACGCCTCAAACATTAAACATTTGGTAGGGAAAGAAGAGTTTCTTCTAATGAAAAAAAGTGCCTTCTTGATCAATACCTCTCATGCGTCAGTTGTAGATACTGATGCGTTGATTGAAGCTTTACAAAACAAAAAAATTGCTGGCGCTGGATTGGAGGTGCATGACATTGAACTATTACCGAAAGATCACCAATTACGCTCAGCACCTAACTGTTTCCTGACTCCTCATCTCGGTTACGTCACCAAAGAAGGATATGATATGTATTATCAAGAGACCGTAGATATCATACGAGCCTATTTAAATGGTGAAATGTTTTTGTCTATTTAACCGCGACGAGTTGGTTAATACCCCCAAGCTCATCTCTGAGACGACCATTAACTCGCATATCTCACCAAGGTTTTCAGCTCAATCTTCTAACACAACCACATTTTGCATAAGTTTTTTGTGGGGCGGTGAGAAGTGGACCCCATATGTTGGACAGGTGAGCAGCTAATTTAAGGTGGGATGCCTGAATTAAATATTTATGCTGCTATATCGTTCATCGGATTTAACCCCGATGAATGGTAGTAAACCCAATCTGGTGGTACGCCGTCAAGGCTGAATGGGGACGTTCTTCATTATAATCTTTGATCCAAGCTCCAATTTTATTGCGAGCCTCACGTCCATCACCAAAATCATACAGATAATCATCGCAATAAAGCTCTACATCCATTTCTAAAGCCTTAAGGTCAATTTTTCTTGTTCTTTGAGGAAAAACTTTAAGTGTCGGATTTTTGGATCAACGGGTTAAGCTCGCAATACCAATACAAAAACGAGGCATCGTTTTTTTAAAAGTCAGCCCCACTTTTTTACGAAGGGCAAGATATGATTACGAAATTTAATTGGATAAGTCATAAAATAAATATAATCAAATTTAAGGCATTTGGCTGTACCTTGCTGTTATCATTGTTTTATATTCGCGTCGTGTCATTGATTGGGCTATTAGTAAACGCATGAAACGCAACCAAGCAGGAAAGGCCTTGTTCAAATATATCAACAAGTTTTACAATACAAAATGCGGATATTCATACTTGGGTAAGATCAGCCCGATGAATTTTGAAATGAAGGCTGCATGACAAAGTAGAGTACTCTCCATTTTAATGCAGCGAGTCCAGTCTGTATCATGTCGATATTTATATCATGATCAGCGAAAATTTGCGTCTGAAAATTTGGATTTCCGACCTATAAGTAATTGATAAATTTACAGCCAATTTCAGGGTGTTTTATCCAAACCCCATTGATTTTACTCATTAGGCCCATAATGAATGTAATCTGTCCATGTGCGCTCTAATCGTTTAAGCGCTTTTAACGTGATTTCCACTTCAATGGGGGTCAGTCCGAAAGCTTCCATTGATTTTGAGTGGTGGTCTTCCATTGCTTTAACACTGTTGCAAAATTCTAAGGCGCGTGGTGTCAATTTCACATGAACGGAACGTCGATCGTGTGGTGCACGTCTTTGTTCTAAAAAACCACCTTCTGTTAGCTTTTTAATGTTGTATGAGACGTTCGAGCCTTGGTAATAACCACGTTCAATCAAGTCGCGAATGGCGATTTCTTCATCCCCGATATTAGCAAGCAAAAGGGCCTGTACCGCATTGACTTCTTTGATGTCTAATCGATTTAACTCTGCACGCAGTACATCTAAAAAACGACGATGCAAGCGTTCTATCATTCGTGTGAGATCAAGGTATTCTTTTTTCACGCCTCAAAAACCCTTCAGTTTTTTATTCATATGGTTATGCCATGAACCGAATTAACTTTCAATTTTATCTTATAGATGGCTTGTGAAGACTTCTTCGCTTGCGATGGGAATGCTTTTCAAAGCTTCAAAAACTTCGTCGGCTGTTTTTACAACTTGATAGAGATCGCGCACGGCCTCATGGGCAAAGCCACCATCGATTGTGGCTTCGACTAAGGCTTGGAATGGTTGCCAGTAATCTTTGCAGTCTAAAACGATGACGGGTTTATTATGAAGGCGTAGCTGTTTCCATGTCAGGATTTCAAATGTTTCATCCATGGTGCCAAGACCACCTGGCATGACAATGAAACCGTCTGATCTTTCAAACATTGTGCGTTTTCTTTCATGCATGCTGTCTGTAATGATCAATTCGGTTAAATGGTTATGACCAACTTCAAATTTTTGGAGGAATTCTGGGATGATGCCTGTCACGCGCCCGCCTCGATCGAGGACTTCTTGGGCCAATATTCCCATAATGCCGATGGAGCCTCCACCATAGACAAATTCAATGTCACGTTCAGCCATATGTTGGGCCAACCGTTTGGCTTCGAGCGCATGTTCAGGATCGTTACCATTGCGTGATCCACAAAATACACAGAGAGATTTGGGTTGGTTAATCATGAATTTACCCCTTGTTTGAAACGCTTTAGTAACTCTTTTTCAGTTATCATATCAGGATGTCAGATCTTTTAAACAGTCCATTACTGCTTTCTATTGCTTTTCCTGCCCTTACGGTCTTGGGAACGGCACCGTTATTGCGATGGGCGTTAAGTGGTGAAAAATCTCAAACCTTTGCCTCCTTAAATATTGGATTGGCTTGTATGATTGCGATCATCTGTGCCTATGGGCGTCCTGAGGTTATGTTGGCATTTGGTCCTGCTGGCCTTCCTTATGGGGTCGGGGCCATCAGTTTGATATCTTTGATATATTGTTTATATCTTAGTCATTCGTGGATTCGTGCTGTATTGGCAGTTTTAACTATTGTTCTTTGGTGTTGGCTTCTTATCGGTGGGCCGTTAAATTTGGTCGCACTTAGCCTCGTTTTAACTCCAGGGCTAGTTTTGCTTTTAATTTCAAGCGTCCTTGTTTTTCGAAATCGTTGGGAATTACAGCAAGAAAATACCATAAGCAGCTTGATCAGTTTAAGCGTTGCGGCTTTTACCTTGAGCCTTCTTGCGTTTAGCTCGGAAATGGCAGCGGCACATAATTTTGCTATTGCTTTATTTGTGATCGCGATTGGCGGTTTGATATTATCTTATCCTCGTTTTGGTTTTTCATTTCAAGAAAATGCGTTGCTTCCTTTATCTTTGTGTATAGGAACACTCGCATGGATGTTGTGGTATAATGGCATGTTGCCTGTAATATCCTTAATCTGTCTTGGTCTTATCTTTTTTGCTCGACCCGCAGTTTATGGTCTTGTTGAAAAAGGGCCAGCTTGGTTGGATAAAACGTTTTACGTTCTTTTGTTTTTGTTTTGTATGCTGCCTGCGTTTTTGGCTGTGTTGTTTTATGATGTTCTACGCTCGTTATAGTCCTTCTTTGATTGCGAAATGATCGAAGAGAGGCTAACCTATTTTTAAACCGGACTTGGTGGAGAAAAAGTGTGCGCTCAATTGTACTTATCGGCCTAGGCTTGGCAGCCGTTGGCCTCGCGATCTTCTTAACAATGTTTTGGGATCAAGATGCATCTACGCCAGAAGTTGAACAGGTTCAAGAAAGTACGAGTGAGCCTGAAGAAAAGGCTACACCTGAGAAAGCCATCATAAAGAACGTCGCTCCAAGTTTTGATGTGGTGCGCATTAACCCTGATGGGGATGCGGTGATTGCTGGTCGTGCAACACCCGTTGCAATGGTTGAAGTTCTGGATAGTGATGCGCTTTTGGGGTCTGTAAAGGCTGATGATCGTGGTGAATGGGTGTTCGTTCCAAACCGTGCATTGGAACCCGGAAATCGTGAATTGTCATTGCGCGCGACCAACCCGGATGGAACCATCATGTTGAGTAAGGATGTGGTTGTTCTCGTGGTTCCAGAACCTTCTAAAAAATCAGAAGGCAGCGTTGCCGTATCTATGTCCGTTGACGGTACTGGCGCTGCCAAAGCCATGCAAACGCCCGGATCAGAAGCGCTTGTCTTATCAATCGATGCGGTGAATTATGATGAAAAAGGCAATTTGTCTCTTTCAGGTAAAGCCCCTGCAGAAGCACCTGTTTTCTTATACTTAGATAATGATTTCCTTGGTAATGCAGTGACGAATGAAACTGGCCAATGGGCTTTATCTCCATCCATGACTGTTAAGCCGGGTGTCTATCAAATGCGTGCAGATCAAGTGGATGAAAATAAGAAAGTTGTAAACCGTGTGAGCATTCCGTTTGCCCGTGCAGAAGCCTTGGTCGGTGTGCCAGATGATCGTAAAATTGTGGTGCAACCGGGCAACAGCTTGTGGCGCATTGCACGTCGCCTTTATGGGTCTGGGTTTGATTATGCAGTGATCTATCAAGCCAATAAAGATCAAATCGGGAATCCGAATATGATTTATCCGGGCCAAATTTTTGAAATACCCAAACAGTAAAGTTTAAGCGCTGTCTTCAGTTGTTGTTTCTTCAGTTGTATCAGCTTTGACTGTAAAGTCTTCCATATCGATCTTGAAATCAATTTCGACTTCAGTCTCATTTGGCTGCTTAGGGGGCTGTAAAACTGTGATTAGTTGTAGATAGGGTTTGAGCTGCAAAAGGACTTTGGTTGTTTCTGCCAATATGATTTTGGGGTTGAGTATTCCCTTTGCACGGATTTCATGGATCAGAAGTATGCGCTGATGATCATCTGTTCTAAAACGTGCTTTCAAGTGTTTGCAGGCGGCGCGCACCACATCGATGATACTGGTGCGTGCAAATGAACTTTGAAAGGTGAAAGGCAATTTTCCAAGAATTGCGTGAATGCGAAAGACAGCAAATCCACCTTGTTGTTCTGCATGAACGCAGAACCAATACCCCTCATGTTGCACAGTGAATTCAATATGATTGCGAGTTGGCTGACCTTCTGGCGTATTGAATTTATCTGTGACTGCTAAGCCAGTTTGTCGATTGGTACTAGACTCGATAAGGCTTATAGCTGTGCTTGGGCTCGAAGATGTCATGCTCACGTGAATAAATCCTATCGTTTTCATTATTTTTTATAATTTATCATGCTATTTGCATGTTAGAAAAGGAAAACCTGCCTTTACGTATTCCTTCCAGCCTGATACGTAGGGGATTAATCTTGGTTTTTAATCATATGATGAACATTATCTTTTAGATGATGGCGGTCCTATGGTAGCTTTAAGTTAGAGAACAACAGCAACAGAGATTGTTATTGCGGGCATGAGCACGCGAAGGATCACGTCGTCTTTGTGAAGTGAGATAAGATAAAATGACTAACAAACGCCCTCGATTACAACGCTTACCGATCAATAAGCTTATTCCAAATATCCTGACTATTTCAGCATTATGCGCTGGCATGACGGCAATTAATTTTGCTTTTCGGGGCTTGTGGGAAGAAGCCGTTTTTGCGATTGTCATCGCGGCTGTTCTTGATGCCTTAGATGGGCGCATTGCACGCATGTTAAATGCGCAAAGTAAATTTGGTGCGGAATTAGACTCATTAGGTGATTTTATCAGTTTCGGCGTTGCCCCCCCTATGATCCTATATTTATGGGTTTTGCAAGATGCAGGTAAAATCGGCTGGGTCTTTGTTTTGTTTTTTACGGTCTGTATGGCGTTGCGCCTTGCACGTTTCAACACAGCACTTGATGACCCTGATGAACCTGCGTGGAAAGGTAATTTCTTTACCGGTGTGCCTGCACCAGCAGGGGCATTGCTGATTTTATATCCCCTTGCTTTGTCATTCTTGTTTGGTGAATCTTTTTTTAGAACACCATCTGTAACGGCAATTTTCATAACTTTGGTTGGTGGTTTAATGGTCAGTAGGGTGCCGACTTTCTCGTTTAAGAAAGTGAAAGTACCCCATTCATTTGTTTTACCCATGATGTTATGCGTTGGGCTGTTCGTTGCTTTCCTTGTAACCGAACCTTGGGCGTTGTTGGTTGGGATAGGTGCTTTATATCTTGGTAGCTTCCCCATGAGCTGGCGTTCGTATCGCAAATGGGCAGGGAAATCAGAAGATGATATTGATCCTGGTAAGAAAACATCCTCACCTGCTAAAGTGGAAAAAGAATAAAATAAAGGGCCTTCGTTATTTAGAAGGCCCTTTTTAGTTTAAGGGGGGAGGGGCATGAATGTTATTCTTAACGCATTGGGGTATGTGCGCCTGTTTTTGGATCGACTTTAAAGGTTTCGATCAAGGAATTATCTTTGGTCACCAGTTGAGCGATGATTTGACCGTCTTTATCTGTTGTGACATCGCCGACTTTAATGTTGTCGTTACCACGCCAAGCTAAGCGGCCTTCCATGATGTCTTTAACACGTTCTGTTGTCAGTTGTAGGTCGATGTTTTTACCTTGCATGTGTTGGCCGCCCTTCATGCCCATACCCATACCACCACCACGGTGATGACCTTGCATCATTTGACCATATCCGCCTTTAGGGCAGTTTTTGAACCAGCCGTCATTATCACCATTACCATTTGCAATTGCAGGAAGAGTGGCGAGGGCTATTCCACCAATAACAAAGGCGCCTAAGGTGGAAAGTATAAGTGTTTTGCGTTTCATAATAAGTCTCCGAAGATACAATGGTTATGGGCTTTCTTTCGCCCTTTCGATGACTTAATTAAACACCTTTCATGTAACTGATTGATGTCTAAAACCCCTATAAAAGGTGACAGTTTGTTTCAGAGCTATGGTTTGTTACAGTTGGTAACATATTTTAGAAAATAACTTGGTCAGGCATCCAGTCTGGCCCACGATATGCACCATGTTCTTCCCTATGGGTAATGCCAAAACAATTCAGATCATCAGGCATTGTTGAATGCCAAATGGTGAAATCACCTGCATTACGATCTGTTAAATCGCCTTGTAAGCTTTCATAGATATATTTGCGCAACATTGGTGCGATATAGGGGCGACAAAGGTAGCCTTTGTTAAAACCACATAAAACAAGGCAAAGCCGTGTAGGGTTTTGCGCTAAAAAATTGAAAACGGCCTGACTGATTTGGGGGTAAGAAGGTGACAGAAAATCATCAATGGTGATGATGCCTTGGCGGTTCAGCACTTTATCTGCAATTTTTAAATGATGGGTAACTGCCATACCGCTATGTTCGCCATCAATATGAAACCATCGGCACGTTTTATTCCATTTAGATAGGAACTGTGGATTATCTAGCGGATCAGAAATTGCTTTTATAAATTGTGTTTTTTCAGGCCCACCCATATGCGCAGCATTTAAAAGCGTTGAAACTTGCTCGTTTAAAATAGGGTCGACATATATACAGGTGTCTTTTTCACTGGCATGTAGTGTGGAAAGTAAGGCTGACTTGGCTTGGAAAACGCCAATTTCCATCATATTGCCTGAGATGCCTTTAGATTTTTGCCAAGTTAGAAGACTATCCCATATGGCTTGAGACTCTGGATTAAACCAGCCTTTAAGTGTGCTGGATTTTTCTTTATAGGTCTCTAGAATACTCATGGGAAAGGTGCCCTTTATGTTATCTGTAGAAAAGCCTGCCTGAAAACAAAATAGAGGGCAAGAAGATGTTTATAGGTTGTTACAGTTGGTTACACTATATTTCTATATCTCTAGTTTAGCTGAGTTTATAATACAAAGATGGATAAGCAAGCACATATACTCGTTGTGGATGATGATCGTGAAATTCGCGACCTCTTGGCAAAGTTTTTAAAACAGCATGGCCTGCGCGTCAGTGTGGCCCAAGATGGTCGTGCCATGAAACAAGCCCTTGATGACTGGTCAATCGATCTGGTTGTCTTAGATATCATGATGCCGGGCGATGATGGTTTGACCTTATGTCGAAACTTGCGGGCAAATACTAAAATGCCTGTCATTATGTTGACTGCAATGGGTGAAGAAACAGACCGTATCATTGGCTTGGAAATGGGCGCAGATGATTATTTGGCTAAACCTTTTAACCCACGCGAACTGTTGGCACGTATCAAGGCTGTGTTAAGACGCAGTTCTCAACAAGATAGCAGTGCTGTGCAAGATGATGTTGAAACATATAGTTTCAATGATTGGGTGTTTAAACCGGAACAGCGTGAACTTTTAAATGATGAAGGGGTGTTGGTTGCGCTTAGCCGTGGGGAGTATGAACTTCTTGATACGTTCTTGCGCCATCCGAACCGTGTGTTGAACCGGGATCAATTGCTGGACATGGCACGTGGACGTGAAGCCATACCGTTTGACCGCGCCATTGACGT
>Ga0209345_10003996_pt1 | contig 14617 bp, 16 predicted proteins | sample Cruoilmetagenom7_FD_187294 | JGI IMG/M metagenome (GOLD analysis project Ga0209345, IMG submission 187294) | Oil polluted marine microbial communities from Coal Oil Point, Santa Barbara, California, USA - Sample 7 (SPAdes) (version 2) | ecosystem: Environmental > Aquatic > Marine > Oil seeps ... | reverse complement strand
GCGCACACGCTTGATGCGCTCTGCGACCGCTTTGGCATCACCATCCCGCCCGAGGCCCGCCATACCGCCATGGGCGACACCCTGGCCACGGCGGAGGTGTTCGTGCATATGCTTGGCCTGCTGCGGGCCAAGGGGGTGACCACCCTTGGCGGGGCGATCGCCGAAGAGGGGCGGATGACCAAGATCCGGCGCGCGCAGAATTACTAGCGCCCCGATAACCCGCTTGACGATGAAATCGCACTGTCCTAACAACGGCCTGAGCGCGGGCGTTGTGTAATGGTAAGACCTCAGCCTTCCAAGCTGATGATACGGGTTCGATTCCCGTCGCCCGCTCCAGCTTTTGCCTGATTATGGCCTTTTCCCCGATCCCGCCCCCTGTGGTCGATCTGCCCTCTTGACCCCGGCGCCTTGCCCGGCCAAGAACCAAACCCAAACGACGAGGGAACCCGACGAATGGCACGAACGCCCAAGGCTGCCGCATTGCAGGACCGCGAAAAATCGAAACGCCTTGGTATTTTGGGCGAGCTTTGGCCGTTTCTGCGCCCCTATCGCCCGCTTTTGACCGGGGCGATCTTGGCACTTGTTCTTACGGCGAGTGTGGCGCTTGTCCTGCCGCTGGCGGTACGCCGCGTGGTCGATAACTTCGGTGGCGAAGATGGCGCCATTCTGGATCAGTATTTCGGCGCGGCGCTGTTGATTGCGGCGCTTTTGGCGGTTGGCACCGGGCTTCGCTATATGCTTGTCACCCGGCTTGGCGAGCGGGTCGTGGCCGATATCCGCAAGGCGGTGTTTGACCGTGTGATCACCATGAGCCCGGCGTTTTTCGAGCGGCTGATGACCGGCGAGGTTCTAAGCCGGATCACCACCGACACCACGCTTATCCTCTCGGTCATAAGCTCGTCTGTCTCGATCGCGCTGCGTAACCTGTTGATTTTCCTCGGCGGTATGGGGCTGATGCTCATCACCTCGCCCAAGCTGACCGGCATGGTCCTGTTGATTGTGCCGCTTGTGATCGTGCCGATCCTGACGCTGGGGCGCAAGATGCGGGTGCTGAGCCGCGAAAATCAGGATTGGATCGCCAATAGTTCCGGCAATGCCTCAGAGGCCCTGTTGTCGGTGCAGACGGTGCAGGCCTTTACCCATGAGGCCGAGAGCCGCGCGCGCTTTGCCGATGTGACCGAGCGCAGCCATGACGCCGCGCGCCGCCGCATCAACACCCGTGCGCTGATGACGGTGATCGTGATCTTTCTGGTGTTTACCGGTGTCGTCGGCGTGCTTTGGATAGGCGCGCGCGATGTGCGCGCGGGCGGGATGACCGCCGGGAGCCTTGTGCAATTCGTGATCTATTCGGTCATGGTCGCCGGGGCCGTGGCCGCGCTGTCGGAAATCTGGGGCGAGTTGCAGCGCGCGGCCGGTGCCACCGAACGTCTTGTCGAACTGCTTCAGGCCGACGACCCGGTCAAAGACCCAAGCGCCCCAAAATCCGTCACCCGCCCGGTCAAGGGTGCGATTGACTTTGAAGGTGTGCGCTTTGCCTATCCGTCGCGGCCCGAAACCCTGGCGCTTGACGATCTCACCCTGTCGATCAGGGCCGGTGAAACCGTGGCCCTTGTCGGCCCGTCGGGGGCGGGCAAGACCAGCGTGATCCAGATGATCCAGCGGTTTTATGACCCCGATGAGGGCCGCGTGACGCTGGATGGTGTGTCGCTTGCGGATATGGCGCGCCATGATTTCCGTCGTGATCTGGCGCTGGTGCCGCAGGATCCGGTGATCTTTGCCGCCTCGGCGCGGGACAACATCCGCTTTGGCCGCCTTGACGCCAGCGATGCACAGGTCGAAGACGCCGCCCGTGCCGCCGCCGCCTATGGTTTTATCAAAGCGCTCCCCGAAGGCTTTGACACCTATGTCGGTGAGCGCGGCGTGATGCTCTCGGGCGGTCAGAAACAACGGATCGCCATCGCCCGCGCCATTTTGCGCGACGCGCCGGTGCTGTTGCTCGATGAGGCAACATCCTCGCTTGACGCCGAAAGCGAGCGCGCGGTGCAGCATGCGGTCGACGCTATGGCGCGCACCCGCACCACGATCATCGTCGCCCACCGCCTTGCCACGGTCAAAAAGGCCGACCGGATTATCGTCATGGATCAGGGCCGGATCGTGGCGCAGGGCACCCACGATAGCCTTGTGTCCGAGAACGGTCTGTATGCCCGGCTTGCGCGCCTGCAATTCACCGATGGCGAGGCCGCCTGAGCGTGGCCATTCGCCCCTTGCCGTGCGCGCGGCAATTTGTGATAACAAGCGAAGAATTGACAGGAGTCGCCGATGTCCGCGCGTATTTACCAACCCGCCCGTAACGCCATGCAGTCCGGCACCGGCAAAACCAAATACTGGGTGCTGGAATATGTCTCGGAGCGCGCGCGCGAGGTTGATCCGCTGATGGGCTGGACCTCGTCGAATGACACCCAGGCCCAGGTGCGCCTGCGCTTTGACACCAAAGAGGCCGCGCTTGATTATGCCAAGGCGCAGGGCATCGACGCGGTGGTGCAAGAGCCCCACAAGCGCAAACCCAACATCCGCCCGGGCGGTTATGGCGACAACTTCGCCACCGCCCGCCGTCAGGTCTGGACACACTGAGCAATCGGGTTTTGCCGCAAACGAGCCAAGCCGATTTCGGATTTGAAGGCTTTTGCCGGGAATTGCAAAGCATGTTGATGCCGATCAAGGACCGCTGAGCGGCTTCCTTTTATGATTGTGAGAGCAATCTTAAGGGAGACGTTGAATGAGTGTGAAACCCGTTAGCCAAGCGGCCCTGCCGGACAGTGAAAAATCCGACGATCTTGATCAGGTCACCACCCTGCGCCAGTCCTTTGAGAATGGCGAATACCCCTATGATACCAAAATGGGGCGCGCCGAATATGAGGCCATGAAAGCCAAGCTTCAGGCCGAGTTGCTCAAGGTTCAGATCTGGGCGCAAGAGACCGGGCAGAAGTTTGTGCTGCTGTTTGAAGGCCGCGATGCGGCGGGCAAGGGGGGCACGATCAAGCGCTTTACCGAGCATCTCAATCCGCGCGCGGCGCGGGTGGTGGCGCTCAACAAGCCCACTGATACCGAACGCGGTCAGTGGTTTTTCCAGCGCTATATCGAACATCTGCCGACCTCGGGCGAAATGGTGCTTTATGACCGCTCTTGGTATAACCGCGCGGGCGTTGAGCGGGTCATGGGCTTTTGCGAGCCGCATGAATACCTTGAATTCATGCGCCAGACGCCGGAGCTTGAGCGGATGTTGGTGCGCTCTGGTATCCGGCTTTACAAATACTGGTTTTCGGTCACGCAAGGCGAACAGAAGCGTCGCTTTGACAGCCGCGCCACCGATCCGCTGAAACAGTGGAAGCTAAGCCCGATTGACAAGCAGAGCCTTGGCAAATGGCAGGAATATACCGACGCGAAAGAGGCGATGTTCTTTTACACCGACACCGCCGATGCGCCTTGGACCGTGGTCAAATCCAACGACAAGAAACGCGCGCGGCTGAACTGTATGCTGCATTTCCTCAATTCGCTGGATTATCCGGGCAAAGACCTTGAGGTCGCCCATGCCCCCGATCCGCAGATCATCTCAACCGCGCAGCACGTGTTGCACGGCGCCGATCAGATTCTCGGTAAGTCGCTGCACCCCGAAGATCGCAAGGCGCGCTGATTTTCGCGTATCGACGCCAGGCGCGCGACGAGTGCGCTTGCCCGCGTGGGCGGCCTTGCGTAAGGATGCGGTCATGACCCTGATCCGCCGCATCGCGCTTGCGCTCTGTCTTTGCCTACCTGTTAGTGGGCTAGGGGCGCATCCGCATGTTTTCGTGGATGTGGCGCTAACATTCACCGGCGACGGCGCGGGCAATCTGTCCCGCGTCAAGGTGACCTGGAGCTATGACGATTTCTTTTCTCTGCTCATTCTCAGTGACATGGGGATCGACAGCGACGGCGAAGGCGTGCTCACCGAAGAGGAGATGGACCGCCTCAAGGGCTTTGATCTTGTGGAATGGCCCGAGGGGTTCGAGGGCGATCTTTACATTCACCAGGGTGAGGAAAAGATTGCGCTAGATCACCCTGTGCCCACCGCCGTCGCGCTTGAGAACGGCCGGATCGTCGCAACGCATGAGCGCACCTTCGGCCCGGTGCCGGGTGATGGTCTCAAGGTAGAGGCCTATGATCCGACCTATTACGTGGACTACAAGCTGACCGGATCGGTCACTTTGCCGAAGGGATGCAGCTCTGACATTCGCGAACCTGATCTTGACGAGTCGCAGCGCGCCTTTCGCGAAATGCTCGGCCAACTCGGCGCAGAAGAGCAATATGACCCTGTCGAGGTCGGCAACCTTTTTGCCCAGACACTTTATCTATCATGCGCCGCCCCGTCCTGAGCCTTGCCGCACTCGCGCTTATTGGCGTGGTGGTGTGGCTCTGGGGCTTTGGGGGGGCCTCTGTGGTTTCCGGCTGGGCAAGGGCCGGGCAGGCCGAGACGCAACAGGCGATGGCGCGGCTTTTGCGCAGCCTGCGCGCCGGTGATCCGGGGGCGCTTGCGGGGCTTTTGGGCCTGTGCTTTGCCTATGGGTTCTTTCACGCGGCAGGGCCGGGTCATGGCAAGATCCTGATCGGTGGCTATGGCATGGCCGCACGGGTCAGCGCGTTGCGCCTTGCGGGGCTCGCGCTTGGCTCCAGCCTCGCACAGGCAGCCTCTGCGGTGGTGCTGGTCTATGCGGGCGTGTTCTTCTTTGATCTGACGCGGCAGAACATGACCGGGCTGGCTGAGGATATCATGGCGCCTGCTAGCTATGGTGCCATTGCTGTTGTGGGCGGATGGCTCGCGCTGCGCGGGTTGCGCCGGTTCCTGCGCGCGCCGCGCCCTGCGCCGCATGGGCATGACGGCCACTGTTCCAGTTGTGGCCACCGGCACGGCCCCAGCCCTTCCGAGGCTGCTGCTGTGAACAATTGGCGGGACGGTCTGGCCCTTGTCGCCGCCGTGGCGATCCGGCCTTGTACCGGTGCGCTTTTCCTGTTGATCCTGACCTGGCGTATGGGCTTGGGGACGGCGGGTATCCTTGGCACCTTTGCCATGGGGCTGGGCACGGCGAGCGTGACCCTTGCCGTGGCGCTTGCCTCGGTCACGCTGCGCGAGGGTACGCTGGCGCGGCTTTCTACCTCCGGTCAGGGCCGCGGGCTTGCGCGCGCGCTGCCGCTGCTGGAGCTGACGGCGGGTGTGGTGATCACGGCACTTTCGCTGCAACTGATGCTTGCGGTGCTGTGACGGGGCTTGCGTGCGGGGACGCGCGCGTCTAACGCCAACCACATGCACCACCGTCTGACATATCGCCAGCACGCGCGCGCGACGCTGCTGCTTGGTCTGCCTCTGATTGGCAGCCACGTGGCGCAATTTTCCATCAACCTGAGCGACGCCGTCATGCTGGGGTGGTATTCCGTCGAGGCCCTGGCCGCCGAGGTTCTGGGCGGGACGCTGTTTTTCGTGCTTTTCATCATGGGCTCGGGCTTTGCCTGGGCGGTGATGCCGATGGTCGCCTCGGCCCAGGCCTCTGGACAGGAAACGCAGGTGCGCCGGGTCACCCGCATGGGGCTTTGGGCCTCGCTGCTTTACGGCGTCACGGTGATGCCGGTGATGATCTGGTCAGAGGCGGTTTTTGCCATGTTGGGGCAAGACCCGGACGTGGCAAACCTGGCCGGGCAGTATCTCGGGATTGCAGGTTGGGCGATCCTGCCGGCCCTTTTGGTAATGGTGCTCAAATCCTATCTCGCGGCGCTGGAGCGGACCGGCGTCGTGCTTTGGGTGACATTGGCCGCCGTGGTACTGAATGTCGGGATCAATTACCTTTTGATTTTCGGCAATTTCGGCTTTCCCGAGATGGGCGTGCGCGGCGCGGCGGTTGCCTCGCTTGTGGTGAATATTGCCGCCCTGCTGGCGCTCTGTGTCTATGTCAGCGCGAGTGCGCCGGAACATGCGCTGTTTCAACGGCTCTGGCGCCCCGACTGGGAGGCGCTTGGCGCGGTGTTCCGGCTTGGCTGGCCGATTGGCATCACCAGCCTTGCCGAGGTCGGGCTATTTGCGGCGGCCTCGGTGATGATGGGCTGGCTCGGGACGCTGTCGCTGGCGGCGCATGGCATTGCGCTTCAGGTGACATCGGTGGTGTTCATGGTGCATCTTGGCCTTTCGAACGTGGCCACGGTGCGCGCGGGCCAGGCCTTTGGGCGTGGCGACGGGCCGGGGCTGCGCGACGGCGCCAAAGTGGTGCTTGGCATGGCCGGCTTGGTCGCACTTGTCACGATGGTGATCTTTCTGGTGTTGCCCGACCCTCTGATCGGGGTGTTTCTCGATCCGCAAGACCCCGATCGCGCGGCGGTGATGGCGGCGGGGCGACATCTTTTGGCGGCGGCGGCGCTGTTTCAGCTGGTCGATGCGGCGCAGGTTTCGGCACTTGGCCTGTTGCGTGGGGTGCAGGACACGCATGTGCCGATGGTGATTGCCGCCCTCAGCTATTGGGCGGTCGGCGTGCCGGTCAGTTATGGTCTGGGGTTCGTCTTTGGCTTTGGTGGCCCCGGCATCTGGCTTGGTCTCGCGGCGGGGCTGGCGCTGGCGGGGGTGTTCATGCTGGTGCGCTTCTGGGGCTGGTCGGCGCGCGGGGTGGGCACGCGGGACAGTTGAGTATTTGGGCCAAGAAGAAGCCCGTCAGCCGTCTTTCAGCAAGCGATCCGCCTTTTTGCGCACCAGTACCGTGCGCAGGTCATGCATCGCCAGCAACAGAGCATCGGTGACCTCTTCAAGCTGTGGCTCGGTGGCGCGCGATTGCGCCCAGTGGGTGGTGGTGTTGAGGTAATCCACCGCCCGCAGGATATCGTCGATATCGCGGTGTTCGATCAGTTTGGCCCGCTCGGCCATCCAGTCGCTGATGGCGGCGATATCCTCGTCGCTGAGCGCGCGGTCGCCATGCGGCTTGATTTCGGATTTGCGGATGTTGACGACGGCGATCTGTTCCATGTCGATACGACGCTGGCGGTTCTCGGTATCAACCCGGAACACGAAGGCGCCGTTTTCACGGACCCTGAAATAATAGTCTGGCAGGTCGCCCGCCATGGATACCCCTTACCGCAAGTCTGCGCAAAACGTCTGAATGCGGGCACAGGCCTCTTTCAGCGCGTCGTCAGAGGTAGCGTAGCTGACCCGAAAGTTTGGCGAAAGCCCAAAGGCCGCACCGAATACCACGGCGACGCCGGTTTCTTCCAGAAGGGCGGTGGCGAAGGCCTCATCCGTCTCGATCAGCGTGCCGACCTTGCTTGTCTTGCCGATCAGCCCGGCAATCGACGGGTAGACATAAAAGGCGCCATTCGGGGTCGGGCAGTCGATGCCGTCAATCGCGCTCAGCATGCTGACCACAAGATCGCGGCGGCGTTTGAACATGGCGTTATTGGCGGCGATGAAATCATGGCTGCCGTTCAGCGCCTCGACAGCCGCCCATTGGCTGATGGTGCAGGGGTTCGAGGTGCTTTGCGACTGAATCTTGCGCATCGCGCCGATCAGATCCTGCGGCCCCGCCGCATAGCCGATCCGCCAGCCGGTCATCGCATAGGCCTTGGAAACGCCATTACAGGTGAGCGTGCGCGCGTAAAGCCCCGGTTCGACCTGTGCCGGGGTGCAGAATTCAAACCCGTCATAGGTGAGATGTTCATACATGTCGTCGGTCATCACCCAGACGTGGGGGTGGCGCATCAGCACATCGGTGAGCGCCTTGAGCTCGTCCCAGGTATAGCCCGCCCCGGTGGGGTTGCTGGGCGAGTTGAAGATGAACCATTTGGTTTTCGGGGTGATCGCCGCCTCAAGCGCCTCGGGGCTCAGCTTGAAGCCGGTCTCGATGCCCGCAGGCGCGATTACCGGCTCGCCGCCCGCAAGCAGCACCATGTCGGGATAGCTGACCCAATAGGGGGCGGGGATCACCACCTCGTCGCCGGGGTTCAGGGTCGCCATCAGCGCATTGTAGAGGATCTGTTTGCCGCCCGTGCCGACGCTGACCTGCGCCGGGGTGTAATCGAGGCCGTTGTCACGCCTGAACTTGGCACAGATTGCCGCCTTGAGCTCGGGGATGCCATCGACGGCGGTGTATTTCGTCTTGCCCGCCTCAATGGCGCGGATACCGGCCGCCTTGATGTGATCGGGGGTGTCAAAATCCGGCTCGCCGGCGCCGAGGCCGATGACATCGCGCCCGGCGGCTTTCAATTCCTGCGCTTTGGTGGTCACGGCAATCGTAGGCGAGGGTTTGACCCGCGACAGGCTGGCGGAAAGGATGGACATCACGTACTCCGGTTTGAATTCGCTCGTAAGATGTCATAGGTTGCCGCAAAAGGTTGATCAAGCACGATCACTGGAAAGGAATATCATGACGACCGATACAGACGACAGCTGGTTTGACCCGGACACGACCACGTTTGGCGACCGGGTTGCAGGCGCGCGCGAGCGCAGTGGCATGACCCAGACCGAGATGGCGAAACGTCTTGGCGTAAAGCTCAAGACCCTCAAGGGCTGGGAAGATGACCAGTCAGAACCGCGCGCCAACAAGCTCTCGATGATGGCGGGACTGTTGAATGTTTCGCTGTTGTGGCTGTTGTCGGGAGAGGGTGAAGGCCCCGATGGCCCTGCGGCCGGCGATCTGTCGCCTGATATCAACGAAATGCTGACCGAGATTCGCGATATTCGCGCCCAGCTTAGCCTGTCGACCGATCGCCTGGGGCGTCTTGAGAAAAATCTGCGCTCGAAACTGCGGGAAGAAGCGGGTGAGTGAACGGCCCGAGCATCGCCTGAAACGGCTTCGCATGCGATCCATGCGGCGCGGCATCAAGGAAATGGACATCATCCTCGCCCGCTATGCCGAGGTTCGGCTTGCGGCGATGGATGCGGGCCAACTTGATGAATTCGAAGCGCTTTTGGACGAAAACGACCAGGATCTGTATCAATGGGTGACGGGGCAGGTGCCCCCGCCCGCCCCTTTTACCGGGCTGGTCGGTGATATCGCCGAGGTCGCCTGTTCGGCAAAGTAGATTGCATTTTAGCTGCTATTGCCACAGTTTAACCGATTGTTGTGCATTTTGGGTCAGTTTCCAATCCGAGCAGTATGCACGGAGATGGACATGAGTTTTCACAGCCCCCTGAACGGCCCGACGGATCACAAGACGTTCATCACGGATTATCTTGATGCACTATCACTGGTTGAACGCCTGCACCGGTTGTTGCTTGATGTGATCAAGGATGAATTCGAGCGTGTTGGCGTTCTTGAGATCAACGCGGTTCAGGCGCTGCTGCTGTTCAATATCGGCGACAATGAGGTCACCGCCGGCGAACTCAAGACGCGCGGATATTATCAGGGCAGCAATGTCAGCTATAACCTCAAGAAGCTGGTCGAGATGGGCTATATGCACCATCAGCGCTGCGAGGTGGATCGCCGCTCGGTTCGGATGCGCCTGACCGAAAAGGGCCGCACGATCCGCGATGTGGTATCCGGCCTGTTCGAGCGCCACGCCGAGGGGCTTGAGGGGCGCGGTGTGCTTGGCCCTGACGGGCTTGATCAAATTGCCACGTCACTGCGCCGGGTCGAGAGATATTGGACCGATCAGATCCGCTATATCTATTGAGGCGGGATATGCGGGGCAGGGGACAATGCGCCCAGAACGATATCGTTGATCTCGCGGTACAGCTTGCGTGCCATGGCGGATTGAAAATCCTCGAACCCCTGCGCGACCTCGGTAAAGGCACGGGGGCCGCGCACGACCTGGCGTTGGTAATAGTCCAGAACCTCGATGTCATGGCCAAGGATCACGAGACCGTTGACGGTGATCCCATCGAGCGGAAAATGCCGATAGGCAAGATCGGGGCCGAAGCCGTCATTATTGATGCCATCGCCGGAGATGTCGATCACCCGCCGGTCGCAGTCTGGCGCGCGCGCCATCACCTGCGCGCCGTATCCAAGACCCGAGCCAAGCGCGGTAGGGTAATCGGAGGTCCGGCGTGTCATCGCCGCCAGAACAGCGACAGCCCCCGTGATATCGGCGTCTCTGCGCAGCATGGTCCAGTCGAGGTGCACCTTTTGCTGAAAGCGGCCACTCCATTCATAGACGCTCAGGGCGACATCGCCGGGGGCGCCACGCAGGATCGCATGGCGCACCTCGGGCGCATCGAGCGCCGAGGCAAGCCCGATCCGTTGAAGATCATATTCGCCGGGGTCCACCGAAGAGGACACATCAAGCGCCAAAACCAGCGCCAGACGACAGGCGGCGGTGGCCTGACCTGTCGTCACCAGCGCCAGAAAAAGGGCGGCGAGCCTTACCAATGGCCGATGTTTTCCATGCTCGCCCAAGGTTCTGCCGGGGCAAGCGGGTCGCCCTCTTGCAGTAATTCCACCGAAATATTGTCAGGGCTGCGCACAAAGGCCATGCGGCCATCGCGCGGCGGGCGATTGATCACGACGCCATTGTCCTGCAAGTGCTGGCACATCTCGTAGATATTTTCGACAGAATAGGCCAGATGGCCAAAATTGCGGCTGTCATCGGGCAGCGCCTCATCGCCATCCCAGTTATAGGTCAGCTCGACCGGGCATTCCTCTTGCCCTTCGGGGGCCATGAAAAGCAGGGTAAAGCGCCCGCCTTCATGGTCCATACGGCGGGTCTCTTTCAGGCCAAGCAGGCTGTAGAACGCAACCGAGGCCTCAAGGTCTTTCACCCGAACCATCGTGTGCAGATATCTTACGCGCATCGTTTTCCTCCGATCATTTCTGTTTCGAGCAAAGGATAGTGGCGGCTGCGCGCATGTCGAGGGCAAACCGGGCCTGGGCAACGCCAGTTATCTCAGAATTCCGAGCGTATGCCCAAGGTCAGAGAGGTTTCGGCAACATCGAACCGGCTGATGTTGGAAACGCTTTTCTCCGTGGTGACCGATACCGTCGGCACAAAGCCCATGTATCCCCAATCCTCAAAGGTGGCGGTGACGCCGCCAAATATCGACTCATCCTTGCGCCCGCCCGGCACGGTGATAAAGCCGACGCTGTAGTGGTTGAAGTCAAGGGTGCTGGCCCCAAGCGAAAACTCCATCCTGGCCGGGCCGATGGCGCGGCCCATCTGATAGCTTGCGACGCCGGTCCATTGCTGCGAGCTGCGGTTGATCCCGTTACTGTCGGTGTCGCGATATTGCAGCTGAAACCCCAACCGCCCGCCGCCGGAGAGGTCAAGCCCAAGCGCCGCAAAACCGCCCAGAACGGTGGCGTCAGCGCCACGATTGGCCTCATCCTGTTGCTCTTCGGCATTAACGCCAAAGCTCAGGAGAACCCGCTTGCCCAGCCTTTGATAGCGCTGAACGCCCAGCCGGGCGAAATCATAGAGCGGATCACCGCCATACCAGACCCGCCCGCCATCTACGTCGAATTTCCATGTCACCGTCTCACGCCCGCCGCGCAGATACTGGCTAACGCCCAGTTCTGCTGTGGTAGAGGACAGATCGCTGCCGCTCAGGCCCGGCACCGAGTCCGTGATCTTGATCCGACGCGTATTGACACGGGCGCGCAGCCGCGTTTCGCGCCCCTCGCTCTGCGCCAGCCGATAGGATAGCGCCGCCTTGACCGTTGTGATCACCCCCGACAGTGCCTGCGCCGAGGGGCTGAGCGTGCCCACCACCGGCACACCGTCAATCACATTGAGCGGACTTGAGGCGCCGTTGTTGACATTGTCCGAGGGGGTTGCGGAAAACCGGAGATCAAACCGCAGCGGGTTACGCGCCCGCACGTTCTTGAAGGCGCTGACCGTTTCGGCGCGTGCGACGTCATCGGGCGCATGATTTACCGCGCGTCGCAGCCAGAATTGCGAGCTGGTCATACGCTCATCTGCAAACGACAGCTGTGCCGCAAGATTGGCCGCCTGATACCGCTGATCGTCATTCTGGGCATGCCAATAGGCCCAGGCCGCCTTTTTCTCGGCCGGGCCATAGGCCTCGACCTGTGCAAGCGCAATCGCCTGATAATAATAGGCACGCGGGTTCTTGGAATCGGCCTCAAGTAGGCTCTTGCCAAGATCATAGGCGAGGTTTGGGTGCTTCGCGACAAGCGCCTGACCCGCCAGTGCATCTGCCTGAGCAAGGGAGAGCTCTACCGGTTCGGCAGAGGCCACCAAACCGGCGAAGAGAGCGAAACATGCCCCTAGGGCTATGCGGGCGTTACGGTGTTCCAATTGTCGGATTGACGCTTGCGCATATTGGCGAAGAAACAGCCTGACCGCATTGATCGAGAACGAAGATACCTCTCTCCGTTTCATTTTCCAGACCCAATTGATCGCCAACTCCGTCAAACTCGGACAGGCTTACCGCCCCGGCGACACCATCAGAGTTGGGTCCGCCAAAGACACCGCCATACGTGCCGACCGCTACCGAAGTGGGGGTGTTGGATCGCGGGTCACTGACATCATATTCAACGCTGCCCTCAAACGTGCCATTGGCGGAAATGGGGGTGGCGACAAAGACCAAAGACGGGAGTTCTTGCGACGGAAGGGCCCCCAACGAACCTTGCAACTCGGTCTCGGAAATTCTCCGCTCAAAAATGTTGCCTTCGACGCTGTTGTCGGCGAAATCAGCGTTGATAAAGACTTGGCCGGTGACCGTTCGAGCCTGTGAAACAAGCAATTCGGGCGGAGTCTCTGCGGAGACGTCCAACAGATCGCCTCCGGTGGTGGAGCTAAGATTGGTTACCCCGACATATGAGCCTGCATAGCTGACAAGGCCGGTTGTTTCGGTGACGTCCGGCGCATCAAATTCGCCGTCGCGCTCGAAGAATCCACCGCCGAAAAAGCGGTTACGCGGGCCAGGACTTCCGACTGTGCCAGCGCGGACAGACCCAGAGTTGTTGGATTGCGCCACATAGGCCGTGAAATGCCGATCAAGGGGGTCGTCCTGTGCGGTGAACGCCAGATATCCGGGTTTATCCAGCCCCGGACGTCGTCTGTAGGTCGCCGTCACGGGCACTTCATCCAGACCCAGGCCTTGGATGGACACCGTTTGCGTTGCTGGATCGAAAGATACCGCCTGAACGTTTCCGGCAAGCTCCGCGCTTACGGTCACGGGGGTCGCTGCAGTTATTGGGGCGGTGGGGTCGGTCGTCGTGTCGGTTGGCTCTGCGGGCGCGTCCCCTTCAAAGGGGTTTGATCCGCCACCACAACCGCCCAGCAGGGCGGCGGCCATAAGGCCTGCCACTATATGTTTCATGATGAGACTGCCCTCAATTTGATCGTTTTTTTGTTCTTTGACGTCAGACTCAAGTGTAACTGCGCAAAAGTCAATCTTTGATGCGACCCGAGGTTGCAGAAAACACGGGACTGTGGCCAGCACACATATACCCGATATTGGCTTTCCACGGGGCCTGTCCGCAAGATATAGTGGGCTCCGACTCATTCTAGTGATGGAAGGCCCCAGCATGCCCCTTAGCAAAGACCAACAGGCAGAAATCGACGCCCAACGCGAGACGTCCCATTCCACCCTGCGCGCCACCGCTCCGGGGATGGAAAAGCACCTTTATACCGCCCATCCGGTTCTGGATCACGGCTTCGTGCGGGTGATTGACTACATGGGTGACGACAATGCCATCACTCAGGCCGCGCGCGTGAGCTATGGCAAGGGCACCAAATCGGTGCAGAATGACGAGGGCCTGATCCGCTATCTCATGCGGCACTGGCATTCGACCCCGTTTGAGATGTGCGAGATCAAGCTGCACGTCAAACTGCCGGTTTTTGTCGCCCGCCAGTGGATCAGGCACCGCACCGCCAACGTCAACGAATATTCCGCCCGCTACTCGATCCTTGACCGAGAGTTTTATATTCCCGCCCCTGATGCGTTAAATGCCCAATCGGTGGTCAACAATCAGGGTCGCGGCGAGGCGCTCTCGGGGGACGAGGCGCAGCGCGTGCTGAAATACCTGACCGACGACGCGATGCGCTGCTATGACCACTACGAAGAGATGATCTCGGACGAGGGCCAACAGGGGCTTGCCCGCGAGCTGGCGCGGATGAACCTTCCGGCCAATATCTATACGCAGTGGTACTGGAAGGTCGATCTGCACAACCTGCTGCACTTCCTGCGCCTGCGCGCCGACGCCCACGCCCAATACGAGATCCGCGTCTACGCCGACGCCATCTGCAAAATCACCGCCGACTGGGTGCCCTATGCCTATAAGGCCTTCGAGGATTACCGCATGGGGGGTGCTAATTTGTCCGCCACCGCCCTTGATTGTGTGCGCCGGATGCTGAAGGGTGAGGCGGTGACGCAGGAAACCTCCGGCATGAGCAAGGGCGAATGGCGGGAGTTTGAGGGGGTTTTGAACGACCCCGCTTAAGCGGGGGCAAAACGCTCCAGTGGAGCGTTTTGAGTTCAAAACGGGCGCGCCCATGGCGCGGCCAAAAAGGAGGCGGCGAAGTTGAAACTGAACGACTACCGGCTGGCGCCGGTAGGATCAGCGATGTGATTTTCCAGGTACTGAAGTACGATGTCTTCCGTGATGGCGCCGTTTGTGGTTGAAAAATACCCCCTGCCCCAAAACCGGCAGCC
>Ga0209345_10003995_pt1 | contig 14618 bp, 12 predicted proteins | sample Cruoilmetagenom7_FD_187294 | JGI IMG/M metagenome (GOLD analysis project Ga0209345, IMG submission 187294) | Oil polluted marine microbial communities from Coal Oil Point, Santa Barbara, California, USA - Sample 7 (SPAdes) (version 2) | ecosystem: Environmental > Aquatic > Marine > Oil seeps ... | reverse complement strand
ATATCATCAATATGGTGATAAAGAAGAGACTGATTTTTTACTATTAAACTATTTGACTCAATATTAGAAGGAGACGAAGAAACGACCGGCTTAAGCGCTTTGAGGCTCTTGAATTCCACATCAGAAACATCAGAAACATCAGAAACATCAGAAGTAGAGTTCTCAACAATGTACCCGTAGGCAATCTTGCAAAAATTTTGTGCCTGCACAGCGAGCTGCGAGGGGGTAGTAGCGCCTTGAGAGTTAGCAAGCGCACAAGTTGGAAGTACACTCGCGCTGCATGCGAGAAAAACCACCAAAGTGCTTAAACGACGACAGCCACAAGGTACAATATGCTAGAGATAGTGACCTACTAGCTGTAGGTGCGTTGAGGCCATCATCGGGGATTCTAGCGAGAAACCCTTTACTCATGGTCCAATCAGTGAATCTCTGACAAACGTGCAGCCCCGAACCGTACTCCGTCTCGAACCACCTACGCTACGCGACAATTAGCCACCCGTAGCATTCATAAACCTCACTATTTTCGGCTTTTCCTCGTGATTAAAATAGTGTCTCTCAGGCTTTATCGACATCGCTTCAATTACTGCTTTTTTCAGCACCTCTATATCACCAGGATGCCTTCTAACAATGGATTTCAAATCGATAGAGTGCTCATTACCGAGACAAAGAAGCAGCTGCCCCTCTGCCGTTACTCTTACCCGGTTACAGCTGCTGCAAAAGTTGTCACTATGGGGAGAAATAAAACCAAAACGACTATTTTCTCCCTTTGCATAATAATAACGTGCTGGGCCACCACTGTTTTCAGACGAAACGCTAAGTTTATAGACACTAGAAAGGCGCGCTCGAATTTCTTCGCTGGAGATAAAACATTTGTCACGCTCATGTTCATCGATAGAACCCACCGGCATTTCTTCAATAAATGTCAGGTCATGGCCGTTTTTAACTGCAAACTCCGCAAGATCGAGTATTTCATCATCGTTTCTCCCCTTCAAAATTACACTATTGAGCTTAAGTTTTTTAAAGCCGGCATTTTTCGCGGTTTCTATACCTTTTAATACTTTATCTAGATTTCCAGTACGCGTTATTTCCTTAAATTTTTCCGGCTTAAGCGTATCCAAACTGACGTTAATTCGATTTAATCCCGCTTGAAAAAGCGGTGTGGCCAATTGAGAAAGTCGTGACCCATTTGATGTGAGCGAAAGCTCCTTTAAATCGGGCAGTTGCGACAAATTGCTCACCAATGATTGGATATTCCCCCGTATTAAGGGTTCACCACCGGTTAATCTGATTTTATTGACGCCTAATTCAACAAATGCCCTGCAAACCAGGGCTAATTCTTCGAGAGTAAGGATTTCTTTACGTGGAACAAAGGTCATTTCTTCCGCCATGCAATATACGCAGCGAAAATCACAGCGGTCTGTAACAGAGATTCGCAAATAGGTCACATGACGACCGAAACGATCCATCAATACACTTCCATCAGAGCTACCCATTATTTAGAGGCTCCTGCAGAGGATCTCTGGTATAGCTCAACCTTTGCTTTTTCCCAGAACTCATCCAGCTCCCGCAAACTATAATCACGCCAGTCTTTTTCGCTCGCAGCAACATAGTTTTCTATCAGTTTGAACCGTGCTTCGAATTTTCTATTGGCACGAACCAGGGCCATATCGGGATCGAGTTTTAGAAAGCGAGCAACGTTCATCGACGCAAACAAGAGATCTCCGAATTCTTCTTCAATGGCTTCTGAGGAATTTTCCGTATTTATTACCTCTTTTAGCTCCAGGGTTTCTTCTTCCACTTTTTCTAAAGCGGGTTGAATTTCAGGCCAATCGAAACCTACTGTGCGCGCTGCTTTTTGTAGTTTAATTGCCCTCTTCATTGGCGGAAGGCCTTTGGCAACGGCACTTAATATACCCTCTTGCTTTGTTTCTGATTTTTCACTTTTTTTAATATTTTCCCAGACTTCTTCAACATCGCTGGCTTTTTGTATATCGGAGACCTGACCAAAAGAATCCAGGTCGCCGCTTGAAAAAACATGAGGGTGTCGCCTGAGTAGCTTTTCATTAATTCCATCAGCGACATCATCAAAGGTGAATTGATTCTTCTCTTCCGCCATTTGACAATAAAAGACTACCTGCAAGAGCAAGTCGCCCAGCTCTTCCTTGAGGTGCTCGATATCTCCGCCTTCTATAGCGTCAACCACTTCATAAGCTTCTTCTATGGTGTACGGGGCAATAGTTTTAGGAGTTTGCTCCATATCCCAGGGGCAGCCATACGTTTTATGACGCAAGCAAGCCATAATCGTACGCAGCTTTGCTATGGAGGATTGCGAGTTTTCTTTCATGGATTAATACCTGCCACTACCGCATTTTAAGAGTTAATTCTATTAACTTCTATAATATTCGGAAGCTGGTTGATTTTCGCAAGAATACGACTTAATTCGTTTATTCCACTCACCTCTAAGGTTAGCTTCATGTCAGCGGTACTGTTATTTCTATTCGATAAGGTATTCACCGCGATCACATTAACGTGATATTTCGCCAATATTTCGGTGATATCTCGCAGCAAACCTCGCCGGTCGAATGAACTGATATGTATATCTACGGGATAACATTGCTCTTGTTCATCATCTCCCCAGCTTACTTCTATAAAACGATCTCGGCCTTGCTTTCTGAGCTGCTCCAGATGGCCGCACTCTCGACTGTGCACCGTAACACCACGCCCCAAGGTAACATACCCAACAATGGGTTCCCCAGGAACCGGTTTACAGCACTTGGCTATTTGGGTCATTAAATTACCCACGCCATCTATCATTATTCCCGGTTCGAGACCGGGCCTTGATTTTTTATTGGATATTCGACCAAAGGCGCTTTGTTTGCTCGGATCGGTTATTTTTAAGTAGGTATTGAGCACACCAATCACTTGGCTAATTTTCAGGTCACCGGCTCCAACTGCTGCAAATAGATCTTCCCCTGATTTTAAGTTCACTTTCTCGGCAAGCTCATCCAGGTTTACATCCTTCACCGAAAGGCGCTTAAACTCCGCCGCCACAAGCGCCTTACCATCAACAACATTTTTATCGCGTGCCTGTTGTTTAAACCAATGCTGAACTTTAGCCCGCGCTTTGCTTGTATGAAGATAACCGGAGTTGGCATTTAGCCAATCTCGACGCGGCTCAGTTTCTTTACTGGTGAGTATTTCTATTTGCTGCCCCGTCGCCAGGACATAATCCAATGGGACAATGCGCCCATTAACCTTTGCACCTCGACAGCGATGCCCTACCTCTGTATGAATATGGTAGGCAAAGTCCACAGGCGTCGCGCCTATTGCCAAGTCAATTACATGACCATCAGGCGTAAATACATAGATCCGCTCATCGGCAATATCATTTTGAAACTGTTCGGCCAGGTCATCAATTTGTTTCTCGCCGAGATCTTCATTCCAGTCTAATACCTGGCGCAACCAGGTGATTTTATCTTCGTAACTCCGCTCAACCTTGGAGTGCGGCGACTCTTTATAACGCCAATGCGCACAAACCCCCAGCTCAGCTTCATCATGCATTTCTTTTGTACGGATTTGCACTTCGAGCACCCACCCCTTCGGCCCAATAACAGCTGTATGCAGGGAGCGGTAGCCATTTTCTTTTGGCGTTGCGATGTAGTCATCAAACTCTTTGGGAATATGTTTCCATAAGGCATGAACGATGCCGAGAACCGTATAACATGAAGCAATATCGGGAACCAAAATCCGAATAGCACGCACATCATAAACCTGATAAAAATCAATGTTTTTACGACGCATTTTACGCCAGATGCTGTAGATGTGTTTAACCCGGCCGCTTATTTCTGCTTCAATATGATTCCTCTCTAACTCAGACCTAATGCCAACAAGCACATTCTCTATGTATTTTTCTCGCTTGATTCGTTTTTCCGAAAGTAGTTTTGCGATCTTTTTATACGCTTCAGGCTGCAGGTAACGAAAGGAAAGATCCTCTAGCTCCCACTTAATATGACCTATACCAAGCCTGTGTGCCAAGGGGGCATAAACATCGAATATTTCCCTTGCAACCCTTAACTGTCTCTCCTGCGGGGAGTTCTTAACAGCACGAATAGCGCTGGTTCTCTCAGCCAGTTTGATTAATGCTACGCGTACGTCGTCCACCATGGCGATGAGCATTTTGCGTATATTATCTAATTGAGCTTTCTTCTTTCCCAATGCGGCCTTGCGTTTCGGGTTAAGAAACTGCCCGATCGCCGCCATTTTGGATACTCCCTCAACAAGTGTCGCGACACTTTCACCAAACTCTTCGCGCACTGTATCCAGAGAGATATACTCTTCACGCACCGAACGGTAGATAGCTGCAGCAACCAGGGAGTCCAAATCCAGGTTGAGGCCAATCAGAATCTCGCACATTTCCAGACCCATCTGGAAACTATCCACCCCTTCCGCCCACTGGGATCCACCGCGCTGAGCACCTTCGAGAACATCCCTACTCATTTCACAGGCGCGGCGCAACGGCTCTAAATCGGGCAAACCACTTTTTTCCTGGGCCTTGCTCAACCACGATTCAAGGTCTATTTCACCATCAGCGTGGATATAGTGCTCTTCGCGAATTTTAACCATTATTTTTCAAATACCGCGATGGATTCAACATGGGCTGTATGGGGAAACATATCCATCACTCCGGTGTTGCGTAAGGTATAACCCAATCGGCACAGCTCTCCAGCATCTCGGGCGAGCGTTGCTGGATTGCAAGAGACGTACACAATTCGTTGTGGGCCTAACAGTGAAATATTTTTTGCAACTTCCAGGGCGCCGGATCTAGGCGGATCCAATAAAACTTTATCAAAACCACCCTTCGACCAATCCTGCTCCCGAAAGTCTTTGGTAAGATCAGCACTAAAGAAGCGCGCATTATTGATACCATTGTGAGAGGCATTCATTTCGCCCCGCTTTACCATGGCATCACTGCCTTCAACCCCGACCACCTCGTTGCAATGCTTCGCAATGGGCAGGGTGAAATTACCGAGACCACAAAAAAGGTCCAGTACACGGTCAGCCTCTTTAAGCTCAAGGTAATCCAGGGCGCGCTTCACCATTGTTTGATTGATAGAGGCGTTGACCTGAGTAAAGTCCATTGGGTGAAACAACATCTGGAGAGACAACTCGGGTAATTCGTAGCTCAGGTAGCCATCCTGCTCATCAGGATAGATACGATGCACCGAGTCAGGGCCTGCCGCCTGCAAATAGATCCAAAGCTGGTGAGTGGCGCCAAACTCACTCAAACAAAGCTTGTCTTCGTCCGACAGTGGTTCAAGATGCCTAAACACCAAGGCGCCGTTTATATCGCCAAGGGAAACTTCAATCTGAGGAATACTGGCCTTTGCTTCAAGGTCTGCCAGCATCTGACGCAGCAGCGTAATAAGCTCACCAACACGCTTATCCAATACCGGGCATTCATCAATATCCGTAATAAAAGAGTTTCGTTTTTCACGAAAACCCACCAAAACGCCCCCTTTTTTTGGGACATACCTGACACCAAGGCGTGCCTTACGACGGTAGGCCCAAACTTCGCCCAGCAATGGCTCTATCAGCGGAGGAGATTCAATTCCGCCAAAGTGTGCAAACTGCTCACATAAAGTCTGCTGCTTGGATGTAATCTGCTGGCTGGATGACATGTGCTGCAAATTACAGCCTCCGCAAACATTGGCTTTTGAACAGTGCGGTTCGACTCGTTCAGGAGATGCCGTTAGGACTTTGCTTGCCCGCGCCTCGGAATAACGGCTGCCAACAAAGGAGTAGGTGCACTCAAGCTCCTCACCTGGCAGTGCGCCATCTACGAAAAGGGTTTTGCCTTCCACACGGGCAATACCTCTGCCATCATGACTCAGGCTTTCAATGGTAACGGTTACAGGTTCAGCGGGCAGAGCTTTTCTTTTACGTCTTCGTTTTGCCATGAATATACATCTTTAAAAAATTGCGTGAGTGGTTTTACTGCGGGCTCGACTAAGAAAGCCAAAGCAAAGTATTCAGCTTGGCAACCCAGGCTTGCCACACTCGTATCGTGGAGGTGTCTCGCTTGGCTTTTTTTACAGCCTGCTAGGTTTTATTGAAAACACCCGTTGAAAGGTAACGGTCACCGCGATCACAAATAATTGCCACAATGACCGCATTGTGAAGGCTTTTGGATATCTGCAACGCGCCAGCTACTGCGCCTCCTGAGGACACTCCACAAAATATCCCTTCCTTTTTAGCAAGCGCGCGCATGGTTTGCTCTGCATCCACCTGATCAATATCTATGACTTGATCTACACGATTGCGTTCAAATATCTTAGGCAGATAAGCCTCAGGCCAGCGACGAATTCCGGGAATCGATGCCCCCTCTTTTGGCTGCAAGCCAACAATTTGAATATCAGGGTTCTTTTCTTTTAGATAGGAAGAAACCCCCATAATGGTACCCGTGGTTCCCATGGAACTGACAAAGTGCGTAATTTCACCGTGTGTTTGCTGCCATAGTTCAGGGCCCGTCCCAGCATAGTGGGCAATGGGGTTATCGGGGTTGGAAAATTGATCCAATACAATCCCTTCACCCCTTGCTTGCATGGCGTCCGCGAGGTCACGCGCACCCTCCATGCCTTCCTCCCTGCTGACGCCTATTAGCTCTGCGCCGTAGGCGGACATGGCTGCGCGACGTTCTTCGCTCATGCTGTCAGGCATAATCAGGATCATGCGGTAACCTTTTATCGCCGCGGCCATAGCCAGAGCGATGCCTGTATTACCGCTGGTGGCCTCAATTAAGACATCACCAGGCTTAATATCACCACGCTCTTCAGCCAAGGCGATCATGCTCAAGGCAGGACGGTCCTTAACCGATCCGGCAGGGTTATTACCTTCCAGCTTCACTAGAATGGTATTTGTGGTTTCCCCTGGCAGGCGTTGCAGCCTCACTAGGGGAGTGTTGCCGACATAATCTTCTATGGTTGGATAATTCATAACTGCCAACTTTACCTTAGATAGTAGAACTATCCCAAGCTAAGTCACTAAAAAACGCCCTCTTTATACCGTAAATACCCATCTAGCCATTTAAAGGCTTGGTTTGACAGGGCAAAGGCAGCAAAAGTGGGAAAGTATCTAACATTAAGGTATGTTGTCATTTACAGTGATAAACCTATTACTCACAGAGGTGCCTAGGGTTCAAAGACATATGAACTGATTATTGCGCACCGGAGAACAACGGTCCTTGCAAAAACTTAGCACACGCCACCGCCACCTAATCTTTAGCCTTATTCCCACCTTGCTTCTAAGCACTATCCTAGGATCAAGCTTTCTCTCACTTCGCCTTCACGATATAGGGAAATCTCAAATAAGCGAGGGCATTAGCACTCTAAATAACTTCAGCTATCTGGTGCAAATATCTTTAAACAGTGAACCTGAAGACAGCATACAGGCCATCGCTTACTACATTCTTAACCACAGCCACGCGACATCCGTTGCGATCTATAATGACAAACAGCAGGCTGTCGCAAAAGCTGGGCCGGAAATGAGCCCGCCTAAAATTGACGGTAATACGCTGCGTGATAACGCCCATCACACCGCAACCCTTAGCTCACTACGCTTTTCAACCCCACTACGGGAAGACCTTCTCAGCCCGATAAACACTTCATCCAAAAATGGTTCCGACAAAAACTGGGGCTGGATTGAAATTGAAATTCCCTCCCATGCCACTACCATTAAGCGCTACCAGGCATTCACCCTTGTCCTGGTCATCGTCCTCCTTAGCTGGCTTTTACACCTAGCCATTATTTTTCAACGCGCACACCAGTTGGAAACCCTAATTAGTAAGTTCAGCCACGCATTTTCTGCACTCAAAGCAAGCAACTTTAAGGCCGCTCTGCGAGTTGAAAGCCCTGGGGATATTGGCGTACTCGAAGCCGAGTTCAACTCTATGGCGTATGCTCTACAGCAGTCACAGGAAGAGCTGATGAAAAGTATGCAGCTGGCAAACGACGACATCACTGAAACCCTCGAAACGATTGAAATACAAAATATTGAACTGGATTTAGCTCGAAAACAAGCCGTAAAAACCAGTGCAATAAAATCCGAATTTCTCGCAAATATGAGTCATGAAATTCGCACACCGCTGAATGGCATCATTGGTTTTACCAAACTTCTGGCAAAATCCAGCCTGGCCTCTCGTCAGCAAGAACAAGTGGCCATCATCCAACAATCGGCAAATGGGCTACTTGCCCTCATCAACGACATACTGGATTTTTCAAAAATTGAAGCTGGAAAACTTGAAATCGACCAAAGCACTTTTAGTCTGCGTGAAGTTATTGAAGAAGTTGCGGACATGCTCGCACCACTGGCCGAAGAAAAGCGACTTGAACTTATTCCGTTGTATTATTCGGACACCCCTACATACATGGTGGGAGATGCTTTCCGCGTTAAACAAATCATCACCAACCTAATGAATAATGCCATTAAATTTTCCGATAACGGCAACATCGTCATCCGCACCATGCTTCAATCTGATACAAGCACTTCCTGCCTGATTAAAATAAGTGTCAGTGACCAGGGACAAGGCCTAAGCCAAAAAGAACAAAACTCACTATTTCAGGCATTTAATCAGCTGAACAGTAGCAAAAATTCAACCAAAGATGGCACCGGCCTAGGGCTCGTTATCTCAAAGCATCTTACCCAGATGATGGGAGGGGAAATTGGATGCATCAGTGAGCCAGACAAAGGGGCGGTTTTCTGGTTCACTTTCCGTGTCCGCAAAGACCCAATGGGAGACAAACCTCCCAGTCCTATCGTCTTCAGCGATGAGCGCATTGCCCTATATGATGAGAACCCCACCTCGAGACTTGCTATCGCACAACAGCTGCAACAACTAGATATTTACTATGAGGAATACGAACTGCTGGATGATTTTACTTTTGGCATCCGCAATAGTATTGCCAAAAAAAGCCCATTTCACGCAGCAATAATGAGCCTCAGCTTCCCCCAGGAAGGCAGCCCGATAATCCCCATTACTATTGAAAATATTGAAAAGACTTTAAATTGCCGCGTGATCGTGATTAATCACGGCCAGACCCAGGCAACGTTTCAAGCTCTGCTCGATAAAAGCGCCTCTGCAGTGCTGCATAAACCTCTCAGGTTTTTACAAACCCTAAAGACCTTGCAAGCTTTATTAAAACGCACATCAATTATTGCACTTGAACACAACGCCCCCAAACAGGCAAAGTTCAACACGCCTCCGAGGATTTTAGCTGTAGATGACACCCAGACCAACTTGCAGTTACTCTGTATCTTTCTTGGCCAACTAGGAGCAGATGTAACTGCCTGCGACTCGGGAAATAAGGCAGCTCGACTCATTGAGGAAAATAGTTTTGATCTAGTTTTTATGGATTATAGAATGCCGGATCTCGACGGCCTGGAAGCCACCAAAATCATCAGAAAACAAGAAAATGAAGGCCAACACCTTCCAATCATTGGGCTAACTGCCCACGCCATGTCAGATGAAAAGCGGCTTTTACTTTCTGCTGGAATGGACGACTGCATTACAAAACCCGTTGATGAAAATCAGCTCTATCAAATTATCACCAAGTGGACAAATCCAACTTTAACAAGTGGCCGCTCAGGTGCCGGAACCCTGTACGAAAAAAATACAAGTGCACCACTAAAAGAAAGTTCGCCCGATATCAACCCTTTCGTGGATATCATGGAAAGCATTCAATTGGTTGGAGGGAAAGCATCACTGGCGAAAGAGATGTTTGAAAAGCTGATCATCTCAATTAAAAAAGATCGCGAAAAACTTTTAACTCAGAAAAGTGATCTCGGCGCTCTTTTGGACATTGTCCATAGTATGCACGGCGCTACGCGGTATTGCGGAGTCCCTAGATTGCGACTCCAGGCTCAAACAACAGAGATACTGCTGAATAATTCCCCTGACAAAAATGAACAAATAGATTTAGAAATAGAAGCACTCATTCATGAAATAGACAACGTTGTAAACTGGTCAAATAAATATCAAGCAACTGCTTTTGAATAAGCCAGCCGACCTTCGACTAGAAAAAGAAGCACAAAAGCATTTTATTTTACGGCTTCAATAAACTTCTTCAACAAAAGCTTATCAAAAGGCCAGCACAGCTCCTCTTGCGTATCAAGTCGTAATAGTACAGGGATTTTTTCACCGTATTGTTTAATTAAACTATCAGAGTCGGCAATATCATGAACTTCAACCTGAGTGTACTGGCGGATACCAGGGTCTCTCAGCAGCTCAGCCGCCTGCTCACATAAATGACAACCAAGTGTCGTATAAAAATAAACTTTCAAAATAAGAACCCAACTATTTCCACTACAAAAAAGGAATATTTTAACGCTAACATAGGCCCCCACCAAAACCAAAAAAACCTAAGCGATCATAGTCACGAAGAAAGAAATTCCCCCGTATCGCTTAGGCCAGCAAAACCCTTATCAAGGGAATCCCTAATTAAAAACGACAAGCTCTTTATTTTTAGCGATTGTCGCACTTCCAATGCCCTTCACAGCAAGCAGCGCTTCCAGGTTTTCAAACGGCCCATTTGCAGTACGATATTCTATTATCGCTTGTGCCTTTTTAGGACCGACTCCGTTCATCAGATCCGCAATGATTTCAGCATCGGCGGTATTAATATTAAACGTAATCATTTCCTTGTTGTGACTTTCCTGCAGTGGCTCTATTGGCGCCGCAGTAAGATAGCCTGAATAACACAGTACGCTGAAGGCTAAAGAAATCGTTACTAATAATTTTCTTACGATAGACATATTACTTCTCTCCTGAATTTTTACGTTGTTATGCTGTGTCTTAAACAGCAAGAGAAGCTTAAATAATAGGCAGCAAAAACCCTGCGAAATAATACCCCAACAAATTGGTAGTATTTATTATGAATACTGAAATATTAAGAAACGTTGCACGTCAGGTGCCCCGGAAGGATCTCACTAAAGGGCATCTCTAAATAGCAGGCAGAGCGCAGCAATACAAAAAAACCTTAATGTCCTGCCAGCCGAATTTCATTATTTATGTCCAACAAGGCTAATCTGGGATTTTCTGCTTGGGTAATGGGGCGTCCGATAACGAGATAGTCCACTCCTGATTCAAGCGCTTCCGAAGGAGTGGCTATTCTTTTTTGATCGTTTGCATCAGATGTTTTTGGCCTAATTCCTGGCGTCACCAGCAAAAAAGAGTCATCCAGATGCTGGCGCAGCTGTTGTGCTTCTCGTGCGGAGCAAACCACCCCATCCAACCCAGACGACTGTGCTAACTGCGCTAAAAGCAAAACCTGCTCATTGGGGCTACGTGAGACCCCCACCTCTTTTAACTCAACTTCATTAAGGCTTGTTAAAACGGTTACGCCTACTAAACGAGGGCGATCAGCACCGAAGTCATTAAGCTCCTCAACGCAGCGCTCCATCATCGCTCTGCCACCTGATGCGTGCACGTTTACCATCCAAACACCCAGCTCTGCAGCCACGGCACAGGCTTTTGCCGTCGTGTTGGGAATATCATGGAATTTAAGGTCAAGAAAGATTTCAAAACCGAGGCCGTGCAGCTCTCGCACTACACTGGGCCCGGCGGCGGTAAAAAGTTCCTTACCAACTTTTAAACGACATGCCTGGGGGTCTAATTGATTCGCAAGTTTAAGTGCCTGTTTAAAACCAGAAGAATCTAAAGCAACAATTATTTTTGGATCCGATACAGGCATAAATTCCTTAAACAATGGATATAACGAAGCTTCTTCCAGCCGAATTAAATATTTTCCCTTAGCCCATTGGCCTTAATACTGTCCAGTTCGGATTGAAGTTTTTCCAGACGATATTGCAGAAAACCCACTTTAGCTTGGCTAGAAATAATAGAAACCAACATAACCATTAAGCCGACGACAGCCCCTAGGGCGAAAGCATAAACAAGCAATTGACCAGGAGTCGTTTTAATCTCGGAAAAGCCTATCAGCAGTGTTACCTGTTCTGGATTAGAGATAACCAAAACCAGCGCCAAACCCACTGAAAAAATCAAAGCAATAGTAACGGCAAACAAAGAGAGTGCTTTCATTTATTTACTCCGAATGACGAGCATTTTTAAAACAAAGAAGACGTTAAAATCTCCGAGCGAGGAAAAAATTATCCAGGCAGGAGGAACCTTCCAGCAGCAGAAAGAAAAACAGCGTTATCCAACAACTGCGGCAGCTCACGGGGAGAAAGGATTATACGACAAGGTGTTTATTTTGCGGAATCAACCCGCTCTCGCAGCTCTTTTCCAGGTTTAAAGTGAGGAACATACTTACCAGATAAATCTACCTGTTCACCCGTTTTCGGGTTACGCCCAACGCGGGACTCGCGATAGTGCAGTGAAAAACTGCCAAAGCCCCTTATTTCGATACGCCCACCAGTCGCTAGCCTTTCAGACATATCTTCTAACAATGTCTTCACCACTAACTCAACATCTTTAGAGGTGAATTGAGGTTGCTTTGCAGTTAAGCGCTCGATTAAGTCTGACTTTGTTATTGCCATTCCGCTGGCTCCAAGGGTAATAAGTTCGGTCAGAGGTTTAACCATCAACTCGAGTCAACGGTTAAACCTCCTAACAATTACGCTTACTTATCCATCTGGGCTTTGATCAAGTCACCCACAGTTTTAGGAGCAGATTCGTCTTGGTCATTATGCTCTGCTACTGCAGCTTTCTCGTCATCATTATCTTTCGCCTTAATAGACAAGTTGATCACGCGATTCTTGCGGTCTACACCGGTGATTTTAGCTTCCACTTCTTCGCCTGTTTTTAAGCAAGTGGTCGCATCCTCTACACGGTCTCGACTGATTTCAGAAGCTTTCAGGGTGCCTTCAACGTTATCTTCGCCACCCACAAGTTCAATAATAGCAGCTTTTGCGTCGACTTCCTTAACAACACCTTTAACAATAGTGCCTTTCTCATTAACAGATACATAGTTAAGGAATGGATCAGCTATTAGCTGCTTAACGCCCAGTGAAATACGCTCTCTCTCGGGGTCAACAGCAAGGATAACCGTTTCAAGCTCGTCACCCTTCTTGTACTTACGTACAGCTTCTTCACCTGTTTCATCCCAGGAAATATCAGAAAGATGCACAAGCCCATCTATGCCGCCATCAAGACCGATGAAAACACCAAAATCAGTGATTGATTTGATTTTGCCGCTGATTTTGTCACCTTTGTTGAACTTGGAAGAGAACTCTTCCCAAGGATTCGGTACACATTGTTTGATTCCCAAGGAGATACGACGACGCTCAACGTCAATATCCAGAACCATAACATCCACTTCTTGACCAATATCTACAATTTTCGAAGGGTGGATATTCTTATTAGTCCAATCCATTTCGGAAACGTGAACCAAACCTTCAACACCTTCTTCAAGCTCAGCGAAACAACCGTAGTCAGTCAAGTTGGTGATTTTTGCTTTAACTACCTGACCTTCTGGAAAACGCTTGGTTAGTGCTTCCCACGGATCTTCGCCAAGTTGCTTCAAGCCAAGCGATACGCGATTACGCTCACGGTCAAACTTAAGCACTTTTACGTTGATTTCGTCGCCAATAGCAACAATTTCACTTGGGTGCTTGATGCGCTTCCAAGCCATATCAGTAATATGAAGCAGACCATCTACGCCACCAAGGTCAACGAAAGCACCGTAATCAGTCAAGTTCTTAACGATACCTTTTACTTCCATACCTTCTTGCAGACTTTCCAGCAGCGCATCACGCTCGGCACTGTTTTCCGTTTCAAGCACAGAGCGTCGAGAAACAACCACGTTGTTACGTTTCTCATCTAACTTGATAACACGGAATTCAAGCTCTTTTCCTTCAAGGTGCAGAGTGTCACGAACTGGGCGAACATCAACGAGAGAGCCGGGAAGGAAGGCACGAATAGTATCGACTTCTACTGTAAAACCGCCCTTAACCTTGCCGTTAATAATACCTGTAACAATTTCTTCGTCATCATGTGCTTTTTGCAAACGACGCCATGCTTCTGCACGCTTCGCTTTTTCACGAGAAAGGCGGGTTTCACCAAAACCATCGTCAAGCGTCTCAATGCAAACGTCAACTTCATCGCCAACAGCAACTTCCAGTTCACGTTTTTCATTAAAAAATTCTTCACGAGGAATAACACCCTCTGACTTAAGGCCTGCATGGACGGTTACCCAGTTATCATCAATGGCAACCACAAGGCCTTTCACGACGGCACCATGGGTGACGTCAAGCTCTTTTATACTTTCTTCAAATAGTTCGGCAAAACTCTCGCTCATTTTCGTTCCTGTTCTTTTTGCGGGTATTCTGCAATACCCTAGCAAACCATACTCACCAGCAAGTACGGGTTGGTTTAATAATGACGAACCTTGCTTTTTGCTGGTTATCTACAAGCAAGGTGCATCGAAAAAGTATAAGTAGTAGCTGGAGTTAGATAAACTTCCAAGCACTGTCTAGAGGCGCTGTTTCGTCGCATCTAAAATCTGCTTAAACACCTGATCAATACTCAAATCAGTACTGTCCAATATCAGCGCATCGTCTGCAGGCTTCAAGGGTGCAATGATACGGTTTGTATCTTGCTCATCCCG